>ERZ824488.3974-NODE-3974-length-10418-cov-2.962077_pt1 | contig 10418 bp, 7 predicted proteins | sample MGYA00519936_ERZ824488 | MGnify/ENA primary metagenome ERZ824488 (study PRJEB31778, sample SAMEA3449153) | human gut metagenome | biome: human gut; feature: human-associated habitat; material: faeces | place: United Kingdom | collected 2010/2012 ...
TAGCCCTTTATATATAAATAATGATAAACACATGATAACGATTATCATTATTTATATATATTATAAACTAAATAATATATTGTTTCAACACTTTTTTTATCATTTTAATAATTTTTTTATCATTTTAATAATTTTTTTATCTTTATTAAATTTATAGATATAAATATTCTGAGACTAGTCCATAACTATATTGTCTTAAACCCTATTACAAATGATTTTATATAAAATGTATCCTGTTACCCTACACTTATATTTAATTTATCTCTGTCTTGTATTTTGCCTACATCACATTTTATTTATAAATAAATAAAGACCAGTGAACATTTTTCACTGGTCTTAAAATATTATTATTAATTAAGCAATTATTATTTATTTAATTTTGCTAATATATCTTCTACATCTTGTCCGTGTACTTCACAAGCTTGTTCTAAAGTTTCAAATTGAGCTGATGGGCATCCTAAGCATCCCATTCCCATATCCATTAAAACTTGTGCAGATTCTGGTTTAACTCTTAATATTTCTCCTATTGTCATATCTTTTGTTATCATATATTCTTCCTCCTGTATTTTATACCTATTATTTAATGATATATTGTTATTATGTAAACACTCTGTCCTAATGTTTCAAACATAGTATTTACAATTATAGGGTATTTTATAACAAATATCCATCATTTTTTTATAAATTTAGCAAATACTGAAATTATAATTATCTATTTATTTTTCTTTATAGATTTCTTCAATATTTTATTATCAAAATAAATATCCCCTATTAACTATAAAAAATAATTGATTAACTGTATATTTAGGTGATATGATTGTTTATTATAATTTACAAATAGATATTAAAGGTGGTAATAAACATGTTTTCTAGTATGACTAAAGAAGAAATTTTAAATTTCTTTAAAGATACATATTATCAAGTCAAAAGCTTCTCTTTAAATGATATTATTGCACTTGGTGCAATGAAGGCGTTGAAAAGTTTTGGTTACAAAATTCCAGGTGATATATCAATAATTGGATTTGATAATATGCCATTTGGAGAAATTTCGTCACCTGCATTAACGACTTTTGATGTTCGAAAAGAAGAAATCGGACAAGTGGCAACAAAATTATTACTGGAACAGAATGCAATCGGAGAAAATCTTCATCGCAAGGTAGAAGTACTGACTGAACTGATAGAAAGAGATAGTGTAAAGGATCTGCGGGAGAGTTAACAGCCCGCAGATTTTGTGTATAGAACTAAAAGCAATTTGTAGTTTTGCGCTAAGTGAATAGATGCTATAATAAAACTATATTTAATTTCCAAAGGAGGTGCGGTATCATGCAGAAAATCGCAGTTGGAGTGCAGGATTTTGAAACACTGCGGATAAATGGTTATTTTTATGTAGATAAGACAAAGTTCCTGCGGGAGTGGTGGGAGAGCGGAGACAGTGTGACGTTAATTAACCGTCCGCGCCGTTTTGGAAAGACGCTGATGATGAGTATGACAGAGCAGTTTTTTTCAGTTGAATATGCAAAGCGGACGGAACTGTTTAAAGGGCTTGCGATCTGGGAGGATGCTACATTTCGGGAACTTCAGGGAACTTATCCGGTGATTTTTCTTAGTTTCTCGGGAGTAAAAGAAAACTCCTACAGAGAGGCACGAAAAAAAATCTGCCGTCTGATTCAGCTGTTGTACCGAAGGTATGCATTTTTGCTGGAGGGAGATCTTTTAAGCGAACAGGAAAAGAAAGAGTTTCGTGGAATTTCTGCAGATATGGAGACGTATGAGGCATCGCTGTCGCTTCAGCAGCTCTCGAATTATTTGAGCCGTTATTATGGGAAAAAGGTAATTTTCCTGCTGGATGAATACGATACACCGATGCAGGAGGCGTACGTGGACGGATTCTGGGACGAAATGGTCGGATTCATGCGAAATCTGTTCAATGCAACATTTAAGGGAAATCCTTATCTGGAGCGGGCGATTCTCACGGGGATCACACGGGTGAGTAAGGAATCCGTGTTTTCTGATTTGAATAATCTCAAGGTTATTACGACGACTTCTGAGGAGTATGCAGATAAGTTCGGGTTTACAGAGCAGGAGGTTTTTAATGCGCTGGATGAAAATGGGTGGTCAGATCGGAAGCAGGAAGTAAAGGACTGGTATGATGGATTTTCTTTCGGAAGCAAGAAGGATATTTATAATCCATGGTCTATCATCAATTATCTGGATACCGGAAAATTCCGCCCCTACTGGGCGAATACCAGCGCGAACAGTCTGGCAGACCGGCTGATTCGCGAGGGAAGTGTCTGGGTAAAACAGGATTTTGAACAGCTCTTGCGGGGAGAGAGCCTCAAGGTACAATTGGATGAGGAAATCATTTATGATCAGCTTGGGAAAAATGAAGGAGCAGTCTGGAGCCTGTTGCTGGCGAGTGGCTATCTGAAGGTAGTGCGGACTGAGTATATAGAGCGGACCGGAAGAACAGAATACTATCTTGCGCTCACGAATAGAGAAACACGGCTGATGTTTGAGACGATGATTCAGGAATGGTTTTCACAGGGGGAAGGCACCTACAATGTATTTCTGAAAGCGTTTCTGCAGGATGACCTCAAGGCGATGAACGTGTACATGAATCAGGTGGCTCTGGCGTCGTTCAGTTATTTTGATACCGGGAAAAAGGCGGCTGTGGATGGCGCACCGGAACGGTTTTATCATGGCTTTGTGCTTGGACTGATGGTAGAGCTGGGGGAACGCTATGTTCTGACCTCCAATCGGGAGAGCGGGCTGGGGCGCTATGATGTAATGCTGGAGCCGCGGCGGAAGGAAGATGACGCAATGTTGCTGGAATTTAAGGCGCTCGATCCGTCGGAGGAGAAGAGCCTTGCAGATACGGTGGAGGCGGCCCTGCGGCAGATCGAGGAGAAAAATTATGCAGCGGCATTACTTGCAAAAGGAATTCCGAAGGAAAAAATCCGGATGTATGGCTTTGCATTTCAGGGAAAACAGGTGCTGATCGGAGGGCGAAGGATGCACTGAGACAGGATTTATACATCCGTTTCTTCTCCCTCGTTTGCCTGTTCCATGACGACAGCAGCCTGCTGTTGGTTGGTGACGTATTCGACGTGCAGGACGGCCTGCGGCCAGTTGAGACTGATGCAGGGCATCTTCTGACGCTCAGTTCCGGCTTTGGCGATCTGGGCGAGCAGTTCGTCGAGTACGGAGCGGGTGAGATAGCCGCCCTTCCAGTGGAAGGTCAGAGGTTTTTCTTTTTTGGCGGCCTGCAGTGCGCGCCGGTAGACATCCTCGGTTTTGGCAAAGGAAAGATTCTTTTCTTTATAGTAAGAATGTGCGCTGTCGGTACAGGCCGGGGCCGGTGCGATCAGCGGCTCGTGGTCACGGAAAATCTGTTTGTCATCCAGATTAAAATAGTCGTATCGGATCCGGGTGGAGGCGCTGCCTTTCTTTCCGGAATTTTTGTTGCCGGGGATGGGATGCTGCGCGATGTCGCCATGGGTGGTTCCTGCATTTCCGGAGTCGGATGCGATATCAGAAGCATGCGAATAGTTTCGGCCGAGAGAATTGTCGAAGGTCGCATCCAGATGATAGTAGCTCTTGCCGATTCGCACGATGTTCCAGGTGTGGCGGTACTTGATGCCTTTTTCCGGATTGTTGCCGCTAAGGGCGATCATGCACCAGATACCGAGTGCGTCGCAGAGGCATTTGACAGTCTTTGCGATGCCCTCGCACACGCCGACGCCCTGCCCGAGCGGGCCGATGATCTCGTGAGAGTAGGGCTTTTTCAGCTTATCGTAATGTACATTTTCACAGATAAAATCGTGAATATACTGCTCCTTTTCTGACTCTGACAGGTCTTTGGCAGGCCGGATGAGCTTATCAATCCGGGCGCGCATCGCCTGCTGGTGTTCCCGGATTTTGCTTTTTTCAAATAAGTAGTCCGGCAGAAAGAGAAGGTTTGGCGAGTCCTGATAAAAGCGGTATTTGTAGCCGGTCGCCCAGAAGATTTCCGGATGATCGAGACGCAGCCGGAAAAAAACGTCGTAGAGCTCTTCTGCTGACAGGCGCGGAAGCTGAATCTCAGGGGCGAGCTGATTCAGTCCCTGCAGCATGCCATGATAGGCCGCCTGCTGCGGGCGGGACATTTTACTGTAATAATATGGTTCCATGGTGGTACTTCCTTTTCAGTTATGGACAGGCAGCGAAACAGGTTGCGAATATCCGTCTGCCTGTCGTTATCATATCACGTTGCTGTAAATCTGCGCAATCCCCCAAACCTGTGCTGGATTTTTACCGGGAAGGGGTTTATACTGTGTGTAACCAGTTCAGCGTGGCAACAGGATATCAGATACTGGCACCACTGCCGGATATGCGGAATGAATAACACACAAAATGGAGGATGCAACAGATGAAAAAATTAGGATTCGGAATGATGCGCCTGCCGCTTCTCAATGAGGAGGACAAGAAGAGCATCGACAAAAAGACCGTCTGTCAGATGGTGGATACATTTATGGAGCGTGGTTTTACTTATTTTGATACGGCGTACATGTATCATGAGTATGAAAGTGAGCGCGCGATGAAGGATGTGCTTGTGACGCGCAAGGACCGCGACAGCTATACGCTGGCGTCGAAGCTGCCGGTCATGCAGCTGAAGGAAAAAGAGGATATGGAGCGCATTTTCAATGAGCAGAGAGAAAAATGCGGCGTGGAGTATTTTGACTATTATCTTCTGCACTCGCTGGATGCGGAGCACTATAAGAACGTGAAGCGTCTGGACTGCTTTGGATTTGCGATGCAGAAAAAGGCAGAGGGCAAGGTAAAGCACGTCGGATTTTCCTTCCACAACAGTGCAGAGGTGCTCGATCAGATCCTTACAGAGCATCCGGAAGCAGAATTTGTACAGCTGCAGCTGAACTATCTGGACTGGGAGGATGCAAAGGTACAGTCCCGCAAGTGCTATGAGACAGCGGTAAAGCATGGCAAAAAGGTCGTAGTCATGGAGCCGGTCAAGGGCGGTACACTGGCAAAGCTTCCGAAGAAGGCAGAAGATGTGCTCAAAGCACTGCATCCTGATTGGTCAGCTGCTTCCTGGGCGATCCGGTTTGTCGCAAGCCTGGAGAATGTGATGGTCGTACTGAGCGGTATGTCCACACCGGAGCAGATGGATGATAATACAGCATATATGAAGGAGTTTGAGCCGCTGACCGAGAAGGAGAAGCAGGTGCTGCTTGGCGAGGTCGTTGACAGCATCCACGAGGCGGCAAAAATCCCGTGTACTGCCTGCCGGTATTGTGTCGAGGGCTGTCCGATGAATATCGCGATTCCGGAGTATTTTGCACTTTATAATGACGAAATCACAGATAAAGGCAATCCGGAGCATGCAAAGCGTTATGCGGAACTGACAAAGGAGCACGGAAAGGCTTCTGACTGCGTGGAGTGCGGTCAGTGTGAGGGCGCCTGTCCGCAGCATCTTCCGGCGATCACATGGCTTAAAAAGGTCGCGGAGGTATTTGAAAGAAGATAGAATGAATCCCCATGAACCTGCCGGCTCATGGGGATTTTCCAAAGAAAGAAACGCAGGCGTTCTGCGCGACGTTAGATAAACGGTGCCGGAAGTCCAAGCGTCAGCGGCGGGCAGGATTTGTGGATGTGGCAGAGTGGATAGATGGGGAAGGAGAAGACGATGAAGGAGAAAACATTTCAGCCTGATCGGGTGTTCTCGTATTTTAAAGCGGAGTGGAAGGTACTGCTTGTGGTGACGGTTTTCGGTCTCATTTACAATGTGGGACTGCTGGCGAGACCATGGTTTGAGGGCCGGATGGCAGGATACCTGGTGAAGGTATTAAACGGCACCGGGACATTTTCCGGCATGCGCCTTCTGGTGTGTGCCTATGTGGCGGCCATTGCGACCGTGCAGATTTCCAGATATATCAAGAGGTTCTATGTCCGGCGTTTTGCGAACAATGTGAACCGGAGAATGAAGCGGATTCTTTATCACAGCCTTGTCCGAAAGAGCAGGATGGACCTTGCGGAAGAAGGAGAAGGGGATGTCATGACGAAGGCGATCCTTGATGTGGACGACTGTGTGGAGGGGATGAGGAAATTTACAACGGAAATTTTTGACACAGGTGTCGCACTGACGGCGTATATCGGAATGCTGCTCTGGTATGACTGGCGTCTGGCACTGCTCTGTCTGATTTTTCCGCCGATCTCCTATGTGACAGCAGAAAAAATGAAAAAAATCATTCAGAAAAACGGGGCAGCGTATAAAATGCAGTCCGGAGCTTTAAGTGCAGCGACGCTGGACAGGGCGCAAAATGCGATCACTTACCGGGTGTTCGGCTGTGAGCGGGAGCGTCGGGCGGCTTATGAGGAGCAGCTGACCGCGTATGAAAAAGCGGCGGTAAAGGCGAATATATGGAGTACGGTGCTGCCGCCGATATATAAAGTGATTTCCATGGCCAGCGTAGTATTCATTCTGTATTTTGGTCAGAAAAATGTGCTCGGGACGGGGTGGAGCACGTGGGATATCGCGGCATTTACGACGTTTCTCTCCTGCTTTTTGAAGCTGTCGGGTAAATCGGCAAGCGCGGCGAAGCTGTTTAACTCTGTGCACAAGGCACAGGTATCGTGGAAACGGATCAGGCCGTTGCTGGCACCGGTGGAGGAAACGCCGGAGACGGCTGCGAAAATACAAAAAGAAGAATCCGGGGCAGCACTTCACCTGCGCCACGTCACCTTTTCCTACCCAAACGGCGCGCCGATCCTGAAGGACATTTCCTTTTCTGCAAAGCCGGGACAGATCATCGGTATCACAGGCGCGGTCGCATGTGGAAAATCGACGCTCGGAAAGGTATTTCTGTGCGAGTATCCATATGAGGGAGAAATCCGGCTCGGCGATACGGAGCTGCGGGAGCTGTCAGAGCAGGAGCGCTGTGAAACGGTCGGCTATCTCGGACACGACCCGGAGCTGTTTAACGACAGCATCGAACACAACGTCCTTCTGGGCGAAAAAAAGGATCCGGAGTTGTATTTAAAAGCAGTATGCATCGATGCGGAGGTAAACGAGATGCCGGATAAAAAGTGGACGCTGGTCGGAAATGGCGGCGTGCGTCTCTCCGGCGGTCAGGCGCAGCGGCTGGCGCTGGCACGGACCTTATGCCATCTGCGGCCGGTGATGATTCTGGACGACCCGTTTTCTGCACTGGATAAAAAGACGGAGGCGGAGATTTTTTCCAATATCCGGCAGCTGGCGGGGGATGCCATTGTTCTGCTGATTTCGCACCGGCTGTATTTGTTTCCGCAGCTGGATCAGATCGTCTGGATGGAGGGCGGCAGGGCCATTGCCGCGCCGCATGAGACACTTATAAAGGAAGTGCCGGAGTATGCGGCACTGTTTGAGGGGCGTTACACACAGGAAGGAGGCGCGGAGCATGAAGCGTAACCTGCGTGTAAAAACGATGATTCTTGATACGATAAAAATACAGAGGGGGCTTTTTGCAGCGATCCTGTTTGCTGTCACCGGAGCGATCATATCGGCGTTGCTTCCGCCGCTTGTTCTGGCCCGGATCATAGATGGGATCGCCGCCGGAGACGAAGTGTCAGCTTCGTTTCTTCTGCTTTACTTTCTGCTTCTGGCGCTGACCGGATTCCTGGAGGCGGCAAGAGAGGGACTGCTTACGGTATTCGGACAGAAGATGACGCATGCCCTGCGCAGCAGTCTGATGGAGAAGTTTGGACGCCTCACATCAGACAATGTGAACCGTCAGGAACCGGGAATGCTCGTCTCAAGGTTTGTCGGGGATGTGGATACAGTCGAGAACCTGTTTACATCCGGCATTGTCAGCATGTTTGCAGATGCGTGTAAAATCATCAGCATTCTGGCGGTGATCTGGTTCCGGAACCGGGGCCTGACATTTGTGCTGCTCGTGCTTCTGCCATTTTTGTTCTGGTTCACAAGGCATGTCCAGAAAAATATGCTCTCGGCGCAGATCGAGAACCGGAGGGCCGTCGGACGGGCGTCCGGTCATGTGCCGGAGACGCTTCACAATATCCGGACGATTCACTGTCTCAAGAAGGAAGCCTATATGGAAGAACAGTATGACATCTACATCGGGCGGAGCTATCAGGCGATGGAGCGGACAAATTTTTATGACGCCATTTATTCGCCGGTCATTCTGACCCTCAATGCGGCTGTAGTGGCAGTGGTGATGCTGCTTTCCGCTTCCGGGAATAAAAATGTGCTGATGCTGTTTGGTATGTCAGCCGGAACAGCCGTGGCGGTCATTAATTATATTTCGCAGATTTTCACACCGGTGGAAAGTCTTGGCATGGAGATTCAGACGATTCAGTCGGCGATCGCAGGGATTCACCGGATCAACGAGTTTTTTGCGCTGGAGGAACGGACAGAGAATCCGGCGTGGCAAATGAAGCAGGTGGATACAGACCGGACACCGCTTCCATTTGTGGAATTTAAAGATGTGACATTTGGATATGATGAGCATACGGTGCTGCAGCACCTGAGCTTTTCTGTCATGGACGGGGAACAGGTGACGCTCGCCGGGCGTACCGGGGCCGGAAAGAGTACGATACTGAGGCTGCTGCTCGGTCTTTATGAGCCACAGTCCGGAGCAGTGCTGATCCATGGTGTCCCGGCAGTGGCGATTCCGGATGAAAAGCGGCGGAGGATGTTTGGATATGTGGAGCAGTCGTTTCACATGGTACCCGGAACGGTGCGAGATCAGATCACCTTATACGATGCGACGATTTCTGATGAGGCGGCACAGATGGCGGCGCGTCTGACCGGGCTGGATGAGGCGATCCGGGAGCTGGAAAAAGGATATGATACGATCTGCACACCGGAGCTGTTCTCGCAGGGGCAGTGGCAGCTGCTCTCAATCACGCGTGCCGCAGCCGCGAATCCGCGCATGCTGCTGCTCGATGAGATCACCGCGAACCTTGATGCAAAGACAGAGGCGGCAGTGCTGGATGCGCTGGAGCGTGTGGCGAATCATCGCACGGTGATCTCCATCTCGCATCGGACGTCGGCACGGCTGGGGCAGGTGATACAGATCGAGGCGAACTGAAATACAGAAAAGGACAGCTATTTGTATGGCAGTTCAAGCGTGAAGGTCGCGCCGCCGCCTGGGGTGTCCTTAGCATACAGACGGCCATGGTGCAGTGCGGCGATCTCAGAAGCGATGGAGAGGCCGAGTCCGAAGTGGGATTTGCTTTTCCTGGATGTATCGGCGCGGTAAAAACGCTCGAAAATCTGGGCTTTTTGCGCATCAGGGATACCAGGGCCATTGTCGCAGACGGAAAGGCGGAATCGGGTATCGGAGACATCCAGTGTCAGCCGGATGCTTCCGCCGGGCGGCGTATAGGAAAAGGCGTTGTCAATCAGGATGGCGAGCAGCTGCCGAATACGCTCTTCGTCGCAGAGACAGGGCGGAATCGCTTCAGACGGAAGACGGATATCCCAGCGTAACTGATGCGCCATGGCCTGTGATTCAAAGGATTCGAAGACTTTCAGCAGCAAGGTATCCAGCTCGACCTCGGCAGGGTGCATGCTCCAGCTGTGGCTGTCCGCGTTGGCGAGCTGCAGCATATCATTGACGAGCCGGGCCATCCGGTTTCCTTCTGTATCGAGAAGTGTCAGAAAGCTGTCGTCATTCGGGATCAGACCGGAACGGCAGGCTGTAAGATTACTGAGAATCACTGTGATCGGCGAGCGGAGTTCATGGGAGGCAGCTGCGATGAACTGCATTTGTTTTTCGCGGTTTTCCATCAACGGCTGCAGCATACGGGTGATAAAATACTGAAAAAAGAGAAAAAGCAGGAGCAGGCCGATCAGGTCGGCCAGAAGAAAGAACCAGCGTTGCCGGACAATTCGGCTCTGAATCTGCGTCAGAGGATGCCAGATGAGGATGCCGAGCTGTCCGTTTTTTCGTGGGATGACAGCTGCACCTGCATAGGAGGACGGCTGCGTCTGTTCCTTGATGGAAAATTCGGCATGATGGGAGAGTCTGCTGCCGCATTCTCTGGCTGTCGGGTAGATGTGGTACTTCTGTGCAGCGATGTCTGCGATCTGTCCGAAGAGACGGTCAGAGTCTGTGCGACTGTCCTTGTCCATGCCAGAAAGGCGTTGAAGAAAGAGTGGCTGTCCATTGTCAAAAATACGGATCGAGATATGATAATTATGCTCCATCTGACGAATCCATTCATGTGAGAGTGTCGTCTGCTGCTCCAGATTCTGGCAGAGTGTGCTCACATTTGTGAGAAACGAGGTGTATTCTGCCTGACGGATGCCGGCTTCCGAGATCAGAAGGCAGACAATGGTCAGGATGACTAAGATCAGACCGGTCACGGAGAGACTGAGCATGCTCAGCTTCCGGTGGAGCTGACGAAAGAGCGGGGAC
>ERZ824488.3976-NODE-3976-length-10417-cov-4.482725_pt1 | contig 10417 bp, 5 predicted proteins | sample MGYA00519936_ERZ824488 | MGnify/ENA primary metagenome ERZ824488 (study PRJEB31778, sample SAMEA3449153) | human gut metagenome | biome: human gut; feature: human-associated habitat; material: faeces | place: United Kingdom | collected 2010/2012 ...
GCCTTCCTGTGTTGGCAAGCTGCTGGTGGCTTCGTGAGAGGCACGAAGAGGCCAGGGGTCGCGCGGTCTTCTCATCTTCGGTCCGGGAGTGTTGACTCGCCGGGCTTTTTTGTTGCCCAGCGTGAGGGGGGTACCTCCTTTTTCTTGGCAGAAAAGTTGACCCCACATCCGAATCCTTACGAATTCTTAACTCCAAACATTCTTCAAAATTCTGATTAAAATATAGAAAGAGGTTATGATCATGAGCAACTACAAGTTTGAGACCCTTCAGCTCCACGTCGGCCAGGAGCAGCCCGATCCCGCGACCGACGCCCGCGCAGTGCCCATCTACCAGACGACTTCTTACGTCTTCCGCAACTCCGCCCACGCCGCCGCCCGGTTTGGCCTGGCCGACGCCGGCAATATCTACGGCCGTCTGACCAACTCCACCCAGGACGTGCTGGAAAAGCGCATCGCCGCATTAGAGGGCGGCGTGGCTGCGCTGGCGACTGCCTCCGGAGCCGCCGCCATCACCTACGCCATCCAGGCGCTCGCCAAGGCCGGCGACCACGTCGTGGCCCAGAAGACCATCTACGGCGGCTCCTACAACCTGCTCGAGCACACGCTCTCCCAGTTCGACATCGAGACCACCTTCGTTGACGCCCACAACCTCGACGAGGTCGAGGGTGCCATCAAGGACAACACGACGCTCGTCTACCTCGAGACCCTCGGCAACCCCAACGCCGACATCCCCAACATCGACGCCATCTCGGAGATTGCCCACAAGCACGGCCTGCCCGTCGTCGTGGACAACACGTTCGGCACCCCCTACCTGTTCCGTCCGCTCGAGCACGGCGCCAACGTCGTCGTCCACTCCGCCACCAAGTTCATCGGCGGCCACGGCACCTCGCTGGGCGGCGTCATCGTCGACGGCGGCAACTTTGACTGGAAGGCCTCCGGCAAGTACCCGCAGATCGCCGAGCCCAACCCCTCCTACCACGGCATCTCCTTCGCCGACGCCTGTGGCCCGGCCGCGTTCGTGACCTACATCCGCGCCATCCTGCTGCGCGACGAGGGCGCCTGCATCTCCCCGTTCAACGCGTTTTTGCTGCTCCAAGGCACCGAGACCCTCTCGCTGCGCCTTGACCGCCACGCCGAGAACACCAAGAAGGTCGTGGAGTACCTCGCCAACAACCCGCTCGTCGAGAAGGTCAACCACCCGAGCCTGCCCGACCACCCCGACCACGAGCTGTACGAGAAGTACTTCCCCAACGGCGGCGCCTCGATCTTCACCTTCGAGATCAAGGGCGGTAAGGACGCTGCCTGGAAGTTCATCGACAACCTGCAGCTGTTCTCGCTGCTCGCCAACGTCGCTGACGTCAAGAGCCTCGTGATCCACCCGGCCAGCACCACGCACTCCCAGCTCACCGACGCCGAGCTCGCCAACGTGGGCATCACGCAGTCCACGATTCGCCTCTCCATCGGCACCGAGCACATCGACGACATCATCGCCGACCTCGAGCGCGGCTTCGCGGCCGTCAAGCAGGGCTAGTCCTTGCCCCATAGGCAGCCATCGGGCGGGTTCCTCCGGGAGCCCAGCCCAACCGTCCCAGAGAGCAAAGGGACCAAAGGGGACGGGTTCATTTGGTCCCATATGGGTCGGGACGCCACGCGCGTCCCGACCCTATTCGTTACAGCCGAGGAAGGCTCATGCTGTCGCCAGTCCATAGTTTTACCCTATGGATTTGCATACATGATGCGTAGTACCGCATAGCTCGCGTTCGTGAAATACTATTTCCCAGCAGAGAACAAGGTATTCGAGAAGGAGAACTCCATGCCCTACAAGCACAACGCCCCGTTCCGCTACGACGTCGTCGGCAGCTTCCTGCGCCCTGACGTCCTCAAGCAGGCCCGCGCCGACCACGCCGCCGGCATCATCGACGACGCCGCCCTCAAGACCGTCGAGAACGAGGCCATCCGCGACCTCGTAGCCAAGCAGAAGGCTGCCGGCCTCCACGTCATCACCGATGGCGAGTTCCGCCGCAGCTACTGGCACCTCGACTTTATGTGGGGCCTGAACGGCATCGAGCGCCGCACGTCTCGCACGGGCTACATGTTCCATGACGAGGAGACCACGGCAGACACCGCCGTGGTCACGGGCAAGATCTCTGGCGAGAACCACCCGTTCGTGGAGCACTTCAAGTTCGTGAAGGCGCTCGAGGAGGACGGCCAGGTTGCCCGCCAGACCATCCCCGCCCCCATCCAGACCTTCTCCGAGGTCACGCTCGACCGTTGTGACGGACAGCAGGAGAGCCTTCGCGCCGTCTACGCTGACGACGAGGCACTCATCGAGGATATCGCCGCCGCCTACCGCACCGTCATCGCAGACCTCTACGCCGCTGGCTGCCGTTCCATCCAGTTCGATGACTGCACCTGGGGCATCTACTGCGACACGGACTTCGTGGCCAAGACCGGCATGGAGCCCGTCGACATCCAGAAGGTCTCCGAGCTGGGCGTTCGCCTCAACAACCTCGCCATCGAGGGCAAGCCCGACGACCTCGTGATCAACACGCACGTCTGCCGCGGCAACTACCACTCCACCTACGCCTTCGAGGGCGGCTACGACCCCATCGCCCCCTACCTGTTCGCCAACGAGAACGTCGATGCCTTCTACCTCGAGTTCGACACGCCGCGCGCCGGCACCTTCGAGCCGCTCAAGTACGTGGCCCCCGGCAAGAAGGTCGTGCTTGGCCTCGTGACGTCCAAGCAGCCCGGCCTCGAGGACGAGGAGCTGCTCGAGAAGCGCATCCGCGAGGCGGCTAAGTACGTGCCGCTCGAGAACCTCTGCCTCTCCCCGCAGTGCGGCTTTGCCTCCTGCGAGTGCGGCAACAAGCTCACCGAGGAGGAGCAGTGGGCCAAGGTCGCGCTCGTCCGCCGCGTGGCCGAGAAGGTCTGGGGCGAGGCGTAAGGCGCACTCGGCTCACACGACCGTAACGACAAACTCCGCCTCCCGGAACGAAATCGAGCGATTATCGCGCGAGAACATCCCGGGAGGCGGAGTTTTTGCATGCGAAGGGGAGCCTGTCTGCTGGCCCCTACAGAGGAAGCGCCATGGCGAGGGCGGCGGCACGAGCCGCGTGCCCCATGAGCTCGGCGGCATCCGGCTCGTCGGCGCCGAGCCCAGCCAGTGCGCTCACAAGCGCCACGTCGAGCTCGTCGCTCATCTGGCCCAGCTCCATGGCACGCAGCGCATAGGGCGCCGCGCCCTGCAGGCAGGCGAGGGCAGACGCACGCGTCTCCGCACCCTTCTCGCCGCGCTCGATGCGCGCGAGAACGTCAACGGCGCTCCCACGCGCCACGCCACGGTGCTCGGCCACATGCTTGCTTCGGGCACGAACGGCCTCGCACGCCTCGCGGATGTGCGCTGGCTCAACATGGCCCGCAGAGGCCGAAAGCCCCTCGATGACCACGCCGAAAGCATGCCCGCACGGAACGAACCCGGGGTTGGCGTCCATCGCCGCGCGCATCGTGGCGCCAAGCCCCACGAGCTCGGCCACGAGCTTACGCTGAAGCCCCGCGACCTCCCGGATGCGCTCGCGCAGCTCCCCGCCACCGATTCCCTCAACCTTGCCGTGCACGACCTTCTCGCCCATCTCGGCCTCCCATCGCAGTCGATATCCTCCGCGATGGTAACAAAGAGGCCTGCCGGTAGCCACACGGCCACCGGCGGGTCACAAAACCTGACAAGGGGAGACGATTCCGCAGCCAGCTACAGCTTGAGCGTGGAGGCCACCTCGGCGGCGCAGGCCAGGGCGTCTGCCATGGCGCTCACGACGAGCGAGGAGCCGTTGCGTGCGTCTCCGGCGGCAAACACCGGCGTGGTGCCGATGCTCGCGGCGGCGCGGTGCGAGGCGGGCGTGGCCATGACGGGCAGCGGACGCCCCTTCTGGGCCAGGCCGACGCCAAACGCGTCGAACACGCTCTTCTCCGGGCCCGTGAAGCCGCAGGCGATGAGCACGAGCTGGGCGGGCACTTCACGCTCGGACCCCTCGACGCGCTCCGGCTTGCCGTGGCTCCAGTCCAGGTCAACGACGCGAAGGCCGCTCACGCCGCCGTCCTCGCCGCGCAGGACCTCGAGCGTGTCGACGCCCCACTCGCGCATCTCGCCACCCATGAGGTCGATGGCCTCGACCTGGCCGTAATCGGTCTTCTTGACGTTGGGCCACTGCGGCCAGGCGTTGCCTGCCGCGGGCGCCTCGGGCGCGCAGGGCATGAACTCCAGCTGGCGCACGCTCCTGGCGCCCTGGCGCACGGCCGTGCCCAGGCAGTCGTTGCCAGTGTCTCCGCCACCGATGACCACGACGTCCTTGCCGACCGCGTCGATGGCGGGCGCGCCGCCGGCAAGCACCGCCTTGGTCGCCGACGTGAGGTAGTCCACGGCAAAGACCACGCCGCCGGCGGCCAGGCCCTCGGCAAAGCCTTCGGCGCCGAGCCCGCGTGGGGCGCCCGCGCCAGCGGCGACCACCACGGCGTCGAAGTCTGCCAGCAGACCCTCGGCAACGTCAGGCCTGGCGGCGTCCGTCTCGAGCCAAAACTCAATGCCCAGCTCGCGCATGAGCCCAACGCGGCGCTCCACCACGTCCTTGGGCAGCTTCATGTTGGGGATGCCATACATGAGCAGGCCACCTGCGCGGTCGGCCTTCTCCACGACGGTCACGCGAGCCCCGCGGCGGGCGAGCTCCCAGGCCGAGGCCAGGCCGGAGGGGCCGGAGCCAACCACGGCCACGCGCGGCGCATCCGGCGCGGCAGGCGAGAAGCGCGCGGGCCCGCCGTGCGCCCACTCCCAGTCGGAGATGGCGCGCTCGCTGTCGTGGATGGTCTCGGGCTCGTCGTCGCGGCCCAGGTTGCAGGCCGCCTCGCACAGGGCCGGGCAGACGCGGCTCGTGAACTCGGGCAGCGGGCTCGTGAGCGAGAGGCGCTTTGCGGCCTCTGCCCACTGGCCACGGTAGAGCAGGTCGTTCCACTCCGGGATGAGGTTGTGCAGCGGGCAGCCGGAGGGGCGCGCCTTGCCAAAGGAGACGCCCGTCTGGCAGAAGGCCACGCCGCACATCATGCAGCGGCTGGCCTGCGCGCGCTGCTCCTCGGCGGGAAGCATCACGTAGAGCTCGTCGTAGTCGCCCGTGCGCTCGGCAACGGGACGCAGGTCGTGGGCACGGCGGCCCAGGTCAAGGAATGCGCCGGGCTTGCCCATGCTACTTCCCCTCCTTCATTGCGTCGAAGGCGTACTGCAGGGCGTCGGCATGGGACATGCCCCTGCCCTCGGCCTCCTGCGCGTGCGCGAGGACGCGCTCGTAGTCCCTCGGAATGACCTTGACGAAGTCCTTCGCCACGGCCTTGAAGCGGTAGAGCATCTTGATGCCACGCGGGCTCTGGGTGCGCAGCGCGTGCTCCTCGATGAGCTCGTGGATGAGGTCGAGCTCGGCCTCGGTGGGCTGCCTGAGGTCAACCATGTCCAGGTTGCACTTCTGTGCCAGGGTGCCGAAGACGTCGTAGACGTAGGCCACGCCGCCGCTCATGCCCGCGGCAAAGTTCATGCCCACCTCGCCCAGGATGAGGGCGAGGCCGCCGGTCATGTACTCGCAGCCGTGGTTGCCGCAGCCCTCCACCACCACGGTGGCGCCGGAGTTGCGCACGGCAAAGCGCTGGCCGGCCAGGCCGTTCACAAATCCGCGGCCGCTCGTCGCGCCGTAGAACGCCACGTTGCCCACCACGATGTTCTCGTCGAACTTGAACGTGGCGGCCTCGGGCGGGCGCACGGAGAGCACGCCTCCGGAGAGGCCCTTGCCAAAGTAGTCGTTAACGTCGCCGCAGATGTTGAGCGTCACGCCCGACGGCAAAAACGCGCCGAAGCTCTGGCCGCCCGCACCCTCGCAGTCCACCGTGACGGAGCCCTCGGGCAGGCCCTCGGGGTGGCTCTTGGTGACCATGGAGCCAAGCAGCGTGCCCACGCAGCGGTTGACGTTGGAGATGTCCGCGTGGAAGCGGATGGGCTCCAGGTGGGCGCGGGCGCTCTCGGTGTAGGGCACAAAGAGCGTGGCGTCCAACGTCTTGCCAATGCCCAGGTCAGGCGCCATGGACGGCAGGAAGTGGCGACCGTCGGCGCCCGGGATGTGCCGTCCGAACTCGCAGGTTCCCTCGGCGAGAAGGTCGGAGAGGTCCATGCGGTTGGCCTTCCAGTTGCCCTCGACCTCCACCTGGTGCAGGCACTCGGGGTGGCCTATCATCTCATCCACCGTGCGGAAGCCGAGGCTGGCCATGATCTCTCGCAGCTCCTGGGCCACGAAGATCATGAAGTTGACCACGTGCTCGGGCTTGCCGGCAAAGCGGCCACGCAACCTGCAGTTCTGCGTGGCGATGCCCGCCGGGCAGGTGTCCTGCTGGCAGTCGCGCTGCATGAGGCAGCCGCAGGCGATGAGCGGCATGGTGGCAAAGCCGAACTCCTCGGCGCCCAGAAGGGCGGCGATAGCGACGTCGCGGCCGCTCATGAGCTTGCCGTCCGTCTCCACCACGACGCGGGAGCGCAGGCCGTTGCGCACGAGCGTCTGCTGGGTCTCGGCCAGGCCAATCTCAAAGGGGATGCCGGCGTGGTAGATGGAGTCGCGCGGCGCCGCGCCGGTACCGCCGTTGTGGCCCGAGATGGTGATCTTGTCGGCGCCGCCCTTGGCCACGCCGGTGGCGATGGTGCCCACGCCCGCCAGGGCACAGAGCTTGACCGAGATGCGCGCGTCGGGGTTGGCGTTCTTGAGGTCAAAGATGAGCTCGGCCAGGTCCTCGATGGAGTAGATGTCGTGGTGGGGCGGCGGGCTGATGAGGCCGACGCCGGGCGTGGACTGGCGCACCTCGGCAATCCACGGGTAGACCTTCTTGCCGGGCAGGTGGCCGCCCTCGCCAGGCTTGGCGCCCTGGGCCATCTTGATCTGGATCTCTATGGCGCTCCTCAGGTAGCGGCTCGTGACGCCAAAGCGGCCGGAGGCCACCTGCTTGATGGCGCTCTTCCTGGAGTCCCCATTGGGAAGCGGGGTCTCGCGCGCGGGATCCTCTCCGCCCTCGCCGGTGTTGGAGCGGCCGTGGATGCGGTTCATGGCGATGGCCAGGCACTCGTGCTGCTCCCGGCTGATGGAGCCGTAGCTCATGGCGCCGGTGTTGAAGCGCGTGAGGATGCCCTCCACGGGCTCGACCTCGTCAAGCGGCACGGGCGCGCCCTTTGGGGAGAAGCCCATGAGGTCGCGCAGGGTGACGGCGCGGCCAGGGCGGTGCACCCAGGCGGAGAACTCCTTGAACTCCTCGTAGCTTCCCTCGCGGCAGGCATGCTGCAGCAGGTAGACGGCCTTGGGGTCGATGAGGTGCTCCTCGCCGCCCTGCGGGCGCCACTTGGTGAGGCCCAGGGTGGGCAGCTGGTCGGGCGCGGGGGTCTTGGCCAGGGCGCGAGCGGCGTCGTAGCGCTCGGAGAGCTCGCGCTGGACGTCATTGACGCCAAGGCCGCCGATGCGCGTGGCCGTGGACGTGAAGTAACGCTCAACCAGGTCATCGGAGAGGCCAAGCACCTCGAAGATCTGAGCGGAGTGGTAGCCCTGCATGGTGGAGATGCCCATCTTGGACATGATGGAGACGATGCCCGCCGTGACGGCGCGGTCGTAGTTGGCCTGGGCCTCCTTGACGGGAAGCTTGATGGCGCCCTTCTCGCAGAGGTCTGCGATGCACTCGTGGGCCATGTAGGGGTAGATGCCGGAGGCGGAGTAGCCCACCAGGCAGGCAAAGTCGTGCGCGTTGATGGCGTCGCCGGTCTCCACCACCAGGTCGGCGTTCATGCGCAGACCCACGCGGATGAGGTGGTTATGCACGCAGCCCAGCGAGAGCAGAGACGGCACCGGCACCTCCCCGACGGCGGCGCGGTCGGAGAGCACGACGATGTTAGCGCCGTCACGCACCGCGGCCTCGGCGTCGGCCGCCAGGCGGTCGAGCGCCGCGGCGAGGGCGCCCTCTTGGCTGTCCCTCGGGTAGGAGCAGGTCAGGCGCACCGTCTTGAAGCCCACGCGGTCGATGGCGCAGAGGCGCTCGAAGGCGTCCCTGGTGAGCATGGGGCCCTGCAGGCGCACCAGGCGGCAGGTGTCGCGGCAGTCCTCCAGGAGGTTGCCGTGGTTGCCCAGGTAGAGCACCTGGCTGGTGACCAGGCTCTCGCGCAGGGCGTCGATGGGCGGGTTGGTGACCTGGGCAAAGAGCTGGTTGAAGTAGTCAAAGAACGAGCGGGTCTTCTTGGAGAGGCACGCCAGCGGCGCGTCCACGCCCATGGAGGCCAAAGGCACCTTGGCCGCGGTGGCCATGGGGCGGATGGCCTCGTCCACGTCGTCGTAGTGGTAGCCCAGGCGAGCCATGCGCTCGGTCAGCGGGATGCCCGCATCGGGGGCGCAGGCAAGCTCGCCGGCCGCAGGCTCGCGCAGGTCGGAGATGTCGAGGGTCTCCTCGTCGAGCCAGTCTCGGTAGGGCTTCTCGTTTGCAAAGCGGTCGCGGATCTCGTCGTTCCAGATGACGCGGCCCTGGGAGGGGTCAACCTCGAGCATCTCGCCGGGACCGAGGCAGCCCGTGCGCAGCACGTTTGCCGGGTCCACGTCGATGGTGCCCACCTCGGACGAGAGGATGATGCGGTCGTCGCGGGTGACGTAGTAGCGCGCCGGGCGCAGGCCGTTTCTGTCCAGCGCGGCGCCCAGGATGCGGCCGTCGGTGAAGGCGATGGCGGCCGGCCCGTCCCAGGGCTCCATGAGCATGGACTGGTAGGCGTCGTAGGAGCGGCGCTTGTCGGAGATGTTGGGGTTCTTGTCCCAGGGCTCGGGAATCATGAGCGTCACGGCGCGGTCCAGCGGGCGGCCGTTCATGGTCAAAAACTCCAAGACGTTGTCTAGGATGGCGGAGTCCGAGCCCTCCTTGTTGATGATGGGAACGACCTTCTCGAGGTCATGGCCGAGAACGGGGCTGTAGAGGTGCGGCTCGCGAGCGCGAATCCACGAAACGTTGCCGCGCAGGGTGTTGATCTCTCCGTTGTGGATGATGTAGCGGTTGGGGTGAGCGCGCTCCCAGCTGGGCGTGGTGTTGGTGGAGTAGCGCGAGTGGACGAGCGCCACGGCCGTCTTGACGGCGGCGTCGTTGAGATCGATGAAGAAGCGGCGCATCTGCGTGGCGACCAGCATACCCTTGTACACGATGGTGCGCGAGCTCATGGAGCACACGTAGAAGATCTTGTCGCGCAGGGCAAACTCGGCGTCGGCCTTTTTCTCGATGGTGCGGCGGCACACGTATAGGCGGCGCTCAAAGGCATCACCGGCGGGTGTGTCGTCCGGACGGCCCAGGAAGGCCTGCAGGATGGTAGGCATGCAGGCACGGGCCGTCTCGCCCAGGTCGTGCGGGTCGACCGGCACCTCACGCCAAAAGAGCAGCGGAACGCCGGCTTCGGCGCAGCCCTCCTCAAACACGCGACGGGCATCCTCTACGCCCTTGCCGTCCTGCGGGAAGAACAGCATGGCCACGCCATAGTCGCCCTCTGCCGGCAGAATCTGGCCGCACTTTTGGGCCTCTTTACGGAAAAAGTGATGCGGAACCTGGAACAGGATGCCGGCGCCGTCGCCGGTGTTCTTCTCGAGTCCCGTGCCGCCGCGGTGCTCCAAGTTGACCAGAATGGACAGTGCGTCGTCCAGGATCTGGTGATGGCGCTCGCCGTTGATATCGGCAAGCGCGCCGATGCCGCATGCATCGTGGTCGAATTCGGGGCGATAAAGGCCCTGCTGTTGAGCGGAATCTGCCTGCATCGCGATCCTCCCCTAGGTGTTAGACAGCCAGTTGACTAGGCATACTAGGAGCATCGCCGGCCCGTTGTGTTTCCCACCCGTTTCGAAACAATCGCGTAACGCACGCCCTACGAGTGGGTGCCGCCAACCTCAAGGACGGCAACAAGGGCCCCAAGTTCGACCTGTAAACTCACCGCTTCAAACATCTCAATCTGTAACAGGAAGACCAAATTTCGACGACTAACTGTTACAGATTGAGACGTTTTTGAGAGACGGCTCCGAATGTCTCGATCTGTAACACGAAGGGCCGGTTTTGGCGGTCAGCTGTTACAGATCGAGATTTTCCACAGGACCATTTCTTCCTGTCTTGATCTGTAACACCTAGACCCAATTTCCATCCCCAGTTGTTACAGATCAAGACATTTCGGCAATCCCCTTTCACCTTCCCATTCAAATACAACAATTTTGTTAGTCGTGGTTAACTTTTGAGTCTAAAACGGGTATCCTTTGCGGCGTCAGGCAAACGGCACGCAGGAGCGCACCATGCTCAACCATCTCAAACAACACTTTGGCTCGCACCGCACCGGAGGCCACGGAGGTCT
>ERZ824488.3983-NODE-3983-length-10390-cov-2.648379_pt1 | contig 10390 bp, 9 predicted proteins | sample MGYA00519936_ERZ824488 | MGnify/ENA primary metagenome ERZ824488 (study PRJEB31778, sample SAMEA3449153) | human gut metagenome | biome: human gut; feature: human-associated habitat; material: faeces | place: United Kingdom | collected 2010/2012 ...
TGAAATAGGAATAGATTCTCCAAAACGTTTAGAAAACTGCATGAGAATATCTCCAAGATTTTCGCTATATTCAATACCAAAATACTCTCTTAGAGCCTTAGCATCAATAAGTATCATTTTACTATTTGCTTCAGCACTAAATTTACAACTTAAATCATTAGCTTTAAAAAAGTCTAATATCACAAGTGCATAAGGATTTCTTTTTTTTACATTACCTATAAATCTTCTAACTAAAACAATATATTTTATTGATTTGTAAGTAAAAAGAAAACTAGTAATTGTCCACTCATTCTTTTCCATATCCTCTTTTAATTGCTTTAGTTTACTTAACATATTACCCTCTCCAATAAATATATAAGGTGAAAATAAATAATTGAACTCTTGAATTGCAATAAGTAATTCGACAAAATTAAATCAATTTTCTAATCTCATGTTTAAACATGTCAAATGGTGTTTTAAACCCAAGGCATTTCCTAGGTCGATTATTCATCAACATTAATGCTTCTGTTAGTTTATCTAGTGTAACTTTAGCTAAATCGGTTTTCTTAGGAAAAAACTCTCGAAGTAAACCATTACTATTTTCATTAGAGCCACGTTGCCATGCTGCATAGGCATCAGCAAAATACATCGGTATCCCAAACTCGGTTTCAACCTGTTCAAAGCACGCAAATTCTTTACCGCGGTCAACTGTAAAGGTTTTAAGTAATTTACTTGTTAATGTGTTATATAGGGAACTAATAGCTAAAAACATAGAATCTTTAGATCGATCATTCATTTTTATGGCCACATAGAATCGTGTTTTACGTTCAACAAATGTAGCTAAACAGCCTTTGCTTTGACCTCTGGAAGAAACCATTGTATCTAGTTCCCAATGACCAAAAACCTCACGGTTTTTAACTTCTTGAGGGCGCTCTTTAATGGTCCTTTTAACATTGAAGCGCCCACGGGTTTCCTGTGTGCCGGGCTTTTTGCCTTTCCGGCGAAGTACTTTTTCTGTTACAGCAAGAAAACCACGATGGATCCAAGAATATATGGTCTTAAAGCTTAGAACTCCAACTAATTCAGCACCAATTACTTCTTCTGGAGACCAAGTTTGTTGTAACCTGGATTCAATTAAAGCCGCTAATTGAAGTGTTAACTTTGTTGGTCTGCCTTTATTAGCAGACTTACTAATTGCTAACTGCTGTGCTTTAATCGCAGAGTATTCACCTTCAACACGATTTAATTCTCTTGCTACAGTAGAATGATGGACACCGATTAAACTAGCGATTCTACGAACAGAGTACCTTTCTTTTCTTAAAACTTCTATTTGACTTCGTTTTTCTATGGTAAGATGTATATAGCTCATATTAGAGACCTCCGTGTCATGTATTTGTGGTTATTTACATTTTACACGAGATCTCTAATATAAGTCTTTTTATTTGTCGCAATATATTTTAAAATCAAGCCTAAGTATAAAATCGATAAATTCATTCCTTCTTCTTTATTAGTTTTATAAAATTAAAATTTATAATATAATATTCATATATCCATGTTATAGTACCCATTATGATTTATCGTTACGTTTTATACACAATGGAGGTTACCATGAAATTAAAACAACTGATTTTGTCCGGTATAGCCGTTGGGGCGCTAGCTTTTACAAGCGGAATGGTGCAACCTGCCCAGGCAGCAATCGGAACGGAGACAGCTACAACGACACAGAGTTTAAAAAGACCTGCATCAGTAACGACACAGCATTATATCAATGTAGATGGCATATTATTAGAGCCCATAGATAATAAACCAAATGTTATCTATGTTGACGGTCAACCACTCGTAGCGTTACGTCAAGTATCAGAAGCATTAGGTTATAAAGTATCTTGGGATGCCCCTACAAAAACGGCATTAATCGATATGAACATTGCTACATTAGCGGTACAACCGGACTCTAAACAAGTCGTGCGCAAGGGTAAACTGCAAATCATCAACCTTGATGCATCCGAATCTTTACTTCCTACAGCACGTATGGTAGACGGAATTCTATATGTAAGTCCGAACGTATTCAAACTCTTGTTAAATGATGTAACCATCAATAAAGACGAAATATACATCGTTCCACAACAAAGTCAATTGGCCACTGATTCAAACACGCAAAAAGGCAAACGAAACGGTATCGAAACATTTTTACCGGATCAAGGAGATAAAGTAATTCCATACGAAGAAGAGGAAACCAAAGAAAAGAAACCTCTTATTACGGTAAAACGAACTAACACCAAAACAGATACCAAAGGCACAGAAAATACCGAATATGTACGCTCTAACGGATTAAACAGATAATAAAATTTTCGTATAGCTACATATAATTTAGCACCTTATAACTTAAAGAAGGCAACTCATCACCATGATGAATTGCCTTCTTTTTTGATTTTTGCTAGTTTATTATTTCCGTTACTTTATATTGTTACTTTATTGTTTCTTCTTACCCTTTACGGCTCAATACAGTTTATTGCTTACTGTTTTTTGACAGATTATCTAAACTATCTTTTGCCGTATCCATACTCCGCTTCAGATCCTTCATGGATTCTTTTATGTCCGGCGCTGTAAGGCCAGATTTGTCGATGCCCTTTGCAGAGTCAGAGGCACGTCTACTATTTTCCCTAGCTTGTTTCATATCATCTTTAATGCGAGTCATATTTTCATCAATTTCATCAAATGACTCATCATACAGAATGAAATTACTACCCCCGTGAGAAGTAATATTAAGCGGCCCCATCGTGAGCTGTCCATCATCGATACGCAGAGCATCCGTAGTAATAGTGGTGATTTTCGTATGTACGTTCACATCGCTAAAGGATAAATGCCGCCCTTTATTGTGAAAGTTTCCCGTAATACTTTGAATCGGAATCAACATATAGTGCCCTTCACCAGACCAGAAGTTCCCCCATACCTCCATATCTCGAGGTTGGCCTTCACTTTTAAAGTTCAAATTTGCCGATACGGGCACGAGAAACTCAGGAGCCTTGAGGGCTACACTACTATCTAAATCCTTTGCTACGCCTGTAATCGTATAGGCTCGAGTGTCCAAATTATATACACCCTTAGCCTCCAATTTACCGCTGTATACATTGGCACTAACGTTTTCAAAATTCAAAATACCATCTTGGTACGTCACATCTCCTACTACATTCTCAAAAGTAAGTGCAGGAATCCGTAAAATAGGCATCGTCACACGACCTTTAGCAAAAGGACGGTTAAAATCGCCTGTTACCTTTGTAAGCAAGGTCATGGCATCATGAATATTCTCACCAAAGCCTAGGGATGATGGATCCACCCCTTTCACATCAAATTGTAGATCCAGTTGAGGCATGCGCTGCTTTAAAACATCCTTTAAGTCTACACGGCCTTTCAAAACGAGACCATCCCCTATGGCGGTACCACCAAATTTGCCCGTTTCCATATCGATGCGAATCGCCCTCTTACTATCAAGATCAATTTTTGAGTTTACATTCTTTATCACATAATGGCGATTTCTATTAAAGACCTCTAACTGACTATTTCTAAGTGTAATCTTAAGATCTAAATGTTGACCTTGCCAATTAAAATTACGTACTTTCTTACCTAGTTCCTCTTGCCGTTCTTGTGTGGTCTTTTTAGGTGCTTTCGGACGAGGCTCTACCTCATTAATTGGTTTATGTACATCTGGAGATATGGGCGCGAAATCCAATCGATTATTATCGTCTAAATCAATGACTATAACCGCATCATCTAATTCAATGCCCTTGATAGCAGAGGATTTAAAGTTACGTGTCACCACATCCCACATATTGACGCGGACTTTCCCGCTTGGTGCATTGAGCAACTCATGTCCTTCTGGGTCCTTCCAAACAAGGCCTGTAAAAGTCAGAGTCCCCCACGGGGTAGCAGATAAACTTTCAACAGTAACCGTACCGCGCATCATAGTTTGTCGAGCCATAACCTCATTAAAAATAACGCCCATTCCACGACTAGCAATGGTTGCTAGTACAAAGACTATAATCGCTCCAATGGCAAGAAAGGCAGCAATGCCTTTTAGGCCTTTCTTATACAATTGTTTATATTTTGTCCAATAAGAACGTATATAATGTTTCATAGCCCTATTATAACATATTCAAATCACAATACCCATGTGGTGTTGCCTGTATCAATCAGATTGACCATAAGAAACTCTTTTCCATACAAAAATCGCCTTGCTCACAGAAAACTCTGCATGCAAGGCGCCATTACCTAACTATTTTATAAAAAAGGCAGCAAATTTATAAATTAAAAGTGCACCCACAAATGTGAGTGCACTTTATATATTGCAATAATCAATCTTATGCTTTTACTTCTTTACCATATTTTACAAGGCTTTCAGCTTCGATTTCAGCTTGAGTCCGATAATCTTGAGGAATATTGGACAAGCGAATCCAGCTGCGTACAGCTTCAATTAATACGATAAGTATCATGAGGAACATAGCGGCACTAAATGCTACTAGAATCCATTTACCAGCTGGGATATAGCTGTTAAATACGTTTTCAAAATCTGCTGCAATAGCAACGATAGCCATTAAGATACAAGGAATACCTGTTACCCAAGCATAGCGTTTGCGGCCAAGTCTCATGATAACTGTAGTACCTACGGCCAATGTCATGGTACCTAATAATTGGTTAGATACGCCGAATAGAGGCCAGATAATACCGATATTACCTTGTAGAACTAGGTAGCCCCACAAGATACAAATTAAAGCAGCACAACCATACACACCAGGAGCCCAGTGTTGGTCGTTGAATTTAGGATGGAAATGACCTAATAATTCTTGAAGTAAGTAACGACCTACACGAGTACCAGCATCGATCAATGTCATGATGAACAATGCTTCGAACATGATACAGAAGTGATACCAGTAACCCATCAAGTGATCCATGTTAGGCAATCTGGAGAAGATATGAGCCATACCTACTGCAAGGGATACGGCGCCACCAGGACGGTGCATCAAGTCTTCACCAACCATTGCAGACAATGCTGGCAATTCATGGACTTGAAGGCCTAAAGCTTTGAATGACTCAACTGTAGAGTTAATCGCAAAGTAATCATCTGGATGCAATGCAGTGGCAGCAATCAACGCCATCATAGCGATGAAGCCTTCTGTTAACATCGCACCATAACCGATAGGTAAGATTTCTCTTTCATTAGTAAGCATTTTAGGTGTTGTACCTGTAGCAATAACAGTATGGAAGCCAGATAACGCACCACATGCGATAGTAATGAAGATGTAAGGGAATACGGAACCTTTCAATACAGGACCGCCGCCCCAGATGTAAGGAGTTACAGCTGGCATTTGAATTTCAGGCATTACAATGATAATACCAAGCGCCAATGCACCGATTGTACCGATTTTAAGGTATGTGGACAAATAGTCACGAGGAGCAAGTAACAACCATACTGGCAATGCAGCTGCAAAGAAACCATACACAGCAAGCATAATTTCAATAGTTTGCAAGTCGTATGTAAACCAAGATGCATATTCGCTAGCCGCTACATTTGGACCGTAGATGATAGCTGCGAAGATTAAGGCTACCCCAATAATAGTCGCCTCTTGGATTTTACCAGGACGCAACCATTTCAAATAAATACCAATAAAAATAGCGATTGGAATGGTAGCAAATACGGAGAAGAATCCCCAAGGAGAGTTATGCAATGCATTAGCTACTACTACAGCCATACCAGCAAGGGTAATGATCAATAGGAATAAGGTAGCGAGCATAGCACCAAAACCAGCAAGTTTACTGATTTCTTCGCGAGCAATATCCGCAATCGATTTACCATCGTAACGAACGGAAGCAAACAAGATAACCATATCATGTACAGCACCGGCTAATACGGAACCAATTAGGATCCATAATGCCCCAGGCAAATACCCAAACTGTGCTGCGATAACAGGACCTACAAGTGGACCTGCACCAGCAATTGCTGCAAAGTGATGACCAAAGGTTACCCATTTGTTGGTTGGCACGTAATCGTGACCATCATTGTGAACCATAGCTGGCGTTGGACGATATTGATCCAATGTCAGTACCTTAGCCGCTATAAAAGCCCCATAAAAGCGGTACGCTAAAATTAGAATACACGCGGAGGCAATAACTAAGTAAATACCATTCATAACCATATAAACACCTCCAATAATCACGTGACATGGAGTATATGAATATTACTGATAAAACTTATGTATCGTATCCATGCCACAATGGCTTCCTAAAATGTTAGTACTTACAACATTATTGTATAACTAATCAACAAGGTGTCAATTATTAATTTCTCATTTTGAAAGTTAAGTATAACTATAAAGCATAATAACCGCATTCTCTACCTATGAGATGCCGTTATTATCCTAGATATATTGGTTACTGAATGACTTATTCCTATCTGTAATGAAAGATAGCTATATCCCTATTCTCCTGCTTTCCTATAAGTTTTTGTAATAGTCCCAAATGTACGCAACAAATTTAGACCTACGACACCACTTTTTTCGGGATGGAATTGCATTCCATACACTCTACCACGTTCTACAATACCAGGTACATCGATACCATAATTTGCAGTAGATGTGATATATTTAGGATCTGTATCCACATAATAGGAATGAACGAAATATGTATATTGATCATCTACATTGCTAAAAGCACTATGAGGCTGGTGTACTACATTTTTATTCCAACCCATATGAGGCACGCTAAGGCCAAGGTTGCGAGGAATTTCTTTTACCTTACCGGGAATAAGGCCTAAACCGGGCGTTGGGCCGTATTCTTCAGATTCTTCAAATAAAAGTTGCATGCCTAAACAAATACCTAATAAAGGTATATCCCGCTTTACTACCTCATAGATGACATCGACTAAACCACGCTCTTTTAGAACTGCCATCGCCGGTGCATATGCCCCTACACCTGGCAAGAGAACACCATCAGCATTTAATATAGTCGCCGAATCTGCCGTTAGCACTGCATCAATGCCAATGTAAGCTAAGGCTTTCTGGACATTGAAGGTATTCCCTGCATCATAATCTATAATGGCAATCATAATAAACTCCATTCTATAGGGTAAAACACGATAAGATAAAATAAAACGTATAATAAATTGTACGTTATTCTGTACGAATTAATTCATGAAGTCTCTTAATATCTTGCGCATAACATCCCCATCTTGAGACATGGGAATTGTAAGACGCAACCACCCTTCACGTTGACCTCGGCGCACTTGGTAACCTGATTTGAGCCAAGCATCTGCAAGACCTTCCGCATCAGACGCTGCAAAGAAAATAAAATTAGCTTCGCTTTTATAGTAGTGAATACCTAGCTCATCAAAGAGGCTTTCCCATTTTGCCCGTTCCTCTGCATTTTGAGAGACCGTTCTCGCCACGAATTCTTGATCACGGAAAGCGGCTTCTGCAGCCACTTGAGATAAGGTATTCAAATTATACGGTAATCGAATGGTTTGCATATAATTTGCCAATTCTAAAGGTGTCATCATGTAGCCTACACGGTAGTTGGCAAGGCCATAGGCCTTCGAGAAGGTACGCATAATTGCCACATTAGGAAATTCATCCAATAGCGCACGTGATGTAGGAACTGCTACGGAGGTAACAAAATCGATATACGCCTCGTCTATGATGACCAAGGTTTCCTTTGGTACAGCTGCTACAAATTTGCGAATATCTTCAACAGACTCATAGGTGCCTGTTGGGTTATTAGGATTACAAATCCACACGAGGCATGTCGTTTCATCTACAGCTTTCACGAGAGCAGAAAAATCATACTGTCCCGTTTCAAAATCAGCTGGCACCTCGCGAATCTCAGCACCTTCCACGAGGCCATTCAAAGCATATTCCGAGAAGGCTGGCACGCTTACTACGATGGAGTCACCAGCAGTAATCAATGTTTTATTGACCATGGCGATGACCTCATCGAGACCTACGCCGATGACGAGTTGCTCAGGTTGTACCTGCCAGTAGTCAGCGAGTTTCATACGCAAATCGGAGGCGTTGCCATCCGGATAGTAGTTGGCATCATTATGAGTTACATAGCTAAGGATAGCCTCCCGTACCAATGGCGATGTGCCGTATGGATTTTCATTTGCCGACAAGCGCACCAATCTGTCGATACCAAGGCGCTCTTTCACCGCTTCAGCCGGCTCCTCAGGTATATAAGGTTTCAATGTGCGAATTATCTCTTTCATAGGCTATCCTTTCTATCTATTCCTTAACGCATATAACTCATATAACACATAAAAAACACATATGAACTCCACCAGAGCTCATATGTCTGAGCTCATAATAGGATATACATTATAAATTTGTAATTTTTGGGCGATCCGTAGTCTTGCTAACAACCCCTTCACGGCTCGCAAGCTCTGCTTCAATGGCTTCGTATGGAATATTTTTCTCTACTAATAACACAAGCAAGTGATATAACACGTCTGCCGTTTCGTAAATCAGTTCCTGTGGATCTTCATTTTTTGCGGCGATTACTACCTCTGTAGCCTCTTCACCAACTTTTTTCAAGATTTTATCGAGTCCTTTGTCGAATAAATAATTCGTATAAGAACCTTCCTTTGGCTGTACCTTGCGATTTTAATAATTTCGTATAATTCGTTAAGTGTTTGCTGTGCCATATTTAACTCCGTTCTACTTCATTAAAGAAACAGCTTGTGCGCCCTGTGTGACAGGCAGGACCTTCAGGCTTAACTTGAATGAGCAAAGTATCGCCATCACAATCTAGGGCCATGCTCACCACGTGCTGCACATTACCGCTAGTGCCACCCTTATGCCATAACTCTTCACGAGACCGAGACCAAAACCACGTTTCCCTTGTTTCTAGTGTTTTGTGAAAGCTTTCTTCGTTCATCCAAGCCACCATGAGGACGTCCTTAGTCTCCGCATCCTGCACAACCGTCGGCAACAAGCCATTTCCTTTTTCAAAATCCGGTTTCATATTCTATCCTTTATTAAAAGTAATCACCAATCTGTTATCCTATATTAGCTTGTATCTCTATCTATTTCTATTCTATTTATCTATAAACAAACTATTTAACTAACGCTGAACATATAGACTAGCAGAGAGTTTACGAGAGATAGTAGTTTTTTAGATCTATTTTAGCGTACTGTAATTCCGTGAGCTTGTAGTTCTTGCTTGAGTTCAGGAATTTTAACTTCCCCAAAGTGGAATATAGATGCTGCCAGTGCACCGGTAACACCTGTCTTTTCAAAGAGGTCTACAAAATCCTCAACCTTACCCGCACCTCCAGATGCGATGATAGGTACATTTACGACAGACTCTATGGCCTTATATAGTTCAATATCAAAGCCGGATTTTGTGCCATCTTTGTCCATACTCGTCACTAGCAACTCTCCTGCACCACGAGCTACGGCCTCTTTAGCCCAGTCTAGAGCTTTCCACTCTGTACGCTTGCGACCTCCGTGAGTATAGGCATACCATTCGCCAGTTTCGTCATCGGTTTTCACGTCGATGGCTACTACCATACATTGATTGCCAAACTTTTGAGCCCCTTCTGTGATGAGCTCAGGATTAGCGAGAGCCGCGGAATTCAAAGATACCTTGTCCGCACCAGCTTTCAACAAAGCTGTCATATCTTCAACACTCTTGATGCCGCCACCCACGGTGAGTGGCATAAATACTTGTGTGGAGATTTCTTGTACCACATCGCGCATAGTAGTCCGCGCATCAACGGTAGCCGTAATATCTAAGAATACCAGCTCATCTGCTTGTTGTTGCTCATAGGATGCCGCAATATCTACGGGACTGCCTACGTCTACGAGATTAACAAAGTTAACCCCTTTTTTTACGCGCCCATCATCTACATCTAGGCAGGGAATAATCCGTTTCGCTAACATAAAGCTCCTTTCCATTGAGTGTCACTCAATATATTCCATTGGTTGCGATCAATAATTAATTTGAGAGCATCACAATCATTTCTATTATTTCTGCTGATTGTACTCGGCGATTTCCTCTAGCGTAATCGTGCCCTCGTACAGAGCCTTACCAACGATGCTATCCATAACACCTTTTTGTTCAAGAGATTTAATATCTGCCAAATTACGAACACCCCCAGAGGCAACGATGCGAGCGGTAGGAAATTCTTTTTGCAAATTTCCAAGTAACTCTTCATTGGCACCCTGCATTGTACCGTCTCGCTCTACATCGGTAACGATGAAATACTTTGCCCCACCTTCAACCATGGCACCGATTAAATCGGTCATCGGCACGTCCGATTGGTCGAGCCAACCTTCAGCGGCGACCTTGCCATTTTTTCCATCTACACCGATAACGATGCACTCCGCACCGTATTCAGCGATAACCTGCTTTGTAAGTTCCGGAT
>ERZ824488.3986-NODE-3986-length-10382-cov-2.838772_pt1 | contig 10382 bp, 13 predicted proteins | sample MGYA00519936_ERZ824488 | MGnify/ENA primary metagenome ERZ824488 (study PRJEB31778, sample SAMEA3449153) | human gut metagenome | biome: human gut; feature: human-associated habitat; material: faeces | place: United Kingdom | collected 2010/2012 ...
AGTCCGCGAGGGATGCACAGTCGGGGCAGAGCGCCCCGCGTGTGCGATGATTGCGGCGGCAGTAGAGCGCGATCATCTGCGTGACCATCCGCTTTTCGCGTTCGCGCTTTGTCTGAACGGTCGGCATCAGCTCATTCTCCCGTGCTCGACGGAGTAGACCGTGTCCGCAATGCGCATCGTCGACGCGCGGTGCGACACGAGCACGACGGTCTTGCCCGCGCACTGCTCGTGCAACCGCGCGAGGGGCAACCGCGAGATGGTGCCCGTCGGGCGTCCGTCCCGCAGCTGGTAGGCACCGGGGGTAGGGGAGTCAAAATCTCCTGCCCCTTATTAGCCAAGAGTCCGCCGCGCCTGTACTCTTTCTCTCCCCGCGCGGGTAGGGGGGTCGCGCGCGAACCATAGATGGGCCGAGACGAGCCGAGGAGGACGCGGATGACGTCATACCGCAAGGTCGAGACCGCATTCGGCGCCTCCGTGCGCGCCGCCGCGAAAAGCGGCAGGTTGGACCCGGAGGCGCACGCCGCGGCGATCGCGGCGGCGCGAAAGCTCGCGAGGGTGCTCGACTCGCCGGGCTGGCCCGAGCTGCCGAGCGGCAAGGCCGACAACGTCACGCCCGCGACGTTCCTGAACTACTGCAAGGCCCTCGGCCTCGTGCCCGGGGACCAGCCGCAGGCGCGGGGCCAGACGAGCGCGGTGGCATCGCTGCGCCGCTCGGCGCACATGCTGAAGGCGGTCTAGCGTGCCCCTCGTCGGGAACGAGACGCCCCGCGTCTACACGCCGCCGCTGCGCGAGCTCACCCCGGAGACGTCGTGGGGCTTCTCGGTCATCGAGTTCGCCGAGACGGTCCTCGGCGTCGAGCTGTTCCCCTGGCAGAGGTGGTTCTACATCCACGCCCTCGAGCGCGGCGAGCGCTCTCTGTTCCGGTTCCGCACGATCGTGCTCCTCGTGGCCCGCCAGAACGGCAAGACCACGCTCGTCGCGATCCTCGTGCTGTGGGGCATGTACGTGTTCGGCATGCAGCTCGCGCTCGGCACCGCCCAGGACCTCGACACCGCCGAGGAGAGCTGGGACCGCGCGTGCTCGCTCATCGAGGAGACGCACGACCTCGCCGAGGCGCTGGACAAGGTCTCGCGCGTCAACGGGCGCAAGGAGATCCGCCTCGCGACCGGCGAGCGGTACAAGATCGCCGCCGCGACGCGCAAAGCCGCGCGCGGCAAGTCCTGCGACCTCACGGTCCTGGACGAGCTGCGCGAGCACATGACGTTCGACGCGTGGAGCGCCATCACAAAGACGACCAACGCCCGCCCCGACGCCCTCGTGGTCTGCATGAGCAACGCCGGCGACGCCTACAGCGTCGTGCTGCGCCGCCTCAGGTTCCTGGCGCACCGCGCGCTCGGCGACCCGGACGGGTGGTGCAAGGCCGTGGGGGAGTCCATCAGCGACGTCGACGCGGCCGACGCGGACGGGCCTGACACCCTCGGCATCTTCGAGTGGAGCGCCGAGCCGGACCGCGACAAGTGGGATCGCGCCGGATGGTGCGAGGCCAACCCGTCGCTCGGCTACGGCACCGTCACGGAGCGCGTCATCGCGTCCGACTGCGCCACCGACAAGGAGGCGGACTTCCGCACGGAGGACCTCTGCCAATGGGTCGAGACGGTGCGCGAGCAGCCATTCCCCGAGGGGGCGTGGGAGGCGGGCATCGACGCCTCGAGCGAGATCTCCCCCGACGCGCCCCTCACGTTCGCCTTCGACGTCTCCGCCGACCGCCGCTGCTCGAGCATCGCCGTCGCCGGCATGCGCGAGGACGGCAGGTGGCACGTCGAGGTCATCGCCCATCGAACCGGAACCAAGTGGGCCGTCCAGTGGGTGGCCGAGCGAGTGGGGAGGTACGGCACCGACGAGCGCCCGATGACGCTCGCGATACAGGGCCGCGGCTCCCCGGCGTCCTTCTTCGCCGACGACTTCAAGGCCATCGAGGGCCTGGACGTCGTCGAGGTGTCGGGCGCCGCGCTGCCCGGCTGCTGCGGCAGGCTGTGGGACTCCGTGGCGGCGTGCCTGGAGGACTCGGACAGCGACGCCGTGCCCGTGATGCACCGCCCGCAGCCCATCCTCGACCTGGCGGCGGCCACGGCGGCGACGAAGCCGCTCGGGGACGCCGCGTGGGTCTTCGACCGCACCCGCAGCCCGGAGAACTGCGCGCCGCTCATGGCGTGCGCGCTGGCGCTCGGCTGCGCCATGACGCCCGAGGAGACGCCCGTCCGCTCGTCCTACGAGGACGGGCACGGCGTCCTGTTCGTATGATTGGAGGCCGCGTGGCCCTTATTAGCTCGCTCATCGACAGGCTCCGCCCCCAGGGCGTCGAGCGCGTCATCTACGCGTCCGACGTCGTGGCGGGCGTCGACGGAAAGGGGGCAGACGAGCTGTTCGCCGAGCAGCCCCACCTCCAGACCGTCATCGACTTCATCGCCCAGAACGTGGCGCAGCTCCCCCTCAAGTGCTACGAGCGCAACGGGGACGCGGATCGCGAGAGGGACACGTCCGGCACGCTGCCGCTGCTGCTCGCCGACCCGAACCCCGCCATGACGCGCTACGACCTCGTGTACGCCACGGTGGCCGAGTACTCGCTCTACGGCCGCGCGATCTGGTACGTGGGCCGCGACGCCGCGAGCCGGTCCGGATGGCAGGTGCGCCTCATACCCGCCCGCTGGGTGACGAACTGGCGAGGCTCGGACGGCTTCTCCTACGAGAGCATCCGCCTAGCCGACCCGGACCTCGCGGGCGGCGCCACGGAGGTGCCGCTGTCGGACTGCGTGCTGTTCACGCGATACCGCCCCGGCCACCCGGCGCGCTCGCTGTCGCCCATCGAGTCGCTCCGCCACACGCTCGCCGAGCAGGTCGAGGCTCAGGCGTTCCGGCGCTCGGTGTGGAACAACGCCACCCGCATCTCCGGCTACGTCTCCCGTCCCAAGGACGCGCCGCCCTGGAGCAAGGCCTCCGCCGACCGCTTCAAGTCGGACGTCCGCGAGAACTGGGGGCGCGGCGGCGCGCGCAGCGGCGGCACCCCCGTCCTCGAGGACGGCATGAGGTACGAGCCCGTCGCGTTCAACGCCCACGAGGGTGACTGGGCGAGCGGCGTCAAGCTCTCCCGCGAGGACTGCGCCGCGGCGTTCCACGTCAACCCGGCCATCATCTGGCCAGGCGACGGGCAGACCTACGCGAGCGCCAAGGACAACGCCCGCGCCCTGTACGCCGACACCCTCGCGCCGCTGCTCTCCATGATCCAGCAGCGCATCAACAAGGACCTCGCGCCCATGGTGGGGGCGCCCGCCGCGGAGTACGTCGAGTTTGACCTCATGGCCAAGCTCAACGGCTCCTTCGAGGAGCAGGCCGCGAGCATCCAGACCGCCGTCGGCGGCCCCTACATGACCCGCCAGGAGGCGCGCGCACGCATGAACCTGCCGCGCGAGCCGGACGGCGAGCTCATCACGCCGCTCAACGTCCTCGTCGGCGGCCTCGCCAGCCCGACGGACACCGCCCCCAAGGCGGCCCCGCGCGCCCCGGCGCACGCGGAGGGCTGCGGGTGCGCCGCCTGCAAGTCGATGGCGGCGCGCGCCAAGGCCGCCCCGCGCGGGCGCAAGGCCTACCAGCCTCCCACCGAGGACGAGGCCGACGCCTACCACGCGGCCCTCGTCGCGTTCTACGAGCGCCAGCGGAAGTCGGTGCTCTCCGCCATGGGCGCCAAGTCGGGGGCGAAGGCCGACGGCACCCCGTCATGGTGGGACGCCGACCGCTGGGACCGCGAGCTCGCGGACGACCTCATGGCCGCCGTGCTCGCCGGGTCCGCCCGCGCCGCCAGGGACGCGCTCTCGCAGCTCGGCATCGACCCGTCGGAGTACGACGTGGCCCGCACGCGCAACTACCTGCGGGCCTGGGCCGAGTCGCGCGCCTCGGCCATCAACGCCAAGACGCTCGCCGCCCTCATGGCAGCCCAGTCGGGCGACGTGGACCCGTCAAACCAGGGCGCGACGCCCTCGGGCGTGTTCGACCTCGCCGCGGGCTACCGCGCGTCGCAGCAGTCGCAGACCATCTCCACGCAGGTCGCGTCGTGGGGAGTCATGGAGGCCGGCAGGCAGTGCGCCCCGTCGGGCACGCTGAAGACGTGGGTGCACCACCCGAGCAAGAGTCCCAGGGCAGACCACGAGCGCATGGACGGCGAGACCGTCGGCATCCGCGAGAGGTTCAGCAACGGGGCCGACTGGCCCGGCGACACCAAGTCGCTGAGCGCCGGCGACGTCGCGAACTGCCACTGCGAGGTCGAGCTGACCATACCGGACGGAGGGGACACGAGGATGCCGCCAACTTCCGCAGATGTGCCGAATTGGTACACAACCAAGGCCAAGGCCAAGCACCTGCGCGAGCATGTTGCGGAGTTCGGCCTCGACATCGAATCTGCCGCCGACCGGCAGAGGTACGACGACATCTTCTCGGACGTCATCGACAACTATGAACACGTCGTATACTCGAACAAAGTAAGTGGCCAGCATCAGGACGAGTGCGCCATATTCCTCAAGGGCGACGTCTTCGCGGTGGTGAACCTCGATGGCCGGTATCGGGTGACGATGTTCAGGCATAAGGAGGGGAGGAGCGTTTTTTATGAGCGTATTTGGAATCAGACACGCGAGTGACGCAGACGGCGAGTGGGGGCCCTACGTCGTCGACTCCGTCAACCTCCTCAACGAGCACCTGAACCCGCGTGGAAAGTGCTTCTACTTCGACGACATCGACGTTGCGCAGCAGGTCATTGGTGGCAATAAGGTTTGGGACATGTACGGGTGGGTAATCGATGTCGACCAACGCAGCGAGTTCGAGCCATTGTGGCTCGCTGACGTCGACCGGCACGCCGCCCCCGACGGCTCGACGCCGCTCGACAAGTTCCGCGACGTCACCGTCACATGGGAGGACAGGGACGGCACCCCTCACGCCAGGATCACGTTCTTCGACTCCTTCGACGAGGAGCCGGAAGTCATCCCATACGATTAGCAGAGATTGAAGAAGCGACCGATTGGGCCGTCCGAGAGGGCGGCCCTCTTCATGCCGCGACATCAAACCACACAACCGAACAGGAGGGCCAATGAGGTTCAAGGACTTCACGGCCAGGGCGACCGACGATGGCGGCAACGGCGGCTTCGTGGGCTACGCCGCCACGTTCGACCGCGAGCCGGACAGCTACGGCGACGTCATCGCCAGGGGGGCCTTCGCCGAGACGCTCAAGGCGTGGGCGGACTCCGGCCGACCCGTGCCCGTGCTCTACGGCCACAACATGAACGACCCCGACTACAACATCGGCACCGCCGAGCTCGTCGAGGACGAGCGCGGGCTCAGGACCACGGCTGCGTTCGACGGCTCGCCCAAGGCCCAGCGCGTGCGCCAGCTCCTGGCTGAGGGCAGGCTCTCCAAGATGAGCTTCGCCTACGACGTCCTGGACGAGGCCCCCGTGGAGCTCGAGGACGGCACGACGGCGAACGAGCTGCGGAGGCTCGACCTCTTCGAGGTCTCCGTGGTGCTCGTGCCGGCCAACGGCCACGCCGAGATCATCGAGTCCAAGGCCCGCAGGGGCGACGGGGCGCAGGACGACGCCACCACCCTCGGCGACGTCCTGGCCGTGCTCAGCGACATCCGCGACGACCTCAGGGCCATCGCGGCCAACGACGACAACGACAACGGAGATGACGCCGACGAGGGCGGGCCGGAGGAGCCGGGCACGGCCAACGACCAGGCCAAGTCGCGCGACCTCATAGAAAGACTCAACCAGGCAATCCTCTAGAAGGGAAACCGCATGAACCTCAAGCAAAAGCTCGCCGCGCTCAAGAAGCAGGCGGAGGACCTGAAGCCCGCCATCGAGCGAGGCGACGCCGACGCGATGGAGAAGGGCGCGGCGCTCGTCGCCGAGATCGAGGAGGTCAAGTCCGCCATCGAGCAGGCGGAGAAGTTCTCCGCCGCGCTCAAGGGGATCGGCTCCGCCAACGCAGAGGACGAGCAGACCCAGCAGAAGGCGGCCCGCACCCTCGGTGACTTCGTCGCGCAGCGCGTCAAGTCCGTCGGCAAGCCCGAGAAGAGCGCCGTCTCCTACGGCACGTTCGGCGAGAAGGCAGCCGGCGACCCCATGGCCAAGCCGGCCGCCGTCGACTCCGCGCTCGCCGACGTCGAGGAGCGCCTGTACGAGGGCCCGCGCCGCCGCCTGACGGTCGCCGACCTCTTCGCGCAGGAGACCACGACCCGCTCCGCGATCACGTACTTCGTGGAGAGCGCCACGGTCGAGGGCACCCCGGCGTTCGTCGCCGAGAACGGCGCCAAGCCCGGCGTCACGTTTGGCGACGCCGCCCCCGTCACCGAGCCGGTCAAGAAGCTCGCCGCCGTCTACCACGAGTCCGACGAGCTGCTCGACGACCTGCCCTGGCTCGCGAGCTCCATCAACAACCGCGGCATCTACATGCACGGCCTCACCAAGGAGAACGCGCTCCTCACCGGTGACGGCAAGGGCAACAACATCAAGGGCGTGCTCAACCGCGACGGCATTCTCACGGAGCAGCTCGCCACGGGCGAGACGAACGCCGCCGACGCCCTGTTCCGCGCCATGACGGACGTGGAGACCAGCTCCGGTTTCACGGCCGACGGCATCGTCATCAACCCGGCGGACTACCAGGCGCTGCGACTCACCAAGGACTCCAACGGCCAGTACTTCGGCGGCGGCTTCTTCTCCGGCCAGTACGGCAACGGCGCGACCATGGACAAGCCCCCGCTGTGGGGCGTCCCCACGGTCGTGACCTCCGCGATCCCCGCCGGCACCGCCCTCGTGGGCGCGTTCAAGCTCGGCGGCTCCGTCATCTCCCGCAAGGGCATGACCGTCGAGATCGCCAACCAGAACAAGGACGACTTCGAGAACAACCGCGTGAGCATCCGAATCGAGGAGCGACTCGCGCTCGCCGTTCGCTACCCGGCCGCGTTCTGCAAGGTCGACCTGTCCGCGCCCAAGGCGCAGGCTACCGGCAAGTAGGCGATCGGAGGTGACACCCGGTGGTGATGACCCCATGGGGCTATGACGTTGACGCGGCCGAGCTCCCGCCCATCATCTCGCCCGGGGAGCTGTCCGCGCTCAGCGGAGGCAGGTTCGGCGCCGACACCGTGGGCGTCGCCTCCGTGCTCGACGCCGTCTCGGCGGCCGTGCGCAACGCCTGCGGATGGCACGTGTCCCCGGTCCTGGACGTGGTCGAGGCCACGCAGGGGCCGGGGCGCGCTGTCCCTCAGGACCCTCATGCTCCACTCGGTGACGTCCGTCACCGAGTGTGGCGAGGAACTCGGGGATGGGCAGTTCGAGGCGTCGCGCAACGGCATGATCCGGCGGCTGTGCTGGAGGGAGTGGCCGCGCGGCTTCGGCTCGGTGATCGTCTCCTACAGGAGCGGCATCCCCGCCACGATGGCGCCCGACCTCGCCGCCGTGGCGGCGCAGATGGCGGCCAACGCCCTGGCGGCCCGCCGGCGTGCGCGCCGAGCAGGCGGGGGACGTGTCCGTCACGTACAACACGACCGCGAGCGGCGTGAGCGGGGGCGTGCGCCTGCTGGACAGCGACCTCGCCATGCTCGCGCCCTACGTCATCGACGGGGCGTGGTCGTGATGCTGCCGTCGTTCTGCCGCGAGGCGGTCACCGTGTCCCGCGCCCCGCTCGCGGCCATGCGCGGGACATACGAGCGCGACTGGGCGCGCGCGTCGTCGCACGAGGTGGCCGGATGCTCCGTGCAGCCGTCGCAGACCTCGGGGGACTCGTCAGAGCCCCGCCCCGGCGTCTCGCTGTCGGCCACGCTCTACGCGCCTCCCGGCGCCGACCTCAGGGCCCACGACCGCGTGACGTGCTCGCTCGGGCGCTTCCGCGTCGTCGGCATGCCGATGGCCGTGGCGTCTCCCACGGGCGCGCTCTCGCACGTCCGCGCGCAGCTGTCCCGAGAGGAGGGCTAGGCATGGCGTCGAGGGTCCGAATCGAGTTCGTGTCCGAGGGCTTCATGGGCGTGCTCAGGAGCGAGGGCGTCGCGGCCCTGCTCAACTCGGTCGCCGCCAAGTCCAAGGCCCGCTGCGAGGACGTCGAGGGAATCCCCTACGAGGTCAGGCAGTCGTCGGCCTGGGACGGCCGCCCGCGCGTGCTCGTGAGGGCGCGAAAGCCCCTCCCCAGGCCCGAGCGCGTCCGGAACCTGACGCACGAACGTTGGATGAGCGACATCTGGCCGAAGGTTGGTGGTCCCCCATACAGACGCAACCGCTAGAGCCGCAGGACGTCGAGGCCCTGCTCCGGTCCGACCTCTCGACGGACGCGCTGCCCGTGTTCGCCCCTCCCGTGCCCGAGTCGCTCGGCGAGTCCCTGCCGTGCGCCATGGTCGAGAGGACGGGCGGCACGAGGCTGAACCCCGTCATGGACGCCCACTACGTGACCGTCTGCGTCTGGGCCCGCACGTGGGCCGAGGCGACCGCGGCGGCGAACCGCGTCGCCGGGGCCGTCGCGAGGCTCCCGGACGCGCCGGGCGCGTCAACCCAGTGGCGGACGGCGGAGCTCACGTCCCTGCCCTACGCCGCCCCAGACCCGAACCAGCCCTCCATCCCGAGGGTGCAACTCACGGCGGCGCTCACGTGCCGCGCAACGATCTAAGGAGAGCCAATGCCAGTAGACGCCAGCAAGGTGCTCGTAGGCACCCCAGACCAACTCACGACGGGCGCCATCATGTGCGCCCCGGTGGGCACCAAGATGCCGGAACTCGAGAACGTCACGCCCGCGGCGGTGACGCTCGAGGCCGCCTTCAAGGACGCGGGCTACGCTAACAGCGACGGCCTCACTATCACGACCGACAACAGCACCAACGACATCACCGACTGGAGCGGCGGACTCGTCCGGCGCGTACTCGAGTCCTCCACGGTCGAGGTCTCCTGGACGATGATCCAGATCGACGAGCAGAGCTTCAAGATGGCGTTCGGCGACGACTACGTGACCGCCGTCGCCGCCAACGCCACCCACGGCAACCAGCTCAAGGCCGCCATCGGCGCCCACCTCCCCGGGCGCAAGGCGTGGGTGTTCAAGATGAAGGACGGCGCCGCGCGCGTCCTCGCCCTCGTGCCGTGCGGCCAGGTGACGGCGCTCGACGACATCACCTTCAACGCGACCGACCCCATCGGCCTCGCCGTGACGCTGTCCTGCTACAACGACGAGCACGGCAACGCCCTGTACATCCTCACCGACGACGGCCAGGTCTCCGCTGTCAAGGGCAAGGAGTAGGCACATGGCCAAGCGAAACGACTTCAGCGTCATCGACGCCCCGTCCAGGGAGTTCTGCTTCAAGCTCGCCGGGTCCGACGAGCTCCACCGCCTGCCCTCCATCGGTTCGCTGCCCGTCCGCGTGGCGCGCAGGCTCATGGACGTCGACGACGGCTCGAACGCCGAGGTGCTGGACACCTTGGGCGACCTCGTCGAGAAGTGGTGCCCCGGCCTCATGGACTCGCTCACGCTCGAGCAGTTCACCGAGGTGGTCGAGGCGTGGTTCACCGCCTCGGGCATCACGCTGGGGGAATCCGCGGGCTCTGCCAACTAGTCGACGAGCATGGCGGGGCGCTCGAGTACGACCTCATGACGCGTGCGGGCGCGACCCTCTCGGACGTGCCCGCACGCGTCCCATGGACCGCGCTGCGCAGCTTCGTCACGCACCTCGGCCCGGACTCGGCGCTCCACGCCGAGCAGAACCCCGACGGCGCGGCGTGGTGGCAGCCGTGGGGGCCGACGGCGGTCCTCGCCGACATCTACGACGCGATCGCCTCGTTCGCCACGGGCTACGCCACCGCCAACCGCGGCAAGGGACCGAAGCCGAAGCCGCCGAAGCCGTACCCGCGCCCGTGGAAGGCGGCCGACGGCGGCAGGCGCGTGGGCAGCGGCGCGATACCAGCCTCAGAGTTCGACGATTGGTGGGTGAGCGATGGCCGGTAACGTTGTGGCCCGCGCATGGGTCCAGATCATACCGGAGATGAGCGGAAACCAGGGCAAGATAGCCGAGGGCCTGGTCTCCGCCGCCGACGCCGCCGGACGGAGGGCGGGAGCCAGGGCGGGCAAGAGCCTGTCCGACGCCGCCGCCGCGCCGGCGTCCGCTGGCGGCGCCAAGGCCGCCGCAAACTTCGGCTCGAGCCTGAGCGCCCGGCTCTCGGGCATCGGCGGCAAGCTCTCGTCAATCTTCTCCGGCGGCCTGTCCGGCGTGGATATCACCAACCGCACCAACAGGGAGATACTCTCATACAGGCTGGGCGGCGGCCTGCTCACCTTCCGGCTTGCGGGCAGCGGCGATGTGATCGTAACGG
>ERZ824488.3987-NODE-3987-length-10380-cov-10.964262_pt1 | contig 10380 bp, 9 predicted proteins | sample MGYA00519936_ERZ824488 | MGnify/ENA primary metagenome ERZ824488 (study PRJEB31778, sample SAMEA3449153) | human gut metagenome | biome: human gut; feature: human-associated habitat; material: faeces | place: United Kingdom | collected 2010/2012 ...
CAATATATTCAATCATTTCAGCTGTTAAGAACCATCCTTCACCAGTTTGGTTACCAATTGATAAAACATTTTTAACTTTGTCTTCTAAGTGCCAAATGTCACATGGTTGTAAGTAACCTTTTTTAGAATTTGCTAAAGCTATTTTTACGTCTTTTTCAAGAAGGTCAATTAATTTAATTGCAGTTTTCATTATTTTTGAAGATGTTTTATTTGTGTTTAATAAGCTATTAAATGTTATTTTATGTGTGCACATGAATTTAGCAAATCCCATGAAGTCAGGTAAAATAACCTCTGCGCCTTCTTTTTCTAAGATGTCTGCAACATAATTGTTTCCAAAAGGATGATATTTAATAAGTACTTCTCCTACAATTCCTACTTTTGGCTTTTTAACGGATGTATCTAATTCTATTTTTTCAAAATCGTTTACAATGTCATATATACTTTGTTTAAATTCTTTGCTATTTGATTTTCCTAATAGTTTTTTACATTTTTCTAACCATGTATCGAATAATTTTTGTGTCTCACCTTTGTTTACTTCATATGCTCTATTTTTAGTTAACATTTTTTGTAGTAAATCGCCATATACAACCATTTTTAATAGTCTTTCTACTAGAGGTATAGTTAGTTTAAATCCAGGCATTTTTTCCATTCCTACTATGTTAAAAGATATTACTGGAACATTTTCAAATCCAGCATCTTTAAGTGCTTTACGAATGAATCCAATGTAATTAGTTGCTCTACAACCTCCACCAGTTTGAGACATAATTAAGGCAGTTTTGTTTAAATCATATTTACCTGATTGTAATGCTTCTATCATTTGTCCTGTAACTAAAATAGATGGGTAACATGCATCATTATTAACATATTTCAAACCAGTTTCTACTGTTTTTTGTGTGCATTTTCTTAGTAATTCAACATGATATCCAGAGGCACGAACAGCAGCTTCTAGTAATTCAAAATGGATAGGTGCCATTTGAGGTATTAGTATAGTGTAATCTTTTCTCATTTCTTTAGTAAAGATTTTCTTTTTAACACCATAATCGCCATCTGATTTTACTTGTTTCTTTTCTTGTTCTCTTTTTTTCATGCTGGCAAGAAGTGAACGAATACGTATACGAACAGCCCCTAAATTGTTTACTTCGTCTATTTTTATTAATGTATACATTTTGTCAAAACTTGATAATATTTCTTCTACTTGGTCAGTTGTTACAGCGTCAACACCACAACCAAATGAATTTAATTGTACTAATTCTAAGCAATCATGTTTTCCAACAAAGTCTGCAGCTGCATAAAGCCTAGCATGATATACCCATTGGTCTACAACTCGTAAAGGTCTTTTTGCTTCTGTTTTGTCAGAAACACTATCTTCTGTTAAAACACATAAACCTAAAGATGTTATTAATGTATCAATACCATGATTAATTTCTGGGTCTATATGGTAAGGACGACCAGCTAAAACTATTCCTTTTAAGTTGTTTTCTTCTATATATCTTACTGTTTCAGCGCCTTTATCTCTAATGTCTTTTTTACATTTTTGATATTCTGCTTCTGCTTTATCTACGGCCTCATTTAATTCTGCTTTTGTAAATTTATATTCTTTAAATTCGTCTAATTCTAAAATCTTTTTAACTAAATTCTTTTTTTCAAAAGGTAAGAAAGAATTTATGAATTTTATTTCCGGATTTTTTAGTTCTTCTACATTATTTTTTAATACTTCTGAATATGAAATTACAATAGGACAATTATAGTGATTGTCTGCTTTTTCATATTCTTTTCTAGAATATGGTATACAAGGATAAAATATTGTTTTAATTCCTTGTTCTATTAAGCTTTCAATATGACCATGTGAAAGTTTTGCTGGATAACATACTGATTCAGATGGCATAGATTCCATTCCCTTTTCATAAGTTTTACGAGTTGTTTTTTCAGATAAAATTACTCTAAAACCTAAACTTGTTAAAAATGTAAACCAGAATGGGTAATCTTCGTACATATTTAAAACCCTAGGGATTCCAATTGTTCCTCTTGGTGCAAATTGCTCTTCAAGAGGTTGATAGTTAAATAGTCTTTCAAATTTATATTGTACTAAGTTTGGCAATTTTTTAGCTTTTGTAACAACACCAGAGCCTTTTTCACAACGGTTACCAGATACATGGATTTGACCGTTATTGAATTTATTTATAGTTAATTTACAATGATTTTCGCAATTGTTACAACGAGCATGAGTTACTTTAATTTCTAATTTATCTAATTCATCAGTTTTTAATATTGTTGATGTATGTTCCATATCTAGATTTGCTTCATATTGTTCTTTAGAAAGTAATGCCATTCCATAAGCACCCATTAATCCAGATATATCAGGTCTTACTACATTTTTTCCAACAATTAATTCAAAAGCTCTCAAAACTGCATCATTATAAAATGTTCCACCTTGTACAACTATATGATTACCAAGGGTTTCTACATCTCTTACTTTCATTACTTTTTGAATTGCATTTTTTATAACAGAATATGAAAGACCACTTGAAATATCACCAACAGAGTATCCTTCTTTTTGGGCTTGTTTAATTTTAGAATTCATAAATACTGTACATCTTGAACCTAAATCAACAGGAGTTTTTGATTTTATTGCTTCTTTTACGAAATCAGAAATTTCTATATGTAAACTTTTGGCAAATGTTTCAATAAAAGAACCACATCCTGAAGAACAAGCTTCATTTAACATGATATTATCAATAGAACCATTTTTCATTTTGATGTATTTCATGTCTTGACCTCCGATGTCGACAATACTTGTAACATCTGGTTCGAATTTTTTAGCTGCTGTATAATGTGCAATAGTTTCAATTTCGTTTAAATCAACATTAAGAGCAGTTTGAATTAATTTTTCTCCATATCCAGTAACCCCACTATATCTAAGAATTGCTTTTTCTGGTAATTTTGTATATAGTTCTTTTAACATGTTCATAACACTTTTTAAAGGGTTTCCTTGGTTGCTACCATATAAAGAGTAAAGTAGATTTCCCTCATCATCAATTAAGACAAGTTTTGTGGTAGTAGAACCAGCATCAATTCCTAAATAGCAATTTCCTTCATAAGTTGAAAGGTCTTTTTTTGTTACTGTATCTCTATCATGTCTTTCTTTAAATTCTTTGTAATCTTCTTCATTTTTAAATAAAGGCTCTAAAGGTTTAGAAGTATTATCATGTGAATTTTTTAATATTTCTATTTTATTAGCTAATTGGTCTGGTGTAATTGCTTCTGTTCCAATAGAATCTAGTGCAGCACCTTTAGCTACTAAAAGGTGTGCTTCTTCTGGTACAATTATTTCATCATCTGTTAAATGCAAGGTTTCTATAAATCTTGTACGTAATTCTGATAAATAATTTAAAGGACCTCCTAAAAATGCAACATGACCTCTAATTGGTCTTCCACAAGCAAGTCCACTGATTGTTTGATTAACAACTGCTTGGAAAATAGAAGCTGCAATATCTTCTTTTGCTGCTCCTTCATTAATTAATGGTTGAATATCTGTTTTTGCAAAAACTCCACAACGAGATGCGATTGGGTAGATTGTTTTATAATTTTTTGCAAGCTCATTAAGTCCGGCTGTATCAGTATTTAATAAAGAAGCCATTTGGTCTAAAAATGCTCCTGTACCACCAGCGCAAGTACCATTCATACGTTGTTCTATAGATTGATCAAAATATATTATTTTGGCGTCTTCTCCTCCAAGTTCAATAACAACATCAGTTTTAGGAATATATTTTTCAACAGCTCGTTTACAAGAAACCACTTCTTGTATAAAATCAACTCCTAAAAATTTTGCTGCAGACATTGCTCCAGAACCTGTTAATGCTAATGTAAATGAATTTAGAGGATATTTTATTAGTAAATCTTCTAATACTTTACAAACAGTATTTTTAGTATCTGAAAAATGTCTTTGATAATTTTTGTATAATGTATTTTTATTTTTATCCATTACTATAATTTTTACTGTTGTTGAACCGACATCTAATCCAACATGTAATGTTTCATTCATGACAAAATCTCCTTTTCTGTATATAAACTTTATACTTTAAACACCTTAATTGTATACGGAAAACGGGTTTTTGTCAAATGGAAAATAATGGTTCTAAAAAGGACAAACAAATAATAAAATGGATAGTAAATAATCAATATTAAGGAGGATAAAAATGAAAAGCAAAAAGATAATTATAATATTTAGTATTTTATTAATTATTATATTAATAGGAGGATATTTTACAATAAAATATGTTAAGGAAAAACAAGGTGAAAATACAAAATCAGAAGAATACATACCTCAAGAGGAAATATCAGAGGAGCAATTGAGACAAACAATAGTTAGTTTATATTTTCCATCAAAAGAAACTAAAGAGTTGGTGCCAGAAGCAAGATTAGTAGATATAAAAGAGATTATAAATGATCCATGTGACAAATTAGTTAATTTATTAATAGAAGGACCAAAAAGTGAAAAAGAAGAAAAGATAATTCCTGAGAATACCAAGTTAAACAAAAGTTATATGGAAGATGATTGCGTAACACTAGATTTTTCTGCTGAATTTTTAAATTATGATAAATCAGATGAAAAAACAAAAGATAAAATGATAAATAGTATTGTAAACACTTTAACTCAATTAACAGAAGTTAACCAAGTAAAAATTTTAATTGATGGAAATACTAATGATGAGTTTAAAGATATATATATAGTAGAAAAATAACAGAATAAAAACAAAATATAAATAGATATAATTAATATTAAAAAATTATATCTATTTATAATAATTAAATAATTATTTAAAGATTTTATAGAGTCTAACATATCTTGAAAACTTTTTAAAATTATTTAAAAAACATTCGACTTCATTTAAAGAGTTAATTGTATTTTTTTTATAAACTTTAAAATCGAATTTCTTTTTTGGTGGTAATTTTTTACCACATTTTTTTGGCGGTTCCATATCTATCACCTCGTTTTTGCAAATTTATATAATTTGTTATATAATATGAAAGAAAATAAATAATTGTAAAAGAAAATATAATTTTATTAATTATTAAAAATATGGAGAATAAATATGGACATAGAATTAGAAGCAAATGAGAGAATTGATGATTTAGAATTTAAGAATTTAAAAATAATTCAAAATAAAGATGGATTTTGTTTTGGAATTGATAGTGTTTTATTATCTGATTTTGCTAAAAATATAAAAAAAGATAGTATGGTTTTAGATTTAGGAACAGGAACTGGAATAATACCAATTCTTTTATGCGGAAAAACAAAGTTAAAAAAAGTAACTGGTATAGAATTACAAGAAGAAGTTGCGAAAATGGCAAAAAAAAGTATTAAATTAAATAATCTGGAAGATAAGTTTAATGTTATTAATGAAAATATTTTAAATTTAAATAAAATATATGAGAATCAGACATTTGATGTTATTGTTAGTAACCCACCATATAAAAAGAAAGATACTGGAATTACAAATGAGAATGAGAAGAAGATAATATCGAGACACGAAATAAGTGCTAGTTTAGAAGATTTTATAAAAATATCAAAAGATTTATTAAAAGATAAAGGAGAATTTTATATGGTTCATAGGCCAGAAAGATTGGTTGATATTTTTGAATTGATGAGAAAATATAAAATAGAGCCTAAAATATTAAAAATGGTTTATTCATATAAAAATAAAGAACCAAAATTAATTTTGATAAAAGGAGTTAAAAATGCTAAACCATTTTTAAAAGTAGAAAGTAATTTATATATTTATGAAGATACAGGAAAATATACAAAAGAGATTTTAAAAATATATAATAAAATTTAAATAAATTAGAAATAAATTCTAAAAAATAGATTTAATTAGAAAATAAGAGAAAAATAAAAAAATTAATAAAATAAAAAATATAATTAAGAAAAAAATAGAATAAATTCGAAAAAAATAGAAATAAATAGAAAAAAAGTAAAAACTGACTAGAAAATAAACTATAAGAATAAATTAATTAATAAATAATTTAAGAAAATTAGAATAAATTCGAAAAAAATAGATAAAAAAAGAAAAAAGTAAAAATCAACCAGTTAATAAACTGAAAAAATTAATAAATAAATTAATTAATAATTAAAAAATTAGAATAAATTCGAAAAAAATTATAAAAAAAAGGAAAAAGGAGATTTTAATGGAAAATCAGAAAAAAGGAAATTTATATATTATAGCAACACCAATAGGAAATTTAGAAGATATCACATTAAGGGCAATTAGAATTTTAAAAGAAGTAGATTTAATAGCAGCAGAAGATACAAGGCATACTTTAAAATTATTAAATCATTTAGAAATATCAAAACCATTAATTAGTTATCATAGACATAATGAAGAAATAAGAACAGAAGAATTAATAAAAGAATTAAAAACAGGGAAAAATATTGGACTAGTTTCTGATGCGGGAACTCCAGGAATTTGTGATCCAGGAGAAGAAATAATAAAAAAGTGTATAGAAGAGTCAATTAAAGTTGTACCTATTCCTGGAGCATGTGCAATGATAAATGCTTTAATTACTTCTGGCATCAGTACAAAAGAATTTATTTTTTTAGGATTTTTGCCATTAAATAAAAAGTTAAGAAGGCAAAAACTAAAAGAAATAGAGAATTCAAGTAAAACAATAATAATTTATGAAGCACCACATAAAATGAAGACAACACTTGGTGATTTAAAAGAAATATTAAAAGATAGAAAAATAGTATTGGCAAGAGAATTAACTAAAATTCATGAGGAATTTATTAGAAAAAGTATAGATGAATTATTAAGTGAAATAGACACAATAAAAGGAGAAATGATATTAATTATTGAAGGAAATAAAATAGATACAGAAGAATGTAAAAATTTTGATGAAATATCTTTAGAAGATCATTATAAATTATATGAAGAAAAAGGATTAAATAAAAAAGAAATAATAAAACAAATTGCTAAAGATAGAAATGTTAATAAAAATGAGATTTATATGTATTTTTTAGAAAAATAAGAAGCAGGTGATTATTCATCTGCTTCTTCATTCATTGTTGATTGAATTGCACCAATTTTCTCAGCACATTTTGGGCAAACCAATTTATCTTTAAAAGCAATTAAATTTTTTGAATTTCCACAAAAAATACAATTTGGTTCATATTTTTTTAGAATAATTGATGAACCATCTACATATATTTCTAAAGGATCTTTTTCTGCTATTTCAAATTTATTTCTTATTTCTCTTGGAATAACAATCCTTCCTAATTCATCCACTTTTCGAACAATTCCTGTTGATTTCATAACATGTCCTCCTAAAATTATTTTTTCAATTCTCATATATAATAACACAAATATAAAACTTGGTCAATTATTTTTGTAAAAATTTGTTATTTTTTAAATATAAAAGAATATATATTAAATAATAAAAATACAAGATTGGGGAGAAGAAAAGTGTTAAATATTATTTGGCCTATTTTTATAATTATTTCAATTATATATGCTATTATTAGTGGAAATTTAAAAATTTTAAATCTTGCAATTACATCTTCAACAGAAAGTGTAGTTTCTTTAACATTGACTCTTATTGGAACTACTTGTTTATGGAGTGGATTAATTGAGATAGCATCAAATACTAATATAATAAATTATTTGAAAAAAATTTTAAATCCTCTTATAATAAGATTATTTTCGAATTTAAGTCCACAAGTTTATGATAAAGTTGTGATGAATATTATTTCTAATATACTTGGATTAGGAAATGCGGCTACACCACTTGGGTTGCGAGCAATGGAAGAACTTCAAAAAGAAAATCATAATAAAGACTGTTTAAGTAATAATATGATGATGTTAATAATTTTGAATACATCTTCTTTACAAATTATTCCAACAACTATAATTGCTATTAGAACATCATTAGGGTCTAATGATCCAACAAAGATAATTTTTCCTGTATGGTTTTCTACAATATGTGCTGGAATTGTTGGAATAGTGTCTACAAAATTGATAATACGTATAACTGAAAAAGGATGTGAATAAAATTAAGATTATAAATTATATTTCGATAATATCAATACCAATGATTATTTTGATAATAGTTTTAGTTGGAATTATAGAAAAAAAGCCTATTTTTGATTTATTTATAAAAGGAGCAATAAAAGGAATAGAAATAACATTAAAAATTTTTCCTACATTAATAGGATTATTTTTTGCAATTGGATTATTAAATAATTCTGGAATAATAGAATTTGTAACAACATTATTATCTCCAGTATTAAAAATTATGAGATTTCCAAAAGAAATAGTCCCATTAGTAATATTAAGACCGATTTCTGGTAGTGCTTCGATGGCAATTGCTACAAATATAATTGAACAAAATGGAGTAGATTCTAAAATAGGATTGATAGCTTCTGTGATAATGGGAGCAACAGAAACAACATTATATACGATTGCTGTTTATACAAGTTCAATTGAAGTAAAAAAAACACGTTATATTTTGATTGCATCATTATTAGCAGATATAACTGGAATTATTTCGGCAATAATAATTTGTAATAAATTTTTTTAGGCGTATATGCTGGAAATACTGAAATGTATATGGTTTTGTCGATTGCCGTCGAACGATTTTTATTGACAAATAAAAAGATATGTTGTAACATAATTGTAGATTAGCAAGAAGATATTAAAAAATGCTTTTCTAATAAATAAGTTTTTAATCTTGTAAAGGGAATATACTATTTCCCCATAAATCAATAATAATAGATGAAAAACATCTTTTTTGTCATATAGATTTTCTTCAATAATAGGCCCCCAATTTACTATTACCGAAAAAAGACCAATATTATTAATTGTTCCTGTATATTCTCTTTACAATACCATAAAAAATAGGCTCTATTTAAGCCTATGTATATAATTTATAATTTTATTAATTTCCCTGGTAGTTCTCTACTTGCTACAGATAAATTTATCGAATCTGTGTTACAGTTATTTGCTAGTAATTCATCAACTACTGTTTGATATGCTAGTTCTGGAAAATTACTTTCTTTGCTTAAATGTCCAAGAATAGCTGTATTTAAATTGCTATTTTTTAATAAATAAGAAATTGTTTTTCCAGACATAGTATTTGAAAGATGTCCTGTGCTTCCAGCAATTCTAGCTTTTAAATGAAATGGATATTTACAACATTTTAGTACTTCTGTATCATAATTTGATTCTAATAGTAAAAGTTCACTACCTTCTAAATGTTTTACAATGTCATTTGTCATATGACCAATATCTGTTGCAATACTTAATTGACGTTTTTCATTATTTATTGTGAATCCGCATGGATTTGCTGCATCATGTGGAATACTGAAAGGGGTAATTTCTAAATCATTTATATTGAATTTTTCATCAGGATAAAAGTAATTAATATTTTTATTTGATATTTTTTCAGTTTGTGTTGGCATTGCATCAAATGTTTCTCTTGTTGCAAAAACAGGAATATCAAATTTATGTGATATTGTTGATAAACCTTTTATATGATCAGAATGTTCATGGGTGATAAGTATTGCATCAATAGAATTAGGATCTTTTTCTATAGTAGATAAAGCTTCTTCAATCTTTTTACAACTTAATCCAACATCAACTAATACTTTTGTATTTTCTGTTTCGACAAATAAACTATTTCCACTACTTCCACTGTATAAACTACAAAAATTTAGCATATGTATTTCTTCTTTCTAATATTACTCTGTTACTCTTTCAATTCTTGCACCAAGATTTCTGAATTTTTGCTCAATATTTTCATATCCTCTATCAATGTGTTCTAAATTGTAAACTTCAGTTTTTCCTTTGGCTGTAATTCCTGCAATAATTAATGCTGCACCAGCACGTAAGTCTGTTGAATAAACAGGTGCACCATATAATTTATCAACACCTTCAAAAAATGCTGATTTTCCTTGAGCTGTAATTTTTGCTCCCATTTTGTTTAATTCATCAGTATATTGAAATCTTGATTCCCAAATACTTTCTATAATTCTGCTTGTTCCATTAGCAGTTGATAAAACAACTCCCATTTGTGGTTGTAAATCAGTAGGGAAACCTGGATAAGGAAGTGTTTTTATAATAGCATTAGATGGTCTTTTATTACATTTTACTCTTATGCTATCTCCAAAGTCTTCTACTTGACCACCAATTTCAGTGATTTTTGCAGTTATTGATTCTAAGTGTTTTGTTATACAATTTTTTATTAAAATATCACCTTTTGTTGCAACTGCTGCAAGCATAAATGTTCCGGCTTCTATTTGATCTGGAACAACAGAATATGTTGCATTACCAGTAAGTTTTTTTACACCATTAATTTTAATTACATCTGTTCCAGCCCCACGAATGT
>ERZ824488.3989-NODE-3989-length-10372-cov-22.607347_pt1 | contig 10372 bp, 9 predicted proteins | sample MGYA00519936_ERZ824488 | MGnify/ENA primary metagenome ERZ824488 (study PRJEB31778, sample SAMEA3449153) | human gut metagenome | biome: human gut; feature: human-associated habitat; material: faeces | place: United Kingdom | collected 2010/2012 ...
AAAAGTGCTTGAGAAGAATGGATATCAAGTCAAAAGTGCATCGGATGGAGCACAGGCATTAGAAGTATTGGATAAGGAATATATTGATCTGATCATTTCTGATATTATGATGCCGGTTATGGATGGCTATGAACTGGTGTCAGAACTTCGTTCAGCAGGATATCAGATACCAGTGCTTATGATCACTGCGAAAGGTTCCTTTGATGATATGCGCCAGGGATTTCTTTCGGGAAGTGACGATTATATGGTAAAACCGGTAAATGTGAATGAAATGGTTTTAAGAGTCGGAGCACTGCTTCGCCGTGCACAGATACTGAATGAACACAAAATTGTGATCGGTTCAACAGAGTTTGATTATGATGCAATGACGGTTACAACTGATAAGGAAAGTCTTGTTTTGCCTAAAAAAGAATTCCTGCTTTTATATAAGCTTGCAGCTTCGCCAGGCAGAACATTTACAAAACAACAGTTGATGGATGAAGTATGGGGATACGAGACGGAGGCAGACCCACATACGATAGAGGTACATATAGGAAGAATCAGAGAGCGTTTTAAAGATAACCCTGATTTTGAAATCGTAACAATGCGTGGAATTGGATACAAGGTGGTGAAAAAATAATGGAACAAAAGAAAGAAAAAGGATTGCGGATCCGATCCTGTCTGACTGGTGCAATCTGGCTGGCACTTGTATTTTCAACAGTCATATCTGCTTTATTATTTGCTTTTTTGAATCATTTTTTTAATCTGCCGGGCAGCATACCTGTGCTTGGCTGGCTTTTGATTTTCAATACATTGATTGCAGGGCTGATCACTTCCTTTATTAATGCAAAGTTACTGGAACCAATTACCAGACTTAGTAAAGCAATGAAGGAAGTTTCTCAGGGAGATTTTGAACAGCATTTGGAAACGAACAGCCGTATAGCAGAAGTTGGAGAATCTTATCAAAGTTTTAACGTTATGACAAAAGAACTTCGTGCAACAGAGGTGCTGCAGATGGATTTTGTATCTAATGTTTCTCATGAGTTTAAGACCCCGATTAATGCCATTGAAGGGTATACAATGCTGCTTCAGGGAGAAGAACTGTCTCAGGAGCAAGAGGAATATGTAGAAAAAATCCTGTTTAATACCCAAAGGCTTTCCGGATTGGTTGGAAATATTTTGCTGTTATCCAAGTTAGAGAATCAGAACATACCAATGAAAAAAACAGAATATCGTTTGGATGAACAGATCCGTCAGGCATTTCTTTCCCTGGAGACAAAATGGACAGAAAAAGAAATTGGTTTCCAGGTAGAGCTGGAGGAAGTTAAATATACTGGGAATGAAGGACTTTTTATGCATATATGGATGAATCTTTTAGATAATGCGATTAAGTTCAGTCCTGCAAAGGGGACAATTATGATGTTTCTGAAGCAGGAAAAGGATTCTGTAATGTTTATTCTGGAAGATGAAGGACCGGGAATAGAGGATGATGTGAAAACCAGAATATTTGATAAATTTTATCAGGCAGACGGTTCTCACAAAGCAGAAGGAAATGGTCTTGGCCTTGCACTTGTGAAACGGATCGTAGATAGTGCTGGCGGGACAATCAAGGCAGAAAACCGGGAATATGGTGGATGCAGATTTGTTGTAGAGCTTCCAATACAGAAAGATGAGGCCATATAAGTTTAAGAAAAACAGATAGAGGAGGAATTACATGACATTTTATCAGGAATTGCAGTTAAATCAGGCAGGTTCTAAAAATCTGTTGAAAAAGAGTGAAACAGTGAAAGAAAAATCATATCATATACTGGTATATTTGGTAAGCTTGCAACGGTGGATCTTGCGGTGCTCAATGATCATGAACTGGATTTGAATACAACGATGATGTATCGTCATGAAGATTACGTTGATGCGATCCGACTGGTAAGTGAAGGAAAAATTCAGCTGAAACCGCTGATGAGCAGTCATTTTGCGTTTTTGGATTATCAGAAAGCGTATGAATATATCGATGATAATCGAGAGACCACGATGAAGGTTTTGATTGACGTGGATGCATCGGAGGAATAAGTATAAAAAGAAAAGAGGCACATTCTTTTTTTTAAAGGCAAAACTGGACGTAGTGCAGGCGACATGCTAAAATGGACTTGTTGCGGATAACCGTACAGTAACATAAAAATAAAGGAAGAGGTGCGTGTGGGGTTAAATAGTATTGAGGTAAAACGACAGAATAAAATTCTGGTTTACAGGTATCTTCTGGAAAAGGGAAAGGCAGTAAAGCCGACGATTGCCGGTGATTTAAAATTGAGCCTTCCGACAGTAAGGCAGATTACAGGTGAGCTGGTGGAGCAGGGGCTGGCGTATGAAGCAGGCCCGCAGGATTCTTACGGTGGCAGAAGAGCAATGGAAATTGCAGTTGTGCCTGATTATCGGTATGCCGCAGGAATCGATATTACAAAAAATCATATTGATTTCGCACTTGTAAATTTACGGGGAGAAATTCTGGTAAACAAACGCTACAAAAAAGGATTTGAAGACAGTAAAGCATATTGGAAAGAATTAAAACAGATGCATGAGATCTTTCTGAAGGAACAGGAAATTGAGTCAGAACGGATTTACGGGCTTGGTATTTCGTTGCCCGGGATTATCAGTAAAGATCAGAAAAGCCTGGAATACTCACATATTTTTCAATTAAAAAAGCCGATGGATTTTGCAGGACGTATTAGTGGATATCCGTATGAAATCTGTTTTTTTAATGATGCGGAAGCGGGATGCATGGCAGAGTGTTATACGCATCAGGCGCCGGATGAATTCGTATTTTTGTCTTTGAGTAATACAGTCGGAGGCGCAATCGTACATGACGGACAAATTTCAAAAGGGAAAAATAACCGCAGCGGAGAACTTGGACATATCTGCATTGTGCCGGAAGGAAGGCTGTGTTATTGTGGAAAAAAAGGTCATTATGATCCGTACGGTTCTGCACTTTTGCTCAGTGAGCTTGCGGGTGGATCAATGAAAGATTTTTTTTCCGGCCTGAAGCAGGGAAATGAGCAGTATCAGGAGCGTTTTGAGGAGTATCTGAGAGCATTGGCGCTTATGATTTACAATCTTCATATCAGCACAGATCTGCCGGTGGTACTTGGCGGTTATGCAGGCAGCTATCTAAACGAATATCTTCCGAAAATCAGGGCATTGCTGAAAGAAAAAGAAATATTCGATGATGAGGAATGCTATATCAGTACCAGCAGATATAATGTGGAAGGGGCTGCAGTCGGCAGTGCCCGCTATTTTTCAGAGCAGTTTATTTTACGGCTGTCGTGAAGCTAGTTTGAAGCAGATAAGCATTCCCTCACTTCAAGCGCACGGAGCGCTAAGCGGTGGGTAAGGGGATGCTTATGCCAACTGTGAAAAAAGTAAAAGTACCGCAGAAAAAACGTGAAGAAATGTTTGTTTTTTCTGCGGTATTTTTTGTTTGTTATTAAGCCACTTTTTAAAATTGATTATCTAAGAAAACTAATTTTGCTGGTTTCTGGATTTTTCCTCGAGAAATCGAGAGATAAAAAAATAAAAAAAAGTAAAAATACACAAAAAAGATAGAAAAGTATTGTAAAAAAGATCAATTGGCACAAACGTGTTAATGTGCTATGATATCACCATCAAAACTTAATGAAACTATTTTTAAAAAGTGATTTGCAAATCGATTAACAAAAGAATGATAATGAATGCTTTTTAAAAATAAGTTTCAAAATTATTTACATCAGGTGAACGGAGGATATGAGTATGAACGTGAAAAAGGTACTGACAGGAACGCTTGCAGCAGCAATGACTACATCAATGATGACAGGCTTTGTAATGGCAGAAGAAACAAAGGAGAACAGCGATATCACGATTGCGTATGTGACTTCGGCATTGACCACACAGATTTTCAGAGATCAGGTGACTGCGCTTGAAGATTACTGTAAGGAGATCGGAGTAAACTTTGTATATACAGCACAGGAGGATGAAGCAAAGCAGCTTGAGGCATGTGATAATTATATTTCAATGGGCGTTGATTGCCTGATGGTTCATGTAACAAACGTCGATATGTTTGCAGATACTATGAAGGCATGCCAGGAAGCCGGAATTCCGTGGTTCTCTTATGATACGAAGATGGAAGGAGACGATGCGTATTACGGCTGGAATAATTACGATCTTGGTTATGCAATCGGTGAAAATGCAGCAGCATGGGTAAATGAAAACTTTGGTGAGGGTGATGTTGTTTATGCAGCAAGCAACAATTATCCATCAGCAGCATTTCTTGTTACAAGAGAGCAGGGATACAAAGATGCACTGGATGAAAAGTGTGATGCGACAATTGAATGGGTTGCAGAGGCAAACGGGGGAACAACGGATAGGGGAGTTACCGCAGGTGAAAACTTTCTGCAGTGTGGCTATGATCTGAATCTTGTCTGTGCGATCAATGATTCCGGTCTGTGTGGTGTATATCAGGCATTCCAGGCAGCAGGATACGATGGGGACAAGGTTGCACTGTTTGGCTGTGATTCTGATCCGGAAGCTCTGGAAGCAATTGCAGAAGGTGGAATTTATAAAGGAACGATCAATACAGGACTTGTAAATCTGGCTCCGGATTTTATTGATATTTGTGTGGGTCTTGCAAAAGGTGATGAGTCTGCAAAAGGTGATCATTGGGGAGACTTCATTATGATTACGAAAGATAATGTACAGGACTGGCTGTCATAATCTGAATTTCTGAATTGAAGAAAAGAGGTAAGATGAAAAATGGGCTGGCACAGTATGGGCCGGCCCATTACAAAAGGAGGAGACAGTTCGTATGGAGAACATTCTGGAAATCAGGGGGCTGACGAAGACGTATCCCGGTGTTGTTGCTTTAAATAATCTGTCGCTGTCGGTCCGACGCGGTGAGTGCCACGCGATTGTTGGAGAAAATGGTGCCGGAAAATCGACTCTGATCAAATCTGTAGCAGGCGCGATTACACCGGACAGCGGAACCATTACATTTGAAGGAACAGAATATACATCTCTTGATCCGACCTTATCAAAGAAAATCGGAATAGGGGTAATTTATCAGGAGTTTGTATTGTGCCCGGCGCTTACAATTGCAGAAAATATTTTTCTTGGGGAACGTCTGACATCAGGGGTATTTCAAAATGAAGCCTTAATGAATCAAAAGGCACAGGAAATTTTGGATCGTTTTAAAGTAGAAGGTCTGAAGGCAACTGCGTTGGTGAGAGATTTGTCAACTGCTTATCAGCAACTGGTTGAAATTGCAAAAGCAATTGCCAAAAAATCTAAATTGATCATTATGGATGAGCCGACCGCGCCGCTTACGGAACGTGAGGTATCCGTATTATTCCGAATCATTCAGGAGCTGAAAGCATCCGGTATTACAATTATCTATATTTCTCATAGACTGGACGAACTATATGAAGTGTCTGATCGCGTAACAGTTATGCGGGATGGATGTTATATTACAACGACCGATACAGCAAATGTGACGAAGGATCAGCTGATCGCTTACATGGTTGGTCGGGAACTGAAAAAAGACTTTACGGAACGGAATTCGCGGACAGAGGAAGTCTTGCTTGAAACGAAAAATCTTGGTGGAAACGGTGTAGAGCCATTTTCCATCAAACTACATAAAGGAGAAGTACTGGGGTTTGGAGGGCTGGTCGGAGCAGGAAGAACGGAGTATGCACAGCTTATTTTCGGCGCAGCGCCCAAAGAATGTGGCTCCATATATTTAAATGGTCAGAAGATTGAGATCAATAGCCCGGAGGATGCAGTGAAATATGGAATCGGAATGGTTCCGGAGGACCGAAAACAGTGCGGAGCGCTGCTTCGCATGTCGATCAGGGAAAATATTGTCGTTTCTATATTGAAGAGAATCTCAAATCGTTTTTCATTTGTGGATCGTTCACAGGAAAAAAAGATTGCAGATGAACAGATGAATGCACTGCGTATAAAAGCACCATCGGCAGATGTGCTGGTCAATAATCTTTCCGGTGGAAATCAGCAAAAGGTTGTACTGGCAAAATGGCTGGCAAATAATTCGCAGGTACTGATTCTGGATGAACCAACACGCGGAATTGATGTAGGAGCAAAACAGGAAATTTATAAATTGATTGATGAACTGGCGGCTCAGGGAAAGGGAATCATCGTGATTTCATCAGACATGGAAGAAATCATGGGGATTACAGACCGGATGCTGATTCTGTATGAGGGAACTTTGAAGGGAGAATTGCAAAGAGCAGAGTATCAGCAGGAACGGATCCTGAAACATGCATCAGGAGAAAATTAGAGAGGGCAGAGGACTATGAAAAAAGCAATAAATATCGCAAAAGACTATACTATTTTTCTGATTTTGATTTTACTTGGAATTTTGTTTACAATTGGAAATCCGGCATTTTTGAGATTCAATAATATTATTACGATTCTGCGCCAGTCCTGTATTATGGGAATCCTAGGTATGGGAGAAATGGCATTGATTATTGTAGGCGGTCTGAACCTGTCAATGGGATCCTGTGTGGCACTGTCAACGGTAATCATAGCAATCATGACAGTGAAAATGTCTCTCCCGTGGTGGCTTGCAATCATTGTTGTAGTTATTGTTAATACATTGCTTGGATGGCTGACAGGTGCGGTTATTAACAAGACAAAAATTGTGCCGATGATTGGAACAATGGCGATTTCAACCATTATCAGTGGTATTGCGTATTTGCTGTGCGGTGGACTTCCGATTTCCGGACTTCCTGATATTGTGAAGTTTTTTTATCAGGGAAATGTAGGACCGATTCCAATGCCAATTGTAATTGCAGCGGTTATCGTTGTTATCATGGGAATTATTTTCAAGTATACATATTTTGGAAGAAAGATCTTTGCAACCGGAAGCAATCGCGAGGCAGCCAGGCTTTCCGGCATTAACGCAGATCGGATTTTTGTAAGCTGTTATACAATCTGCGGAACTCTTTGCAGTATTGCGGCGCTTCTGATGATTGGACGTATGGGATCCGGACAGCCTAACTGTGGTGCGACATTGGATATGGATGTACTTTCCGCACTGGTTATCGGAGGTGTCAGCTTCCTTGGCGGAGAAGGAAAAGTAACAAAGGCAATCGGTGGTATTATTCTGATTGTTATGCTGACGAATGGACTGACACTGTGTGGAGTAAATGAGTATATCCAAAAAGTAATTACTGGCGGAGTATTCCTGTTCGCAGTTGTACTTGACAGCTACCAGCATAATCATCTGAAGTTTTTTATAAAGAAAGTAAAAGCATGAGGAAAGAAAAATGAGTGATTATTACAGAAAATATTTTGAACCGGAATATGGGGAAGCAGCCCCGGATGCAATTATTGACGAACCGCAGGAAATGGACATGGAACATCCAACGGAATGGAGGATTAAAGCGAATTTTGAAACAATTGCAGCATTGACAAATTTGTTTAAGCCTTGCTTTTGTTACAAGCCAATCATGACAGTTAAAACTGTGAACACGGTGATACAGTCGGCAGATCATGAAATTCCGGTACGGATCTATCTCCCGGATGGGAAAAAACCATTTTCAGTACTTGTCTTTTATCATGGCGGCGGTTGGAGCATGAACAGCCTGGATGTGTATGATTTTGTGCCGCGCTATTTTGCAAAATATGGAAATTTGCTGGTGATTGCACCGGAGTATCGTCTTGCACCGGAAAACAGGTTTCCAAAGGGAGTAGAGGATGCATATGATACTGCAAAATGGGCATATGAACACGCGGCTGAATTTGGAGGAGATCCGAATACGATTTCCGTATGCGGAGATTCAGCAGGTGGAAATTTTGCGGCAGCGGTATCGCTGATGGCTAGAGACAAAAAGGAATCGTTCATTAAAAAACAGTTTCTGATTTATCCGGCAACAGCCTTTAATCTTGGGTATCGCAGTACATCAGAGAAAAGATACGGGAATGGAGAATATTTCCTGAAGATCAATAGTGAGGAAGAAGGGCTGAATTATTATTTTGAAGATCCGACAGATGCGGATTCTCCGTACGCATCGCCATTGTACGCGGATGATTTACGGAATCTTCCACCGGCATGTTTTATTTCGGCGGAATGTGATCCTCTGTTGGATCAGGCATTAATGTATGCGGCAAAGCTGGAGGATGCGGGAGTTTCGGTAGAATATCATCTTTATAAAGGAATGGTGCATGCATTTATCAACCGTCCTTTACAGAAGACATTTGAAGCATTTAATACGATTATTGAAGCAATGCCGAAAACAGAATAACACAGAAGAAGCAAGAATTCTGGAACAGGAGGAAATATGGCACTTTTTCAGTGTAAAATTTTTTCAAAAGAATTATTTCGCAGTGTAAATGTAAATGTAACACTTCCGACACCGGATTCAGGAGACTGTTTTTTTGATACGACAACAAAATACCCGAAAACGGGAGAAAAATACCAGGTGCTCTGGCTACTGCATGGTTTCAGCGCAGATGAGTCAGACTGGCAGCGTTTTTCTTCCATTGAGCGGTATGCACAGGAGAAAAAAATTGCAGTTGTGATGCCGGATGGTTATAATAGTATGTATGCAAATAATCGATTTGGGGCAAAATATTACAATTTTTATACGGAAGAACTCCCGATGGTACTGCGCTCTTTGCTGCCGCTTTCGGAGAAAAAAGAGCATAATTTTATCGCTGGACTTTCAATGGGGGGATACGGTGCATTTAAAGCGGCATTTACAAAACCGGAACAGTATGGCGCAGCGGCCAGTCTTTCGGGAGGTCTGATTCAGGATCTGGAGGATTTGAATACACCAGGGGATGTGGAAGGACCGGTAAAGCTCTGGCGTCAGAATGTGTATGGAGAGAATGAAACGGAACTGAATCCAGAAACAGAAGATCTGAGAGTAATTCTTGAAAAACAGATGAAAGCAGGAGTGAAACTTCCTGCATTGTATCAATGCTGCGGAACGGAAGATTTTATTTATCAAAGCAATGTGAAATTCAGAGATTATATGAGAGCACTCGGCGTTGATTTTACATATGAGGAAGGACCAGGCGTACATAATTTTGATTTTTGGGATCCGTATATCAGAAAAATTTTAAATTGGCTTCCGCTTACCGGAGGACTTGTAGATTAAGGTATTTTTTGGGGTACAAGCAGGTAGAAGCGGATGTGCAGCTAACTACAAGAACTGCAAAAAGAAGTGGTCGTTCACGGGATAAAAGAGTGGACGGCCTTTCTTTATTCTCGTAAGCAATTGGCAGGCAGCTATCAAATCCAATCATATCTTCACAGAAATTTTAGAAACATTTCTATTTCCGGTATTGATTTATAGATTCTGTATATTTATAATAGAAAGGACTGCAATCTGGCAGAAAAAAGGAATTATTTCCTTATAATAAAAACGCTTTCTGGCGTGAATAAATTTCTGGGTGGCAAAGCCGACAGAGTGCAGAGCAAATGAGGAGGGCGAGCATGGATAATAATCAGCAAAAAGATAATCGGCCAGGCGGCGGCAGAATGCCAAATGGAAATAAAGTTCCGTTTGTGGCAATTCTGGCGATTGCACTGGTCGTGATTCTTGGAATCACGATGTTTTCCGGTATGTTCCGCAGTTCATCTTCGACAGAAATTTCATATGACAAGTTTCTGGACTGGCTGGATGCAGGGTATATCAAGAGCGTAACGATCGGAAGTTCAAAAATCGACATCGAACTGAAGGGGGACGAACTGCTGACACTGACCGGTCAGGGTTCCGTGACGTACTACACGGGCAATCCAGGCGATCTGTTCCTGGTGGAGCGCCTCAACAAAGCAGGCGTTACCTTTAAAGAAAAGATTGATAACGGTACGACGAATCTGATCTTGGATCTTGTGATCTACTTTATCGTACCGATTGTTGGAATCTGGATCCTGATGGGATTTGTGATGAAACGCATGGGCGGCGGAAGCGGCGGAGGCATCATGGGCGTCGGCAAGAGCCGGGCAAAGGTTTATATTCAAAAGGAAACCGGGGTCACGTTCAAGGATGTGGCCGGACAGGATGAAGCGAAGGAGTCACTGCAGGAGGTGGTGGATTTCCTGGAAAATCCGGGTAAGTACACGACGATCGGTGCAAAGCTGCCGAAGGGAGCATTGCTTGTAGGACCTCCTGGTACCGGAAAAACGCTGCTTGCAAAGGCGGTTGCCGGTGAGGCAAAATGTCCGTTTTTCTCAATTTCCGGTTCGGATTTCGTGGAGATGTTCGTCGGTGTCGGTGCATCGCGTGTCCGTGATCTGTTTGAGGAAGCAAAGAAAAACGCACCGTGTATCATCTTTATCGATGAGATCGATGCGATCGGAAAGAGCCGTGACAGCCGATACGGCGGGGGAAATGATGAGCGTGAG
>ERZ824488.3993-NODE-3993-length-10358-cov-6.357566_pt1 | contig 10358 bp, 9 predicted proteins | sample MGYA00519936_ERZ824488 | MGnify/ENA primary metagenome ERZ824488 (study PRJEB31778, sample SAMEA3449153) | human gut metagenome | biome: human gut; feature: human-associated habitat; material: faeces | place: United Kingdom | collected 2010/2012 ...
GCAAGCGTTGGTATGATGACAACGGCATTCTCAATATCAGCGTCATCGACTTCCTACTGGATGAAACGCTCGTCTAAATCCTCTCAAAACAAAACTGCTCACCGTGATTAGCTCATGGTGGGCAGTTTTTTAGTCCGAGAAGGACTCGTCCGGCTCGTAAATTCGGCAAAATAGAACCACACATGCAAAACGAAGAAAGGCAAAGCGCCGTATGGCATCGGTCTTCGTTGTTACTTTACCAATTCGTATATAGCTTGTGCGTATATCTTGGCAAATTGGCGCAGGTCGTCTAAAGCGAGAAATTCGTTCTCCTGATGTGCAAGCTCCTTCTGCCCCGGAAAAACAGGTCCCATGGATACAAAATTCTTGAGATACCTGCAATATGTACCCCCGCCTATGGAAAGCAGATCCGCCGCTTCGCCGGTAGTTTCGGCATAGGCCTTTTGCAGTTTTTTTATGAATGGGCGGTCTTTTTCCACATAAAGAGGCTTCTTATGCTGCACCAGCTCATATTTGGTATCGGAGCCAAGCTCATATGCGTAACCCTCTAGTCTTGCGGTAAGCTGATCGCTGTCATGGGTAACGGGGTAGCGAACATCAAATTTTACAATTGCCTCGCTTGCGTCGGCTTCTAATATCGCCATATTGCAGGTAAGAGCGCCGGATATCTCGTCTTTGCATGCTATGCCCCAGGAGTTACCATCGGTTTCCATTGCAAAACTGTCGTTCAGCTTGTGCAGGAAAAGCTTAAGCGGATCGTTGCTATTTGGGAAAATGGCTGACAGCAGGGAAAGCAGGCCCTGTATGACATTATAGCCTTCGTTGGGGTAGCTTGCGTGCGATGGTATGCCATGTGAAAGGATTTTGACAAACCCCGCGTCCGGCAGAACCTCGAAGCGCGACCTATCTTTGCGTGCGGCGAGTACTGATTCGACTTTTTCTGCTGTTATGCCGGCAATCTGGACTTCCGCAAGGGAGGGAACCACGTTGAGTCTTGTACCTGCGTGTATGCTCAATATGTTCTTATCAGGCAAGGCCAGGGGCAGTCGATAACCAAAACGTATAATGCCTTTTTCGGCATAAATGATCGGAAATTCCGCATCGGGAGAAAAACCGTAAGCAGGGGCGTTTTCTCTTTCGAGGTAATAATGTATGCCGCGCGCAAAGGTTTCTTCATCTGTACCGGCTATGATACGCACATGATTATTCATGGGCAGGCCGGCATCCATTATGGCTTTCATGCCGTACAGGCAGGCAATAGCAGGGCCTTTATCGTCTACCGCGCCACGGCCGTAGATTTTACCATCCTCAATCATTGCGGAAAATGGGGGGTACTTCCAATCGCCGACAGCCGGAACCACGTCTACATGTACGAGTATACCCGCTTCATTCCCGCCCTTGCCGAGCTGCGCCCATCCCGCATAGCCGTCACAATTTTCAGTTTCAAAGCCTAATTCCTTACTGATGCTCAGAAATTGATTAAGCGCCTCGTTTATCCCCTTGCCAAAGGGAGCTGCTTCTGATGCGGTGCTTTCATCCAGCACGCTGTCTATCCTGACGAGCTTCTGAACGTCTTTCACCATATCATCGAACATCTCGTCTATCCTGCGGTTCAAAACTTCTTTCATAATTGAAAAAACCCTTTCATATTTTCGTAGTGAATATTGTGATAAAATATTTATGTCATTAAACTTATCCGTGAGTAAAATGCAACCATTTTTTACTGGTATAAACTATTGAAAACTGAAGGATAAATACGGAGTTTGCCATGTTACATTCAAACCGGTGTCAAATATAATATAGCATCTTTTTTACCAAAAAGCAAGGGGATGGTCAGTGGCTGCTGCATTGGTGCCGCTTTCCAATAGCGCAATAATATATTACAAACACAGATATGAATAAAATGCCTTTTTATTTATCCAAAAATAGCGTCGCTATAAATTTAGTATTGCGAAACCGAATATTGCATGGTATAATCACTTCAACAAAAAACGACATCGGGTTATCATCTTCTATCAAATCGTATCTACATAATCGAAAGGAGCTTTTATTTATGGACTTCAAAATTGGTATCGAGATGCGCGACGAGTATAAACGGCTGGAGACCGCTCGCGGTGCATTAAAGTTCATGAGGGATTTTATGTTGGTCAAACCCGGGGAAAACGTAGTGTTCAATTATGATACCTGCGTTGATGAGCGCGTGGTAAAGGCGCTTGCTGAGGCCACATATTCACTTGATGCCTCTCCGGTAGTAGTGTATACCTCCACAGGTAAGGGGTTTTACGGCAAGGCCAATCCTCCTGCGCCTCTTTCCGCCGCGGTTGCGGCGGCCGACGTATGGGTTGAACTGAGTTATGCGCCCATAATGCACAGTGAGCCCTATCGTCAGGCGGTGGATATAAATGGCGCAAGATATGTATGTGCTACCGGTCTTGATGTCGAAATGCTGGTAAACCTCATTGAAAAAGTAAACATAGATAAAGTAATCGAGTTAGGTGAATATTTCAAAAAAGCTCTTGAAGAGAGTGACGAGATAATAGTAAAGAGTGAATCCGGCACCCACCTTGTTGCACATCAAAAGGGACGCAATGTGCGTCATTCTGGAATCAAAGCCTCCATGAAGGGCTATCCGGTCATGATGCCAGGTCAAACCAGCTGGTGTCCAATAGAAGAAACCATAAATGGTACACTGGTATTTGACGGCGCACTATTCCCTCCAGAAATAGGCATACTGCAAAATAAAATAATGATAGACTTCGAGAATGGCCGCATAAAGAAAATCTATGGTGACGGGCAGGAAGCTAAGATGTTTGACGAGTGGCTCAAAGGGCTCAATGATCCGAATATGTTCCGGCTTGCACACTATTCTCAAGGTTTTAATCCCGGGGTCACCCATTGTACTGGTCGTATAGTCGAGGATGAGCGTGTGTTTGGATGCATGGAATTCGGCATAGGCTCTCAAGGCAAGCGCATAGGAGGATCCTACTGGGATGCCGCATCTCACACCGACGGTATACTCCTTCGCCCCTCCATCTACCTCGACGGCAGGCCGCTGGAAGAAAACGGTATATATGTGGATCCCGTGGCTCGAAGGCTTTGTGCCGAGCTGGGTGTAGAAGGATATTGATGCTTATGTTTGCAGCAAAGTACTGCATTAAAAAATAATAAAGAATTGGAGGAGAATAGAAATGAAGAGACTGACAGCCTACATTCTCATGTTTTGCATGATGCTACCTCTTACGGCTTGTGCAAATACTAATCCGGGTTCTTCCGGAGCGTCCGAATCCGCTTCTCCCAATGGAGCAACTATTGCTTCCATTCCTACCCAGAGCATATTCCGTTTTACTCAGGCTGCTATGCCTAAACTGGATCCTCATTGCGGCAGCGATATGTCCAGCAACACGATTCATACCAATTGCTACGATCCTTTAGTTTTTCCTACCGCAACCGGTAGCGTAGAACCTTGGATAGCCGAAACCTGGGAAGTATCCGATGATGGCCTTGTGTGGACGTTCCACATCCGAGATGACGTCAAATTCCATAGCGGCAATCCGCTTACGGCAAATGATGTTAAATATACCGTGGATCGTCTTTGCAATATAGGTGAAGGCTATGCCTACCTTTTTTACAAATACATAGACAGTACTGAAGTGGTAGATGAGTATACTGTAAAGCTAAACTGTAATCAGGAGTACGGCCCACTGTTAACAAACCTTGTTCGTTTGTACATTTTGGATTCAGAACTCATGAAAGCAAACACAAAAGCTGAGGGTGATTACGGTGAGAATGGCGACTATGGGAAAAACTACCTCCTAGAGCATGACGCAGGATCGGGTCCATATACCGTTACCAAAGTAGAAACAAACATTTCTGTTACTGGCAAGAAATTCCAGGACTATTGGGCAGGCATTCCAGATGACGCTCCCGAAACTTTCATACATTTTGCATCTAATGACGCCGTGACCGTAAAAACCAAAATGCTGCGTAAAGAATTAGAAGCTGCGGACAGCTACCAAACCGCAGAAAATATTTCGTCTATGCTGGCAGCCGATTCTTCTCTGAAATTAGCCTACAATTATACCGGCGGCGGATCTAATCTTTGGTTCAATAATCAGAAAGCCCCCCTCGACGATCCTAAGATTCGAGAAGCTTTTGGCTACATCATCGACTACAATACCGTCAACACAATAATCACTCCCGACTCTGTATATAAAAAGAGCATAGTTCCTTCCGGCCTCTTGGGTTACACCGAAGTATTCGATTTCACCTATGACATCGAAAAAGCCAAGGCCTGTATAGCCGAATCGAAATATGCCGATACCATAGGCAATTACGAGATAGAATTTGTGTGGAACTCTGAAACCGCAGATCGTGAGAAGATAGCTCTCATGATACAAGCTGCTGCACAGCAGATAGGTGTCAACATAAAAATTACAGAACTACCTTGGTCCACAATAGTGGCCAATGCAACAAATGTCGATACCTCCCCGCAGATGACGATATGCCAGATTACCCCTGTAACTGGCGACTCTGGCACGCAATTTGTATCAATGCTTCAAACCAAAGAAGTAGGCACTTGGGAAAACATGAACTGGGTCAACGACTCTACTTTAGACAAGATGATAGTTGCTTCCCTCGCCATAGCAGATCAAGATAAGCGTGCCACGGCTTATGCGGAAATCCAAAAGTACTGTGCTGAAAAGGTGGTATTCGTTCCAATCAACGAGACGCCCGAACGTCTTGTATATCAGGATTCTTATGTGGACCTTGCACCCAGCATTCCTATGTCCGGTTATTCATTCTATCTTAGAGATATAGCCGTCCATCCTGCTTCCTGACGATAGAAATTCCCAAAACAAAATAATAAGAGCCGCCGCACCGCAAAGTGCGGCGGCCATACTCAAAAGAAGAAAAAGGAGGCACACCGTCCCCAATGCTCAAGACTACTATAAAAAGGCTATTACAGGCCCTGTTGGTTTTGATTGGTCTCTCCATAATGATTTTCACGCTTATGCGCATAATCCCCGGCGATCCAGCAAGGCTCGCTCTCGGACCCTCTGCTCCAGAAGAGGTTGTGGAGGCTTACCGAGAAAAGATGCATTATAACGACCCATATATAAAGCAGTACTTTTACTGGCTTCAAGGAGTTTTAAAGGGTGACTTCGGAATGTCTAACGTAACACAGCGTAACGTTACTACAGACATGAAGGAATTTCTTCCCGCAACATTGGAATTGGTTATATGGGCAGGATTTCCACCTATACTGCTGTCGCTTTTGCTCGGTGTGCTCGGAGCAATGTACAAAAACAGGCCTATCGACTATATCATACGTTTTACAAGCTATGCCATCATAGCTACACCCACTTTCGTTCTGGCTGCGCTGTTGTTACTGGTGTTCGGTTACTGGATACCAATATTGCCGTCCATAGGCGGTAGACTTACTTATGGTATAACGGTTAACAATATTACTGGATTGGTTATACTAGATTCATTGCTACAAGGACAGTTCTCTGCTGCGGGGGATGCATTTATGCACATTTTGCTACCGGCGTTAGCACTATCGCTTGGTCACTGCACGCAGGAAGCCCGCTTGACCAGGTCCTATATGCTGGAAAATACAGAAAAGGATTACATCGTTATGATGGAATCCCAAGGCATACCAAAGGGGCTTATCAATCGCAAATTTCTGCTTAAGCCTTCCGTAATACCTACGGTGTCCATAACCGGGCTTGACATAGCCAACATATTCGGCAATGCTTTTTTAGTCGAAACAATATTCAACTGGCCCGGCATTTCCCGTTACTGCATGTCAGCCATACTTTCAAAAGATATAAATGCGGTATGCGGTGTAGTCCTTGTATTGGGTTCTGTTTTCGTTATTACGAATATGATAGTGGATATCGTCGTGATGATACTGGATCCCAGAATGCGTCAATCCAGGTCTAAGTAAGGGGGGACATAGAATATGGAAACGGCAAAAAGATACTGGTTAAAGTTTTCGGAAAGCAAAAGCTCTGTATTCGGTCTCGTCATAGTGCTGTTGTTTATACTGCTTGCTTTCATAGGTAAGTCTGTAGTTCCATACCCTGAGCATATAGGCGCCTTTACTGACTTTGCGAGCGCGAGCCAACCACCCAGTGCTGAGCATCTCTGCGGTACCGATTTAATGGGCCGCGATCTCTTTAGCCGCATAATAGGCTCCTTCCATAATACGCTCATAATGGGTGTGCTGGTATTGGTAATATCAGTACCGATTGGTTTCGTAATAGGGGTAGTAGCAGGCTACAATAAAGGTCGCATGATAGATACGGTACTCATGCGTATAACGGATATATTCCTGTCCATACCAGCATTGGTCTTGGCAATGGCGATAGCTTCGGTAATGGAGCCCAACCTTACAAATTCCATGTTAGCAATAACTATAATGTGGTGGCCGTGGTATGCTCGTCTTTCCTACGGTGTGTCATCGTCACTCAGAGCAGAGAATTACATTATTTATGCAGAACTTGCCGGCGCAAGCCTGCCTCACATAATATTCCGAGAAATACTACCAAATTGCTTATCCTCTGTTCTTACCAAGATGACACTGGATATGGGCTATGTAATAATTATGGGCGCCACGCTAAGCTATGCCGGACTCGGAGAGCAGGCCCCAGCCCCCGCTTTAGGCAGTATGATAAGTTCCGGCGTAAAGTATATGCCGGATCAGTGGTGGCTCACAGTATTCCCGGCTCTTGCAATAATACTTATAGTGTTGGGCTTTAACCTCATGGGCGACGGCATAAGCAATATGCTGGGAACGGAGGCAAACTGATGGAAAATGTAAAAAAGAACATTTCTGCTGACATGAGTGGAAATATATTGGACATAAAAGACCTTGCTGTATCCTTTGATGTATACGGTTTAAGGAGTTATATGTTGGACGGCATAAACTTTACAGTAAAAAAAGGGCAGCGCGTGGGGTTGGTTGGTGAAAGTGGCTGTGGCAAGACCACTACCTTGAAAGCTATACTTCGGGTGCTTGCCAAGAACGGCAGAATAGATAGCGGTGATATTGAATTTGAAGGTAATAGCATATATGGGATGAAAGCCGACAAACTTGCACATATGCGACAAACTGGTGTTGGCATGATATTTCAGGATCCATCTTCCGCTTTAAATCCAGTATTCACCATAGAAAGCCAGTTCCTCACTGCACTGAAATATGCTTATAATAAAACAAAAACAAAATCTGAGTTGCAGAAAATTGCAATAGAGGCATTAGAAAGCGTGATGTTGCCGGATCCGGAGCGCATAATGAGCTCTTATCCTTTCCAGCTTTCTGGCGGTATGCGTCAAAGGGTTTGTATAGCCATAACTATAGCTGCGGGACGTAAGGTCCTATTAGCTGATGAGCCAGGCACATCGCTCGATGTTACTATACAGGATCAGATACTTCGCCTTATAAATAAGCTTGTCGAGGAGAAGGATTTATCTGTAATAATGGTATCGCATTCCTTGGGTGTAATAAGAGAAACAACGGATATAGTAAACATAATGTACGCAGGCTCCATAGTAGAAAGCGGTAAGACGGATGACGTGTTTCATAACCCAAAGCATCCGTATACTATAGCTCTTATGAAATGCGTACCTAAACTTACAGGCGAGGGTGTGTCGGAAGGCATACCAGGAAGGGTGCCAGACTATCAGAATCCTCCAAAAGGCTGCCGGTTTGCACCGCGTTGTCCACGTGCCAAAGAAAAGTGCTTTGAAAGCAAGCCGCCTGAGACAGAGGTGTCTTCCGGGCATTTCGTATGCTGCTATGGTTTAATGGAGGAATAGTTATGGCTGAGAATAAAAGAGAAAAGATTCTTGAGATAAAGGGGCTCAAAAAGTACTTTCCGCTTAAAAACGGCAAAGTGGTAAAAGCGGTTGACAATGTATCGCTTGAGTTACATAAGGGTGAGACCCTCGGATTGGTGGGCGAAAGTGGCAGCGGTAAGAGCACTATAGCCTATGTTCTTGTTGGTATGTATGAAGCAACCGACGGAGACATGATATACAAAGGCACAAACATAGCAAAAACGGGTCTTCATCGCACAAAAAAACAGAAAGGTGAGATACAGATAGTATTCCAAGACCCCGGATCATCTCTCAACGCAAAGCGCACAGTGGGTCAGAGCCTTATGGTGCCAATGGAAGTGCATTCCAAGCTAACCAAGGAGCAACGCATAGCAAGAGGTAAGGAATTGCTTGAAGAGGTTGGTCTTCCCGCTGAATTCTTTGATAAATATCCGAGAACCTTGGGCGGCGGTGAACGCCAGCTTGTGTCGGTGGCCAGGGCTCTTGCTACTGATCCGGAGCTTATAATACTGGATGAGCCCACCTCCGCATTGGATGTATCCATACAGGCAAAGGTTATAAGCAAGTTAATAGAATTGCAAAATGAGAAAGATCTGGCTTATCTTTTTATTACTCATGACCTTAGCCTTATGCGTAATGTGGCGGATAAGGTAGCCATACTCTATCTGGGCCGTCTTTGTGAGCAAGCGCCAGCTGCAGATTTCTTTGAGAAACCCTTGCATCCCTATACGCAAATGCTGCTATCCTCCATACCTGTTGCTACTGCTGAGGAAGAGGATATGAAGCCGGTAAAGATACTCTCAGAGGGTGAAATACCTTCGCCTGTCAATGTACCGCCGGGATGTGCATTCCATATGCGTTGCCGTGATAGATTGCCTATATGTGACAAGGAGCAGCCTTGCATGAAGGAAGTTTCCCCTGGTCATTTTGTATGCTGCCACTTGTTTGATAATCAATAATGAAAATGTGTGCATAAGATGCACACACAAAAGACAAACAACATTTCATTATTCTTTCTTAGTGAAATCGGAGGGAACCTATCGTAGGTTTCCTCTTGACATTATTAATATTTCTTTTCCTGTGTATAAAAGTTAATTGTGTTGATTGCCAAAAGCTGGACTGTTGACGGCGTGTTATTCACCCACTTATGAGGAAGCGTAGAACTGTAATGAGCGCAGTCGCCTGCATTAAGCTGATACTCTATGTGATTTACCCACAACGTCAGAACTCCTTTTAAAACGTAAACAAATTCCTCTCCCTCATGGGGATACGCCAGCGATTCGCCGCCGCCTGTCTTTAACGGCAGAAGCTCTATGTACCTTGGGAGAAAGGAGCTTTCGTTTTCAATATTACTCAGGTTATAGTGTACATAATTACTCTCGTCTGCCAGATCTACCCGCCGCTGATATTTACGCAAGACAGGGTCGCCAGAGGCTGTGGGCGCCCCTATGAAGTATGTGAGTTTTACCCCTAGCGCTTCCGCAACACTATCGAGGGACTCCACCGTAATAAGAGTTTGTCCACGCTCAAACTGAGAAAGATATGCCACAGAAAGGTTTGTTGCTGCAGCGATGTCTTTTAATGTAAGCCCCTTCGCAAGGCGAAGTTCCTTTACTTTTTTCCCTATTCCTAAATTCATTGGATAACCTCTAAAGCAGAAAGTGCATTATCATTGCGCGATGCATCGGCCATCAGCTTTGCAACGAATATCTTTGTTGTATATTGAGTTTCATTCCAGTACCTGTAACACTTTGAAGACATAAAATGCGCCGAGTCGGCTGGGTATAGATCCTGTATATCCCCACCTATATCTAAGGTCAGTATTCCGTCGATTACATAGATAAACATCTCTCCATCATGGCACAGCGTATCCGGAAGCACGCCTCCAAACGGGATAACAGTTTGCATTGAAGGGATTATGTTTGAATGTTCAAAGTGGGTAAGGCTGGTTTCAAAACGCTGTGAGTCAAGTTTGTGAAAGAGGTAGTCATAGCCTCTGATAATTATGGGTGTTTTATTTGCTGCCTCCTCTATAAACAAAGTAGATATGCCAGTGTCAAGGCAGTTAGCTATTTGTTCCAGCGTATCCAAAGACGCCGACGTCAATCCGCGCTCCAGGAGCGACAGGTAACCGCTGGTGAGGTTCGCAAGGTCGGCAAGCTGTTTGAGTGTGAGTTTATGCTGAAGCCGAAGCCGCTTCACATTGCTACCTACAAGCTCTTTTACTTCCATGGCATATCTCCTATTATTTAATGAGGTTAAATTAATTTTACCATTATAATCTAAAATGAGCAATGGCAATTAAGATCCGATAAACCAATCTCCCCTCCTCCCTACCCCTTACCTCATCCTCATCATCCTTGCAAACTTACTCACCACAATCACCGCGACGATTATCGCAATAACTGCGAAGGCCGCAAGGGCGCTTATCCACCATTGGCTCATGGCGCGCTTCTGCTCCTCCTCGGCCTGCTTTTCGGCGTCGGTCTTTTCTCCGGCGATCACCGGCTGCTTTA
>ERZ824488.3994-NODE-3994-length-10358-cov-3.441910_pt1 | contig 10358 bp, 8 predicted proteins | sample MGYA00519936_ERZ824488 | MGnify/ENA primary metagenome ERZ824488 (study PRJEB31778, sample SAMEA3449153) | human gut metagenome | biome: human gut; feature: human-associated habitat; material: faeces | place: United Kingdom | collected 2010/2012 ...
GGCGTGCCGAAGGAGCCTTTGAAAATGGCGGCGTATACCTGAATCGGGTCCTCGCCGGTAACAATGGAGGTGATTACCCCGCAGACCACCAGCGCCAGCAGCACGGCTGCGGCCCGGATGCCCCAGGCCTTGTACCAGGGCAGCGCGCCCCGTTTGGATATATGAATAAGAGGCGCGTGATTTTGATTATTCATTGTCGTCCTTCCCTCCCAGGCGGGTCATCATCATGCCCACATCCCGCTTTGTGGCCCCGCGGCCGGGAACAATCCCGCTGACCTTGCCGCCGCAGAGCACCAGGATCCGGTCCGCCAGCTCCAGAAGCACGTCCAGATCCTCGCCCACATAGATAACGGCCACACCCGCCGCCTTCTGGCGGTTTATCAGGTCATAAATCGTGTACGATGAATTGATATCCAGGCCGCGCACCGCATAGGCGGTGAGCAGGACCGTGGGAGCGGAGGAGATCTCCCGGCCCACCAAAACCTTCTGCACGTTGCCGCCGGAGAGCCGACGCACGGGGATGCCGATGCCGGGGGTGCTGACATCCAGCTCCTCAACAACGGTCTGGGCCAGTTTCCGGGGGCTTTTCCGGTCGGTAAAAACCGAACGGCCCCGGCGGAAGGAGCGGAGCATCATGTTGTCCGCCAGATCCATATTGGCCACAAGGCCCATGCCCAGCCTGTCCTCCGGTACGAAGGACAGGGACACGCCCATCTCCGCAATACTCAGAGGGTCTTTGCCGATAAGCTCCTCAGCTTTGCCGTCGTCCTCAATATAGCAGATGCTGCCGGACTCTGTGGGCTGCAGGCCCGCAATGGCCTCCAGCAGTTCCTTCTGGCCGCAGCCGGATATGCCGGCGATGCCCAAAATCTCGCCGCTGTTGGCGGTAAAGGATACGTCGTCCAGCTTCAGGATGCCGTCCACACTGCGCACACTGAGATTTTTCACCTCTATGCGGGGCCTGGGGTTTACAGGCTCCGGCCGGTCGATATTCAGCGTCACCGCGTGACCGACCATCATGTTGGTCATTTCCTGGGCATTGGTCCTGGCCGTGGGCATGTCGCCGATGAACTGGCCGTGGCGCAGGATGGCCACCCGGTCCGAAAGGGCCTCCACCTCGTGCATCTTATGGGTAATGATGACGATGGCCTTTCCGTCGTCGCGCATGTTGCGGAGCACGGCAAAGAGCTTGTCCGTCTCCTGGGGGGTCAAAACGGCGGTGGGCTCGTCCAGAATCAGGATATCCGCGCCCCGGTAGAGGACTTTTATGATCTCCACCGTCTGCTTCTGGGACACGGACATGTCGTAAATTTTCTGGTTTGGATCGAGATCAAAGCCGTAGGCCCCGCAGATCTCCCGCACCCGCGTTGACACGGCTTCCATGTTGAGCCGGCTGCTTCCCTTCAGACCGAGAATGATGTTCTCCGCACAGGTCAGCACGTCCACCAGCTTGAAATGTTGGTGGATCATGCCCACCCCCAGATCAAAGGCCTCTTTTGGCGAACGGATCGAGACCTCGCTGCCGTCGATGAAGATCTGTCCCTCATCGGGGGAGTAGATGCCCGAGAGCATATTCATCAGAGTTGTTTTGCCACTGCCGTTTTCGCCCAAAAGCGCCAGAATTTCGCCCCGGCGAATGTCCAGTGAGACGTTGTCGTTGGCGACCACTTGGCCAAAACGCTTGGTGATGCCCTGCATTTTGACCGCCGGCGTCTGATTGTCCAAAAATGACCACTGCCTTTCTCTTTGGGAATACGCGCAAGAAAAGAGCTCTCAAACCCCGTTCTTGCGGTGGGAGGGAAAACGCGTCGCATTGCGGCGAAAAGAAGATCTGCAAGGGGGAAAAGCGGTTGCAGATCTTCTTTTCAAAAAATGTCAGAAGGGAGAAGCCGGGATATCCCGGCTTCCCCCTTGAATTAAAACCGAAGGGGAGGTCAGCTGAGTTCAACGATGCCGTCGATGCGCAGATCGAAGTAGGGCGCGCTGCGGTAGACGGATTCGGCAAAGGCGCCGTCGACAATGGCTTCGTAGTCCTTGCCCTCATACAGAACTGTTCATGGTGGAGGAATTGAAGGTGTGGCTTTGGATCTTTTCACCGCCGACGGTGAAGGTGTCGACATCGAAGATCTGCAAAGAACCGTCCTTGATGGCGGCTTCGACCTCGGCGACCTTTTCAGCGGTGCCTTCGGCGCAGGAACTGCCCAGAGTGGAGATCATGTTGGCGCCGTCGGAGTAGCCGCGCGACCAGTCGACCTCGATCTCGTTTGCCTTGCCCTGCTGGGCCAGGCCCAGAGCGCTGTGTAGGATGCGACACCTGCATCAAAACATGTCGTTTTGGAAGCAGTCCCCGTATCTGTAATTTGACGCCAGAAGAGACCTTTGAACAGATCAAAAAGCAGATTCCATTTATCAGCGGCGTCACTGTTTCTGGAGGCGAGTGCAGTCTATATTGTGAGTTTGTCGAATCATTATTTAAGCTTTGCAAAGAAGCTGGTTTAAATACGATGATGGACAGTAATGGAAGCACACCGTTTGCTGGAAAAGACGATCTGTTAGCGGTTACAGACGGTGTTATGCTTGACATTAAGGCATTTGGCGAAGAGGATCATTTAAAAGTTACTGCGATGCCAAACAAGAACACGCTTGAGAATGCAGTATTTTTAGCAAAGATGGGAAAACTTTTTGAAATTCGTACCGTCATTGTACCAGGTCTGTTTGACATTGAAAATACAATTATTAAAGCTGGAGAATTGTTAAGGCCATATCAGAGTATTCATCCAGTGCGCTACAAACTCATCTCATACCGTCCTTTTGGCGTCAGGGAAGAGTACAGGACTTATCAGAGTCCGTCAAAGGAGTATATGGAACAGCTAGAAGAGCTTGCTCATAAGAGTGGCTTTGATGATGTTGTTACCACATAAAGAAAAAACATAGTCGAAATAGACAATTGTTTTAAATGCTTATAACAGACGAAGGAGGAGGAAGAGATGGAGAGAATCAGTCATATGGACATGACGAAGCCAGCCATCGAAATGCGTGAAATTGTCAAGAAATTTGGCGATTTTACAGCGAATGACCATGTTAATCTGCTCGTTCACAAGGGTGAGGTTCATGCAATCCTTGGTGAGAATGGAGCTGGAAAGAGTACACTTATGAATGTGCTCTATGGCCTGTATCAGCCAACATCCGGACAGATTTTTGTTGGCGGAAAAGAGGAAGTGATTCACAGTCCAAGCCGTGCTATTGAACTTGGAATTGGTATGGTTCACCAGCATTTTATGCTTGTACAACCATTTTCTGTCACAGAAAACATTATCCTTGGAATGGAGCCGATGAAAGGTCTTACGGTAGATCTAAAGACAGCGCGCAAGAGGGTAGAGGAGATTTCAAAGCGTTACAATATGCAGGTAGATCCGGATGCCAAGATTGAAGATATTTCTGTTGGTATGCAGCAGCGTGTGGAGATTTTAAAGGTTCTCTATCGTGGTGCAGACATCCTGATTTTGGATGAGCCGACTGCATCGTTGACGCCGCAGGAGATCACAGAGCTTATGGAGATTATTTCCAATCTGACAGCCGACGGAAAATCCGTTATTTTGATTACTCATAAGCTAAAAGAGATTACAAGCTGTGCTGATTATTGTACGATTATCCGTCAGGGAAAATATATTGATACAGTCAAAGTCAGTGATGTTAATGAAAATGATCTTGCAGCCATGATGGTAGGCCGTAAGGTTGAGTTTAAGGTAGAAAAGAAGGATATCAAGCCGGGAGAGGTTGTTCTTGAAGTGAAGGATATTCATGGAAAGGACTACCGCGGTGTTGAGATTTTAAAGGGACTTAATCTGTCAGTTAGAAGAGGTGAGATTGTAGGTCTTGCCGGTGTCGATGGAAATGGACAGACAGAGCTTGTTGAAATTTTGACAGGATTGAAAAAGGGCGATTCCGGTGAAGTCCTCATTAACGGCAAGAATGTTTTCAACAAAAAACCAAAGGAAATCTTTGAGAGCGGCATCACAAGTATTCCAGCTGACCGTCAAAAGCATGGTCTGGTGCTGGAGTTTTCTGTTGCTGAAAATCTGATTTTGCAAAATTACATGAAGGAGCCGTACTCAAAGAAAGGTGTCTTAAAAAAGGATGCCATTATGGCTCATGCAAAGGATCTTGTAGAGAGGTTTGATATTCGTCCTGCAGGAAGTGAGTCTCGTCCTGCAGGAACGCTTTCAGGCGGAAATCAGCAAAAAGTTATTATTGCAAGAGAGATCACAAATGATAAGGATCTGTTGATTGCTGTTAACCCGACTCGTGGTCTTGACGTTGGTGCTATTGAGTTTGTACATCGCTACTTAGTCGAGCAGCGAAATAAAAATAAGGCTGTGCTTCTCGTTTCTTTTGAGCTGGATGAGATTATGAGTGTATCTGATCGTATTGAGGTTATCTTTGACGGACAGATTACAGGAAGTATGCCGGCAGCAGGTGCAGATGAGAAGACCCTTGGAATTATGATGGCAGGAGGAAAGCAGCATGAAGCATAAGAAGAGCATATTAGAAGGAAATATTATCTACACGCTGTTTGCAATTTTAATGGGATTTTTGACAGGTGCCATTATTCTTGCGATTGCAGGAATGAATCCAGGAGTCATCTATGCAAAATTGATCTCTGGTATTTTCAGCAAGCCGAAATTTTTGGCATGGTCCGTTGTGTATGCGACACCGCTTATTTTTACTGGTCTTAGCGTAGCATTTTCCTTCCGTACTGGTGTATTTAACATTGGTGCAGAGGGTCAGTTTGTAGTGGGAAGCCTTGCCGCAACATTAATCGGAATTGTTTGCCCATTTCCAGCAATAATTACAGTTCCGCTTTGTCTGATTGCAGCAGCGGCAGCAGGTGCTGTGTGGTCTGCATTTTGTGGTCTGTTAAAGGTAAAAAAGGGAATCAATGAGGTTCTTTCCTTTATCATGATGAACTGGATTGCGTATTATTTGTCGAACTATATTGTAAACCTTCCGGGCATCAAAGCAAACGCGAAAGAGACAACTGTTGATATTTTAGAAAATGCTCAGATGTTGATGCCATTGTCTGTGCGTCAGATGACTGGCTGTAATACTACCAACTATGGAATTATTCTGGCACTGATTGCTGCGGTGATTATCTGGTATCTGATCAATAAGACAACGCTTGGTTATGAGCTTCGAAGTGTTGGATTTAACAGTCATGCAGCCGAGTATGGTGGTATCAATTCAGGTGCTTCTGTTATGAAGGCACTGGCAATCTCAGGTGCACTAGCGGGTCTTGGCGGTGCGATCCAGATTCTTGGAAATGCAATGCATATCGCACAGTTTGCCGGACAGGAAGGCTTTGGTTTCCAGGGAATTACAGTTGCGTTAATCGCAAGTTCCAACCCGATAGGTTGTATCTTTGCTGGACTTTTCTACGGTGCAATGAAGTACGGTGGTTCTAAGTTAAACCTTGTTGGTGCACCAAAGGAGGTTCTTGATATTATCATGGGTGCGATCGTTTTAGTTATTGCAATCTCACATGTATTCAAGACATTTGCTCAGAAGAAGATGCAGAAGGGAGGAAAGTAAGATGAATGAATTTATAAAAGATCTTGGACTTTTAATTAATGCAATGCTGATCGCAACGCCTCCGCTTCTGTATGCGGCGCTTGGTTCTTGCATTTCAGAGCGAAGCGGTGTTGTCAACATCGGTATTGAGGGAATGATGACAGTAGGTGCATTTACAGGTGCAGCGCTTTGCTATTTTGTTCCAGGAGCACCATGGCTAGCTTTTGTTTTAGCGGGAGTAGCCGGTGCGCTTGTTGCAGTGATTCATGCATTTGCCTGCATCACCTGTAACGCAGATCAGACAATTTCGGGTACTGCTATTAACTTCTTGGCACCTGGTATTGCGATTTTTATCTGTCGTGTATTATTTTCAGATAGTACAGATACCCCAGCGATCACCGATTCAGCAAGCCGTCTTCCAAAACTTCTTGACGGTGTATTTCCGGCAGGTTCCTTCTGGAATAACGTATTAAATATCCATGTGGCAGGCTATCTTTGCTTTATCTGCGTAGCAGTTGTCTGGTTCTTATTCTACAAGACAAAGTTTGGTATTCGCCTTCGCGCAGTAGGTGAGCATCCACAGGCATGTGATACACTAGGAATCAACGTAACAAAGACACGTTATATTGCCGTTATCTTATCAGGCTTTTTCTCTGGTCTTGGCGGTGCGTATATTACAATGGCAACAACCAATCAGTTTAGACCAGCCGTTATCGTAGGTCAGGGCTTTATGGCAATTTCTGCTGTTATTTTTGGAAAGTTTACGCCGCAGGGTGCACTGCTTGCTTGTATGCTGTTTGGTCTTTGCAGCGGTGTAAAGGTTCTGGCAGGAACAAGCAATATTATTTCCCCGAACTTAATTTCCATGATTCCGTATATTGTAACAATTCTGGCACTTGTATTGTTTGTCGGAAAGGCAAGAGTTCCGGCTGCAAACGGAAAGCCATATATCAAATCTAAGTAATAGGAATATGTATATGAATATTGATGCAGAAGTTTTAATTAAGGAAGCAATTGAGGCTAGAAAAATGGCCTACACGCCGTATTCTCATTTTAAGGTAGGCGCTGCGCTTCTTACAGCTGATGGAAAAATTTATCGTGGCTGCAATATTGAAAATGCAGGCTATACGCCGAGCAATTGTGCGGAGCGTACTGCATTCTTTAAAGCTGTCAGCGAAGGAGAACGTTCTTTTGCGGCAATAGCAATTGTAGCAGGTCCAGAAAATGGCGATCTTGTGCTGACTGCACCATGTGGTGTATGCCGTCAGGTTATGATGGAATTTTGTGATTATGAGACCTTCCCAATTATTCTGGGAACCTCACCGAAAGATTATAAAATCATGACCTTAAAAGAAATTCTTCCGCTTGGTTTTGGACCGAAGAATTTAAACATTGAGCTTTGACAAATAAAAAAATTGAAAAATGCTGACCTAGGGAAAAGACTTTAGGTTGGCATTTTTTATTGATTTTTATAACTTATTCAATGAAATTGGTAAAATTGAATTGAATTGTTTGAAATTTTGTGCTATGATAGGTGCAGAAATCACATAGAAAAGGCTGCATGGCAGCGAAAGAGAGGTAACAAATGGCAGAAGAAAAGATGCAGGCAGCAAAGGTTCTGCTTAAAAATCCATACAGACAGGTAATACTTCAGGATTATAATAAGACATTAGAAAGTCATAAATTCCGTAAAAAGGCAGAAGAAATTGAAAATGAGCTTTCATGGTTTACAGGAAAAAGTAGCCAGTACAGAGTAGAGGATCGTCAGGGCTTCTTTAAACATTTTCAGGAGCATTATGCAGGCAAAAAGCATGCACCATTAGCACCTATGTATCGCCCGCTTAGCTCCTACAAGTTTGGCGAGGAACCGCAGATTGTTTATTTCATGATGCTTTTTGTAAAGAAGGATGAGGATTTAAAGCAGTTCCAGAATGATCATCCGAATCGTCAGGAGGTGCTTTCTAGTGATGTGCTTCGTATTCGCTATCTGAAGCTTCGCAATGAATATCGTCTGCTTGGAGCTTTGCTTGACAGCTTAGATAAGGGTGTTGGCGCAATTGAGGTAACTATTGCAGAGCATTTTGTAACTGATTATACTCAGAATATGGATAAGTTAAGCATATCCCAGTTAAACAGCCGTTTCTTCCGCTCATTACGTGCACAAAAGACTGATCAGAGTTTTGCACTGTTAGAGCTTTTAAAGGAGAAGGATGCACCGGATACAGATTATATGGAGCTGCTTGCAACATATAATGCAAGAGACTTTGAAAAGTTAGTTGAGCTCGCAGATAAGTTCCCGAAGGAAAACAGAAACTATCAGCCAGTTATGGTACTTCGCACAGAGGCACAGGCTCGTCTTGGAAATATTCAGGGATTTATTGACAGCTTTAAGGCAGTTGATGATGAGGTAGTTGATACAGTTCATTTCCTGTTCTTATTGCAGGAACTGATCACTCATGCAGATTATAAGGAACTGGATAATGATGAATTTGATCTTTCTATTCAGGAGCTGTTAAAGAGCAAATTTAAGCAGGTAGAATCCTCCACATTTGCAGGTCCGGTTAGCAGAAACTTTGTAAACTTCCTGCTTGAAGGTCTTCCGATTGCAGAAGAGCTTGCAGCAATTAAGAAGGAAAAGGGTGAGGATGCAATTCCACAGGATCGCTTAGATCGTCTGTATCAGCTGCAGATGGCGCTCGATCTTTATCCAAATGAGGATGTGAGCAGCTTAATTGATATTGAAACTATTGAGGAAAATGGATCTGCAAAGAGCAGAGAGAAGATTGGCCGTCTGGCACTGAGTCTGCTTCTTGAGAAGAGCCAGGATAAGAGCTTTGATAATATTTATCTTGCATTCCAGGCACTGGCACGCATGGGACTTCAGAAGGCATTTGTAAGCAATGTTGAGAACAATTTGCCAGCGCTTGTTCAGTTTGGAAGAAGTGGACAAAGAAGAGCATTTGATCTTATTAAGGCCGCTTATATTGCAAAGAAAGGTGCAGGTCTTGATACAGCAGAGCTTGAGAAGATTCTGACAGAAAATAATATTAGTCTTGAGACTGAAGAGAAATAAATCCGCAGCTATGCTGCCGGAATGCAAAAAGGGGCAGCTGCTTTTTGAGCAGCCGCTCTTTTTGTTACCATGATCTATGGATAAACGCCTTTTGATTCGTTCCCGGGTACGGCAAAAGACGATATGAAGACAGTATGTACAGAATATCTTGTTTTATTCTGTTTGACACGAGATTTTCACCGGCATTTGTGCCTGAAATAAAAGGCACAGGAAGATATGAGGATTTAAGAATGGAAGAACGATATTTGCAGCTTTTGGCAAGAGAATACCCAAACCGTCAGGCGGCGCTGTGCGAAATCGCAAATTTGACAGCAATGAGCAGCCTGCCAAAAGGAACAGAATATTTTTTTAGTGATCTACATGGGGAGCATAAGGGCTTTTCAGAGTTGATGAACGGTGCATCAGGAGTAATTCGTGAGAAGATTCGTATTCAATTTCAGGATGTACTGACTAATCCACAGCAAAATCAGCTTGCCAATTTGATTTATGATCCAGTTAAGGTACTTAGTTTAATGCATGAATATGGCAGAGATACAAATGAATGGATGAAGAATACTATTTTTTATCTGACGCAGCTGTGCCGCAGTGTCAGTGCTAAATATTCACGTGTGCATGTGAGAAGCAAAATTCCGCATGAGTATGATTACCTTATGGAAGAACTTTTATATCCAGGTCAGGACGAGGGCCGTTTAGAATATGGAAGCAGCATTATTGAGGCAGTTGTGTCAAGTGGGCTTGCAGATACGTTTATTCCCCAGTTTTGCAAGTTGATCCGCAGTCTGACAATGGATTGGATTCATGTAATTGGTGATATTTTTGACAGAGGACCACGCCCAGACAGGATCATGGAGGAATTAATTGAATATGGCGATGTTGATATTCAGTGGGGAAATCATGATATTTCATGGATGGGTGCTGCATGCGGAAACCGCGTATTAATTGCAAATGTTGTGCGCATGGGAATTAGCTATAACAATTTTGACTGCCTTGAAGATGGTTATGGAATCAATTTGCGTCCTTTATCAGATTTTGCATCAGAGGTTTACCGCGATGATTTATGCGAGCGCTTTTTGCCAAAGGTATTAGATGAAAATGTCTATGATAAGGTGGCAAAGAGTCTGTCGGCTAAGATGCATAAAGCGATGGCTGTTATTCAGCTAAAACTCATTGGCCAGATGGTGCACCGTCATCCAGAATATCATATGGAAGACAGAAATTTGCTTGAACATATTGATTACGAGAAAGGACTGTATAAGTATAATGGAATTACGTGCCCGTTAACTGATACGAATTTTCCAACGGTTGATCCACAAAATCCGCTTGAGCTTACACAAAAGGAAGCGCAGCTTATGGATGTGTTAGCTGCATCATTTGCACACAGCGAAGCTTTGCAGCGTCATGTGCGTTTTCTTTACAGCAGCGGAAGCATGTATTTATGTATGAATGGAAATCTGTTGTTTCATGGCTGTATTCCGATGAATGAAGATGGAAGCTTTGAAAGAGTCGAGGTGGATGGAGAAAAATATGCTGGCAGGGCGCTGCTTGATCGTCTTGAGCGGGCAGCGAGAGAAGCCTATTTTCTTCCTAAGGATCACCCAGATAAGCAAAAGAATGTTGACAAGATGTGGCTTTTGTGGTGCAGTGCACAGTCACCTTTATTTGGTAAGAGCCGAATGTCTGCATTTGAACGATATTTTACAAAAGAGAAAGCACTGCA
>ERZ824488.3996-NODE-3996-length-10355-cov-3.650680_pt1 | contig 10355 bp, 11 predicted proteins | sample MGYA00519936_ERZ824488 | MGnify/ENA primary metagenome ERZ824488 (study PRJEB31778, sample SAMEA3449153) | human gut metagenome | biome: human gut; feature: human-associated habitat; material: faeces | place: United Kingdom | collected 2010/2012 ...
AAAGTTTATATTTTTTTGCCGGGGACAGGCACTGGATTTCTTTCTATTTCAACGTAATAACACAGAATAAATTCTTATTCCGCAGGGCTGACTGTCTTTGTTTGTCAGCTCAAAATGATTGTATTATAAATGCCGGACTTTTAAAAGCCCGGCATTCTCAAATTGATACTCTTATTTAGTGAATCTGCAGCCTCTCTTCGTTCTCATCCTCTACGGGCAGAAATAACGGATACTCGATCTCTGTGAGCCTGGCCTGCAGGGCATGGTCAAAGTTATGGCGTACTTCGCAGACATTGTCAAAAATCATCGTTGCTTCATCGTCCGGGCGGCAGGGATCCCATTTCGGAAGCGACGCGGTCTGCGGGTTGCCGTATCTTGCAAAGTTTACCCATGCGCTGCACATCCGCTCCTGCAGCCGATCCGTTTCTCCCTGAACATTGCAGACCGGAACCCGATCGGTATTATGGAATACAAACGGGATTTCCGAGCAGTGCCATGCCGCTTTTCCGCCGTCGATCGGAAATTCATAGGTCAGCTGATACGAATACACCGGTGCGGAAAGCTTTGTTTTTTCCCGAAGCAACGCAATCGTCGGTGTACGGAACACGGTATCCACAGACCACAGATCCGCTTCGCACTTCTCCGGATATGCCTTCCGGAATAATTCCAGAAGATTTTCTGTGTGTTCTCCGTATTTTCTCCGCAGAAACGCAAGTGCTTCCTGCTTTGTCAGCTCATGCTTCCGGTTTACAACCGCCCCGAAGTCAAACTCGCCGATTACTGTTCCTGCCAGAACCGGAATGGATTCCGCGGTTCTGATAAATCCGGTTTTTAATGGATTTCCGGCAAACCAGTCATTCTGCATCGGCGCAAGCCCGGTATAATATCCCTGCGACTTCACCTGCTCTGCCACCTGATTATACGCATTCGCCAGTTCATAATATGGAATGGTTTCCAGTACTTCCACATCATCAGTTGTCTTTCCAAGTGCCTGCAGCATTGCAGTGACGATCTGCGTTCCGTCCCCGTCCTCTTTCTGATACACGCCGGCGTTGTATACGCCGCTTTCAATGATCCCCTTGTGAAACAGTCCCGCCGCGGCCGGTGTATTCATCAGCGTTACCACCTTCATACCGCCGCCCGACTGGCCGAAAATGGTTACGTTATCCGGATCTCCGCCGAAGGCTTCAATATTTTCATGGATCCAGATCAGAGCGGCAACCAGATCCTCGTTTCCCGCATTTGCGGAATTTTTATATTTTTCTCCGAATGGAGACAGATCGAGATAGCCGAGAATATTCAACCGATGATTGACCGATACTGTCACAACATCCCCGTACTCACTCAGATGGTCGCCCTCATAAGCGACATGCTCGATTGCGGACCCGGAAGAAAATCCGCCGCCGTGCAGCCACACCATAACCGGCTTCTTTGCCTTTGGATCCAGGCTCTGCGTCCAAATGTTCAGATTCTGGCAGTTTTCATCCTGCGGCCAGTAGCGATGACGGACAAGCAGTTCATTGCCTGGCGCATCCTGATGCAGCAGCGGACACACATATCCGAATGCCAGCGCGTCGCGGACTCCTTCCCACGGCGTTGCCGGCTCCGGACTCTGAAACCGCTTCGCCTGCGCGTATGGAATCCCGTGAAAGGTAAACGTGGTATTCAGCCGGTAACCGCGGATTTTTCCCTGCCTGGTCTGTACAACCGGCTCATTCTTTTTGCATACAAAATATTCTGCCATATATAGCTCTCCCTTCTGTTTCTGCCGCAGACACAATGCATTCCTCACCTTAGGAAGCATATTTTCGTCATCCTGCGTTATCCTCCACATTATCTTGCGTATTTTCTTCTATTATATAATTTTCGCCAGAAATTTCAATCTGTTTTACAACCAAATTCCGTCCTATCTGCTTTCAATATCTCTTACTTCTCCCACAGCCCCATGGCATACAGCCGCACTGTTTTCGAGCCCCAGGTCTGCCTGCAAATCAGGCGAACCCGCTTTATCAGACGGCCGATTCTGATTTTTTGCAGATACTGATAATTTTCTGTCTCTGTCAGTATCGCTTTCCAGATCCCGTCTCCTTCGTCCACATCAACATTAAACGCGCGCACAATGGTCTGCGGAACCAATACCGGCTGATCGTCCCGAAACGTATTGCACTTCATCGCGTACCGCTTTAAATACCAGTGCGCGTTTTCCCAGGATTTACGGTTCAGATCACAGTCAAACACCAGGCGAAGGATTCCCGCATACCGAGCTTCCGGAAGCGTCAGAATCAGCTCGTCACCCGGCATTCCTTCCCATGCATGATCAATTCCGTCAATCCGGCGCTCCAGTCCGTCCGTCAGGATATCTGCCGGTTCCCTCCCGCAGGTGATCCGCGCGCCTTTCATAACAGCATCCGGCCGCAGCCTGTGCCACGGAAGATAGCAGCCGTCCTTCATCAGCTCCTGCTGCAGCTGATCAATTTGTTCCGGATACAGACCAGCCGGATCCTTTCCTGCCTGGATGGCAAGCGCTGCTGCTGTTCCGACTGCCTGCCCGAGAATCGCGCAGGTTGCCATCACACGCGTACTCGAATTGGCCGTATGGGTTGCGCTGATATTCCGTCCGGCAAACATCAGATTCTTTATCGCCGAAGAATACAGGCACCGATAAGGAATCCCATACGGGGACGGAGCCGGATGAAAGGTATTGGGCTTTTCTTTTGTTTCAAATCCGGACGGGTTATGATCGTCCATCGTCCAGCCGCCGTACGCAACCAGATCTTCAAACCGGCCTTCGTTCCGCACATCATTCTGCGTCAGGATATACGCGCCCTCATATCGTCTGCTCTCCCGCTTTCCCGGAAGAAATCCCATCCAATCCAGCTCCCAGTCGGAAGCGTCCGTTTTCCCGCCGTTTTTGATAAAATCCCAGACGCCAAGCGCCATTTTTACAAGCTCATCCCGGATTTCCTCCGTATCGCGGATGGTATCCTTCGTCCCGCCAAGCTCCATCCACCAGAAGTTCTCTCCCGTCCAGCGCTCCGGAGAAGAAAGATCCAGACGGAACGGAAAATCGTTTTCCGTATAATGCGCCGCCCAATCCGGAGCGCGAAATGTAACCGGATGGCCAGTCTGCCTTGCCTGGATCAGGCAGGACATACCCATGGTACAGGAATCCGCCTGTTTTGGTGCGATATCTTCACCATATTCCCGCTGTGCCTCCCGTCCCATGCGGTACGGCGCGCCGGTCAGCGGAGCCAGTATGCTGTCGCCGGAGCAGTCGGCAAAAATTTGTGCCTTCACACAATGATACCGCTGCGTTGTCAGCTGCCAGCCGATCACCGAGCAAATCCGCCCATCTTCTGTCTTTGCGTCCAGGCAGCTGCAGTTTAAGAGCAGCGTCAGATTTTTCTCCTTCCTTGCCAACCCGTACAGCACGCTGTCCCAGAGGGAAAAGTTCATATCCGGATTCCGGCAGCAGTTTTCTAACTCCAATTCTTCCACCAGACCGGTTTCTCTCATATCTTCCCCATCCGCGCCGCGCACCCACATCCGAATTTCGCTCGACGCATTTCCGCCAAGCACCGGCCGGTCCTGCATCAAAAGCGCCGAAATTCCCCTGCGCGCTGCCGCGACTGCCGCGCATAGACCGGCAAGCCCGCCTCCGACCACACAGAACTGCACCGTATGCTCTGTTGTTGGTAACACATTTTTTGCCGTATTCATACCATCCATTTGATCCGTTCGACTGTTCATTTCCATTTTTTCCTCCCGTTTCTGACCGTTTCCATCCACCCTTCCGTTTTTTAATGCCGCAGTCCTGGCTGCTTCCGCTTTTTCGGCTGCCGCAGTCTTTTTCTGCATCAATCCGTTTTCAAAGCGTGTTTGGTAATACCATCTTACCATGCGCAGTCTACTGCCGCATTCGGATTCAGGCAGTATTTTTGCAAATTTATGCATGGATTCTTGACTTTTTATTGGTCATTTTCTAAAATGGTGACAAGAAAGGAACGTTTGCAAAGAAAGGGGGGATTTTTATAGAGAAGCGCAGTCCGGCTGTCCCGGAACCGATGGAAATGCTTGCTGGACATATCACGGATTATCTGCATTATCTGAAGCACGACTGCGGGCTTCGCGTCAGTATTCATGAGTTTCAGCGGATTGCCGCTCCGTTTCTTGCGCAGTTTCTGCCTTACCGCATCCATGACAATCCGTGCTGTCTCTATCTGAAATCCCATCCGGACATTTGGACTGCCTGCATCCGCAATCAGAAACGTCTGTCCGGCTATCTGGAACAGGGACCTTTTTTCGGATGCTGCCACTGCGGCATCGGAGAATATGTCTATCCGATTCGTGACACACTTTCTGATACTGTCATCGGCTTCATCAGCGTCAGCGGATATTTTCTTCCGGAGCATCATGCGCTCGACCATCTGACGCATACCTGTCAGACGTATGGACTTTCCCTGGATACGGTACGTCCGCTGTTTGAACAGCATCTTTCCGATTCCATCCCTGACGCGCACAAACTGGACACACTGCTGTTTCCGCTTGCTTTTATGCTGGAGCAGCTGTATCGGCAGGAATGCCTTGGATTTTCCAATACAACAGGACGGCTGAAGAAACAGAATCAGCTGCTTGGACGGATTCTTCTTTTCATTGAGGAGAATCTGAACCGGTCATTCACGATTGAGGAGCTATGCAGCGCATTCCACTGCAGCCGTTCTTACATCAGCCATCTGTTTTGCTCCTCAACCGGGCACAGCTTCCCGGAATATCTGAATCTGCTGCGGATGGAAGAAGCCAGAAAGCTGCTCGCGCAAACCGATTTTCCGATAACGGAAATTGCGCTGAAAACCGGCTTTTCCAGCTCCAGTTACTTTTCCTCTTTATTCCGCCGCATGAACGGAATGTCACCAAGTACGTACCGAAACCTGCGGACACTATCACCAAAGGAAAAATAATACGCACTAAAGACTACTGCTCACCAATACATATTTTTGAAAGGATCCAGCCATGAATACCTATGATTTCTTCTTATTTGCCAGTCAGTCCAATATGGCCGGACGGGGCATTTCCTGTCCGCAGTTTCCGGAGGCAGCTCCGGCTTTGATTTCCGGCGCAGGTGTGGAATTCCGCGCCATTTCTGATCCATCCGCACTGTTTTCAGTCTGTGAACCATTCGGATCCGCCGAAAACACCCCGGACGGAATCCACGAGCCCGGCATGAAAACCGGTTCATTGGTCACTTCCTTTGTCAATGCGTATATTCTCTGACCGGTGTTCCGGTACTCGGTGTTTCTGCCAGCAAAGGCGGCTCTGTGATCGCGCAGTGGCAGCCAGGAGGCGCTTATCTGAATGACACCATCCGCGCATGCACGCAGCGTTCGATTTCTGCGCCGCGCACGGCATTGTTCTGCGTCACCGCTTTCTGCTCTGGTGCCAGGGAGAATCAGATGGCGATCACCATACCGCCCCGGATGTTTATGCGGAACAGTTCTGCCGGATGTATGAGACTCTTCGCCGGGAAAACATTGAGCATTGCTTTTTGATCGGAATTGGGGAATACAACGGTCCGGCGGCCGATATCTCCTATGATGCCATCCGAAACGCGCAGTATGCGCTTGCCGATCATCGAAGTGACCTTACCGTGGTCAGCCGTTCCTTTGAAACCATGAAGGTGCGTGGACTGATGAAAGATGCGTTTCATTATTATCAGGCCGGGTATAACGAAACCGGGCGGACAGCTGGAGAAGCCTGCGCGGTATTTGTAGAAAAATCATATCCGCTTCGCTGATACCAGTCAGTCCAATTCGGAACACGCCCTGCTGTCCGGATGAATCAGCGGTTTCGTCTCTATTTTAGACGAACTGCCGGATAAAATCCACAGGAATCCGCGCGGTTTCTCCATCCTTCTGCACCAATGTGCGGTTTTCTTCACGTTAGTACCAGGGGTCTGGCACCCGGTACTTAAAATTGGAGAAGGAAAAGTATATTTATCTCCAATCATAGATTGGGGGTGCGGACAATTTTTGGACCTAATGTCGAAAGATGTTAGGAGGAAGAAATGAACAGGTATAGCACCGAAGAAAAACAACAGGCAATCGACTTGTATTTCAAAAATGGTTGCAATATGAAGAAAACTGTGAGAGAATTAGGTTATGGTAGCGCAACAGGGATTCTTCGCTGGCTTAGAGAAACAGTTCCGGATAAAGTAAGTAAACCAGTACAGAGAAACTGGAAAGTAGATTATCCAGAAGAAATAAAACAAGCAGCAGTCATAGATTTATGTGAAAGCAACAGTTCTACAGCTGATATAGCTGAAAAATATGGAATCAGTCGTGCTACATTATACGAGTGGAAAGTACAATACATTGGGAAAGGAAACTGTATCTTGAAGCAGCAAAAACTGAATTCTAAAGAGTACTACATCAATGAAATAAATCGATTAAAAGAAGAAAAAAGATTGGTAGAGCAAGAGCTAAAAAAAACACAGGCGGAGCTTTATCGAGCACATCTGGAAAAGGATGTATATGAAAAAGCAGCTGAAATATTAAAAAAAGAAATGGGCGATAATCTAAAAGAGTTTTCCAATCAGGAAAAGGCCATGGTGATTATTGCTCTACGAGATAAATATCCGGTAAAACGTATACTGGAGGTATTTGACATGGCCAAAAGTAGCTATTGCTATCAGCAAAAACAGATAAAAAAGGAAAATAAAATCGTAAAAATAAAAGAGCGAATAAAAATCCTTTTTTTCGAAAACCACAAAAGATATGGATACCGCCGCATTCATTTGCTTTTAAAACGAGAAGGCATTATAATCTCTGAGAAAATCGTTCGGAGTATCATGAAAGAAGAAAACCTGATTGTTCGAATAATCCGTCAGAAAAAATATAGCTCTTATTTAGGAGAAATCTCACCGGCTGTGCCAAACGAAATACAAAGAGATTTTCATGCTGATAAACCAAACAAAAAATGGTTAACAGACATCACTGAGTTTAAAATTGGAGAAGGAAAAGTATATTTATCTCCAATCATAGATTGCTTCGATGGTATGCCTATAACGTGGACAGTTGGTACGTCTCCTAATGCAGAACTAGTAAATACAATGCTAGATAACGCAATCGTATTGTTAAAAGAAAATTAGCATCCAATCGTTCATAGTGATAGAGGATGCCATTATCGCTGGTCAGGTTGGATTCAGCGAATGGATGAAGCTGGCCTGACAAGATCAATGTCCAAAAAGGGCTGTTCGCCAGATAACTCGGCATGTGAAGGATTTTTTGGACGAATGAAAAATGAAATGTTCTATGGCGAAAAATGGGATAAAATTTCAGTAGAAGAATTTATCAGCATTATAAACCAATATATGCAATGGTATAGAGATAAAAGGATCAAACTGTCGTTAGGGGGTTTGAGTCCGATGGAGTATAGACGCAGTCTTGGAATTGCTTAATTCAGGTCCAAGAAAGCGTCCGCACCCCCTAGATTGTTTTACAAAAAAAGTTTTTCCACTCCCCCATCTACCATCAATTGCAATAGAACATGCTTCTTCCTGTGCTTCTAACAATTCATAAAAGCGCACCAGATCTTTATTTCTTTTCAAGAAATCTTTTCTTAATGATTCTATTAAATTTTCCTCTGTAGGCATCAATTCAAATTTCTTCATTTTAATAATTTCCTTTCTCTGTTTTTTAATAATACTATCTCCACGTCGTAGTTCATTTAAAACTCAGTCTTGCAACTACTATTTTATTTATTGATATATTGATCATAGCTGAAATAATTTTCCTTTCCAACAAGTTCACGCAAAAAAGTTTTAAATGTGGCATCCCCTTGAACTGTTACAAAGAAAAACAATTTTTTTTAGGTCGAGAGCAACAAACATAAAACAAATATCTTTTTGCCATCAGTAGTTGAAATAGCAGCAAACTTTGCTTCATCATTTATTTTTTGTCGGGGACAGGCACTTTTTTGGGGCAGATTTTGTTATGAGCAGAATCTTTTGCCGGGGACAGGCACTGGATGCTCCCTTGTTTTTTTTCACGTACCAAGCACCAAGCATTTCTGGGCCTAGTGCTTTCACATCCTGAATACACATTTATCGCAATATATATTCTTCTATTGCACCAGTTGGATGAGCAATATTTTTATCAAATAAGACAATATTTCTCTTGACACTGGATTAAGTATAGCACTAAATACAACCATTGTCATCCTATTTTTTCACTCTCTTGATAAGTTGAGCTGAGCAGTAACACGCTACCCTCTTGTGCTGCTGCTCAGACTCCTCTGCACAAAATGTATACTTTTGTTTATAGAACTTTTATAAAGTTTATATTTTTTTGCCGGGGACAGGCACTGGAGCTTTCCAGTACTCTTGCTGGGGACAGGCTCCAATGTGGTTTGCCACATTGGGGCCTGCCAGAGAGATTGCCAGATCTCCGGACTGTCATACACAACCTTCTTCCTGCCACTACGATCATATCTTACATATTTAACAATCAATTTATAATCTAGTAGTTTTGCAATGACATAGCGCACGCTACGAACAGACATTCCTGTTTTACGTGCTAATGTGCTTGCAGTCGGAAATTCTTTGCTGTCCTTGCTACGAATCCCACCATAATGCATCAATAACAAAAGTATCAGTTTTTGCTTTGATTTCAGGATTTCACAATCCAAAAAATCAGTATGTATCTTCGTAAACGGACGAACATTTTCCCCTTTTAATGTGTTCATATGATGTTTTATTAAATTGTTACAACCTATTGATTTGTAACACCTCTCCTTCCTGCATTTGTTTGATAGTACTTAACATATCCCTTTCCAATAGTTGCAAATATAAATTGTATTTAGTACCGGGGGTCTGGCACCCGGTATTCGTCGACTTTATTTTGCCAAAGCCTGACACTAATTCGACAGTATTCGACTTTTTAGTCATTTTTTGTTCATTTTGCGTTTACAGTTTAGTACCAGGGGTCTGGCACCCGGTATTCTCCTTCAAGACTTTTAATCAAAGCACCTATTTCTTCCGCTGCACTAACTGCATACCCGGCACTGCTTGACAAACTATCATACAAATAAATATCAACGAAGGTTCCTTCTGGGTTATTTCGTAAACGATATCCCGTAACTAATTCATCAAACTCTACATCCAAATATTTACTCGCAGCAAGTCTCAATCCTTCTGCAAGAGATTGTGCAGCACGACTAAGCCAAGGGTTATCCTTTCTATGCGTATCAATCAACTTATCATCTAATGCAAATTCAAGAACTAGCATATCTGTGACAAAATCATAGCCAAGATTTACATTTATAATGTTCGTATGACGGCATCTGCCTCTTGCAAACTTTGATTTATAAGGTCTTCCCATGCCATCTAAAATATGATCGTCATCACCTGCCATTGCTGCTCCACAATCTTTGCAGACTGTAAATCCACGATTATTAGCACCTTTATTCATCATAATAATTCTTTGATTTGTTCTTGATGCCATTCTAATATGTTTACAACCCGCAACCTCATATATTTCATCTGAATCTGGCAACGTCGAATACAACGGTTGCTGAACCGCAGAATATTTTTCTGACAGCTGAACCTCTGGAATTGCTTCTGCATTTCTCGGTGCAAATCCCCAAGGCCGTAACATATCTCGTGAGAATTTAAGTTCTTTATTTCCGCAAAATGGACATATTCTTATATGTTCCTGCTCTAATCCAAACCAACCGCATTCCGGGCAAAACAACACTACCTTCAAATAATTAGGGTCCTCTATATAAGTACGCGCTGGTGACAATGCCTGACCAGGATGTTTCTCGCTCCCCGGATAGTAAAAACCACCAATTTGGTAAGTCTTTTTATCTACAACAATTCCACGCCCTGGCGCATATTCTCCAATAGCAATGTCAAGACCACGTTCAATCTCATACTGTGTTCTTCCATATTCATTCATAATATATGTGCTAACAACATTCTTTGGGAAAGAATATGTAGGTATTATCCCCTCTTCATACAAAGCATCTAATAATACTTTTGCTTCCTTTTCTTTTGTTTTTGCTGGGGACAGGCACTGGATGTCCCTTGCAATGATTTTCCGTTTTTTAGCGTTCTTAGTATTAAAATTTTGCTTTCTATTTATTTCAATCATTTCTATAATCATCGCTACGATATAAGATTTCAGTACCACTCTTTCTATAAGCATTTTTGTTAATGAGCAGCTAGCCTCTACCCTCACGATATTATACACACTTTACTCTAAACTCACTGCTAAATTCTAAATATGCCCAATCCCCATACATTTAGTGTTAGCATCTAATTAGTACAAAATAAAATGAGATATTCCCATAAATGTATT
>ERZ824488.4000-NODE-4000-length-10336-cov-59.713063_pt1 | contig 10336 bp, 8 predicted proteins | sample MGYA00519936_ERZ824488 | MGnify/ENA primary metagenome ERZ824488 (study PRJEB31778, sample SAMEA3449153) | human gut metagenome | biome: human gut; feature: human-associated habitat; material: faeces | place: United Kingdom | collected 2010/2012 ...
TGATTTTGCCCATCGCGGGCGTGATCCTCGCATTTGTCATGACGCTGGAGCTGATTCAGCTCATTACGGAAAAGAACAACATGCACGACGTGGACACTTGGATGTTCTTCAAGTGGATATTCAAGACCGCCTGCGCCGTGCTCATCGTCACCAACACATGGAACATCGTCATGGGCGTGTTCGAAGCGGCTCAGAGCGTCGTCAACAGCGCGTCGGGCATCATCATATCGGACACGTCCCTGACGTTCAACGAGCATATCGCGGGATTTGAAGCTGCGCTTGCGGAAATGGAGGTCTGGTCGCTGCTGGGGCTGTGGCTGGAGTCCGTGGTCGTGCATCTTTCCATGTGGGCGCTGACCATCTGCATTTTCATCATCTGCTACGGCAGAATGATCGAGATCTACTGCGTGACCTCCATCGCGCCCATCCCCATGGCGACCATGGCCAACCGGGAATGGGGGCAGATGGGCCAGAATTACCTCAGAAGCCTGCTGGCGCTGGGTTTTCAGGGCTTCCTCATCATCGTCTGCGTGGCGATCTACGCGGTGCTGATCCAGAACATCGTGGTGGAGAGCAGCGTCTCGGCGGCCATATGGACGTGCATGGGGTATACGGTGCTGCTGTGCTTCACGCTGTTTAAGACGAGCTCCCTTGCCAGGAGCCTGTTCCACGCCCACTGACGGAGGTGATGAAATTTGGCATACGTTCCCGTACCCAAGGACTTGAACGCGGTGAAAACCAAGGTCATGTTCAATTTAACAAAACGGCAGATTCTGTGCTTTGGCAGCGGCGCGCTCATCGGCGTACCGCTTTTCTTTCTGCTCAAGGGCCATATCGGCAGCAGTGCGGCGGCTCTTTGCATGATGCTGGTCATGCTGCCCTTCTTCCTGCTGGCCATGTACGAAAAGAACGGTCAGCCGCCGGAGAAGCTCATCCGCAACATCGTGCAGGTGTGCTTCCTGCGCCCCAAACAGCGCCCGTACAGGACGAACAATTTCTACGACCTGCTGAACCGGCAGGATAATTTGGATAAGGAGGTCTACGCGATTGTCCACAAACAAAACCCCCGCAAGAAAGCTCACACGAGCCGAGCGAAAGCAGATCGACGCGGCGATTGCAAGAGCCAGGCGTCAGGATAAGCGAAAGAAGTCCGCCCAGGACAGCATCCCCTTTCAGCGGATGTACCCCGACGGCGTGTGCCGCGTGACGGACAATTACTACACGAAAACCGTGCAGTTTCAGGATATCAACTACCAGCTCAACCAGAACGAGGACAAGACCGCCATTTTCGACGGCTGGTGCGATTTCCTCAACTATTTTGATTCCTCCATCCGCTTCCAGCTCTCCTTCATCAACCTCTCCGCCACGCGGGATACCTACGCCCGGCGCATCGCCATCCCTTTGCAGGGCGACTGCTTCGACAAGCTCCGCACCGAGTACACCGGGATGCTGCAAAGCCAGCTTGCCAGAGGCAACAACGGGCTTATTAAGACCAAGTACCTGACCTTCGGCGTGGAGGCGGACAGCCTGAAAGCCGCAAAGCCCCGATTGGAGCGCATCGAGACGGATATCCTCAACAACTTCCGCCGTCTGGGCGTGCAGGCGGAAGCCCTGAACGGGATGGAGCGCCTGCGCCTGCTGCACGGGATGCTCCACATGGACGAGCCGCAGCCCTTCCGCTTTTCGTGGGACTGGCTGGCTCCCTCCGGGCTGTCGGTGAAGGACTTCATCGCGCCCAGCGCCTTTGAGTTCAAGACCGGCAGCAGCTTCGGCGTGGGCAGCAAGACCGGCTGCGTATCCTTCTTGCAGATTTTAGCGCCGGAGCTCAACGACCGGATGCTGGCGGATTTTCTCGATATGGAAAGCTCCCTCATCGTCAGTATGCACGTCCAGTCCGTGGATCAGGTGAAGGCCATCAAGACCATCAAGCGCAAAATCACCGACTTGCAGAAGATGACCATTGAGGAGCAGAAAAAGGCGGTGCGCTCCGGTTACGATATGGATATTATCCCAAGCGACCTTGCCACCTACGGCACGGAGGCGAAAAAGCTCTTGCAGGAGCTGCAAAGCCGCAACGAGCGTATGTTCCTTTTGACCTTCCTTGTGGTGAACGTGGCGGACAACAGGCAGCGTCTCGGCAACAACGTCTTTCAGGCGGGCTCCATCGCCCAGAAGTACAACTGCCAGCTCACGCGGCTGGACTTTCAGCAGGAGGAGGGCTTCATGTCCGCGCTGCCGCTGGGATATAACCAGATCGAGATCCAGCGGGGGCTCACCACCTCCAGCGTGGCGATTTTCGTGCCGTTTACCACCCAGGAGCTGTTTCAGGACGGCAAGGAAGCCCTGTACTGCGGGCTGAACGCCCTTTCCAATAACCTCATCATGGTGGACAGAAAGCTGCTGAAAAACCCCAACGGGCTGATCTTGGGTACGCCCGGCAGCGGCAAGTCCTTCTCCGCCAAGCGGGAGATCGCCAACGTGTTCCTCGTCACGAATGACGATATCATCATCTGCGACCCGGAGGCGGAGTACGGGCCGCTGGTGGAACACCTGCACGGGCAGGTGGTGAAAATCTCGCCAACCTCCACCGACTACCTGAACCCCATGGATTTGAACCTGAATTACAGCGACGATGAAAACCCGCTGAGCCTGAAATCCGACTTCATCCTGTCCCTGTGCGAGCTGATCGTGGGCGGCAAGGACGGCCTCATGCCGGTGGAAAAGACCATCATCGACCGCTGTGTGCGCTCTGTTTACCGGGAGTACCTGAGCGACCCCCGCCCGGAAAAGATGCCTATTTTAGAGGACTTGTACAACGAGCTTCGCAGGCAGGATGAAAAGGAAGCGCAGTATATCGCCACGGCGCTGGAAATCTATGTCACCGGCTCACTCAACGTGTTCAACCACCGCAGCAACGTGAATATCGAAAACCGCGTGGTCAGCTTCGATATCAAGGAGCTGGGCAAGCAGCTCAAAAAGATCGGTATGCTGGTGGTGCAGGACGCGGTGTGGAACCGCGTCACGATCAATCGTGAGCAGCGCAAGTCCACCCGCTACTATATCGACGAAATGCACCTTCTTTTGAAGGAGGAGCAGACCGCCGCCTATACGGTGGAGATATGGAAGCGCTTCCGCAAGTGGGGCGGCGTTCCCACGGGCATCACCCAGAACGTCAAAGACCTGCTCTCCAGCCGTGAGGTGGAGAACATCTTTGAAAACTCCGACTATGTGTATATGCTCAACCAGGCTTCCGGCGACCGGCAGATTCTGGCGAAGCAGCTTAACATCTCGCCCCATCAGCTCTCGTATGTGACCCAATCCGCCGAGGGCGAGGGGCTTTTGTTCTACGGCAGCGTGATCCTGCCCTTCGTAGACCGCTTCCCCAAGGATACGGAGCTGTACAAAATCATCACGACCAAGCTCTCGGAGCAGGTGCAGTCAGAATAGAAACGAGAAAGGATGTGCGAATATGAATAACAACCTGATGATCTTTGAAAACCCGGAGTTCGGAGCTGTACGCAGCATCCTAATCGACGGCGACCCGTGGTTTGTCGGTAAAGACGTGGCTTCCAGCCTTGGTTACAGCAACCACCGAAAAGCCTTGCTCGACCATGTTGATGTTGAGGATAAATTGGATGGGGTAACGATTCGTGACCCCATCGGCAGAGGTCAGAAACCTATCTTTATTAGCGAATCCGGCCTTTACAGTCTCATCCTCTCCAGCAAGCTGGAGCGCGCAAAGAAGTTCAAGCGCTGGGTGACGGCCGAGGTGCTGCCCTCCATCCGCAAGCACGGCGCGTATATGACGGATGCGCTTCTTAGCCGGATGGATGAGCACCCCGAGCTGATCTCGGAGTATATCGGCAAGCTCCGTGCGGAAAACGCAAAGGCGAACGCCGCGCGGGAGGCGCTGAAAAAGGCGGAGGCCGAGAACGCGCGGCTGGCTCCGAAGGCCAGCTACTACGATTCCTTTGTGGGAGCCGAGAGCGTGACCTGTCTCCGCTATACCGCCAAGGAGCTGGGCGTTCCGCAGAAGAAATTTATCGGCTACCTGCTGGAAAAGGGGTATGTGTTCAGAGACCGTCACCGCAGCGACCGTGTATTTGTCAGAGCCGACAAGCGCAACGACCCGCTGTTTGTGACCAGAGATTTTTACCTTCCCAACGGCACAAAAAGCGAATACACCCTCGTCACGCCTGCCGGAAAGGCGCATTTTCTGAAAATCGCGGAGAAAATCCGCGTCTGGGAGCCCCGTGAGGTTGCAGAGGGCAAAGACGCCAGCGAACAGGCCGTCTTTGCCGCGTGCGTATGACGATCCAATCCCCCACAGAATCGAGGTGATGAATATGGCAAAACGCTCGCCAAGGCTGATTTTCACCGAGGAAGAACGCGCCCTGCCGGAGCTGGAACGAGCTGTCCGCAAGGCGGACAGGGCGGCGGTTAAGCTGGAAAAGGCCGAAGCGAAAATTCCCAAGAAAACCGTTAAGGTCAAAAAGCGCGTTGTGGACAGTGAGAGCGGCAAGGTCACGACGCGCCTTTTCTTTGAGGAGGCGGACAAAAAGCGTCCGCCCTCCAAGCTGGCGCACGCCGCAAGGAAAGCGCCGCTGGATACCGTCCGCAGCGCAGTCCACCGCAAGCTCCGGGAGGAGGGCGACGACAACCCCGGCACGGAGGCGGCGAACACCCTGACCGAGACGGCGGAGCGCACCTGGCGCATTGCGGAATCGGCGCACCGCTCCCATGCGGAAAAGCCCTACCGCAAAGCGGACAAGGCGGAAGCCGCCGCAGACAAAGCCAATCTCAAGGCGCTGAACAAACAGTACGAGCAGGAATACGGCAGGGCTTCCAACCCCTATTCCCGCTGGCAGCAGAAGCAGGCCATTAAAAAGGAATACGCCGCCGCAAAAGCGGGGAACGGCGCGAGGAATACCGTCAAAGCGTCCGAGACCACCGCAAAGGCGGCAAAGCGCGCCGCCGAGGGAAGCAAAAAGGCCGGCAGCTTTTTTGTCCGGCACAAGAAGGGCTTCCTCATCGCGGGCGGCGTCGCCGCCGCGATACTGCTGCTCATGACCTGCATTTCCTCCTGCTCCACGCTGTTTCAGGGAGGAATATCCGGTGTTGCATCCTCCACCTATCCGCTGGAGGATGCGGATATGCTGGCGGCGGAAGCCGCCTACTGCGCCATGGAGGACGAGCTGCGGGAATACCTGAACAGCTACGAAAGCACCCACGATTACGACGAGTACCACTTCGACCTGGACGAGATTGAGCACGACCCCTATGTGCTCATTTCCATGATTACCGCCCTCAAGGGCGGAGAATGGACGATTGACGAAATAGGCGGGATTCTGGAGACGCTGTTTGAAAAGCAGTATATCTTAACGGAAACCGTCACCACGGAAACCAGATACCGCACCGAAACGCATATCGGCTATTACACCGACGAAAACGGCAATCTGCAAAGCTACGAGTACGAGGCGGAGGTTCCCTACACCTACTATATCTGCCATGTGGAGCTGGAAAACTTCAACCTCTCCCATGTGCCGGTGCATATCATGTCCCACGATCAGCTCTCCATGTACGCCGTGTATATGAGCGTGCTGGGCAACCGCCCCGACCTGTTCCCCGGCTCCCCGTATGTGAACCGGTACTACCACACCCAGTATGAGAAGTACGAGATACCCCCGGAAGCGCTGGCGGACGAGCAGTTCGCCGCCATCATCAAGGAAGCGGAGAAGTATCTGGGCTACCCCTACGTCTGGGGCGGCAGCTCGCCGGACACCTCCTTCGACTGCTCCGGCTTCGTTTCGTATGTCTACAACAACTGCGGCCAGCATTGGAGCTTCGGCAGGCTGGGCGCGGAGGGTCTGCGGGGCATGTGCGCCTATGTCTCCCCGGAAAGCGCCCGTCCCGGCGACCTGATCTTTTTTGAAAAGACCTACGACACCGCAGGCGCGTCCCATGTGGGCATCTATGTGGGCAATAACAGGATGCTCCACTGCGGCGACCCCATTCACTACGCTTCCATCGACACGAGCTACTGGCGAAGCCATTTTCTCCAGTTTGGCAGATTACCTTAACAACAACCATATCAACGCAAAAAGGAGGATATTATGAACCCGCGACTTGAAAAGCTGCGTCAGGAGCGCGAGAAGCTGGCGGAAAAGCTCACATCGCTGACCGCACGGCTCAAAGCCCTGGACGAGCAGATTCTGAAGCTGGAAAACACGGATATTGTGGGCATCGTCCGCGAGAACGGGCTGACCATCGAGCAGCTCGCGGCGCTGATGGAGATGCTGGAAAAGCGTCCCACGGCGGCGCTGCCCGACGAATACAGAAAAACGGAGGAATTTGTGGATGAAGAATAAATGGAGATTTTTTGCCGTGACACTGGCCGTCGTGCTCTGCATGACGGTCTTTTCCGTTACGGCCTATGCAGGCGGCGATATGGTCGATTCGACAATGGGCGACCCGACCATGGAAACCCCAACTGCAACTACACAGCCGGAGAATACGAATACCGGTGAGCAGACCCCAAACGGACAGACACTGACCGTGCTTGTGACCGAAAATGCGGATGGGAGCCATACCGTGACCATCGGGGATCGGAGCTGGACGCTTCCCGCCAAACGGGAGCAGTCCGGAAAGGTGGTCAACGTCCGCACCTATTTGAACCTGCGCACCGGCCCCGGCACGGATTACACCGTGATCGGGCGTCTGCTCAACGGCGCGGAGGTGAAGGTGCTGGAGGAAAGCAACGGCTGGTACAAGGTGGTCGTGCCGGAGCAGACAGGCTATGTATACGGCAAATACCTTGACGTCATGAACGCGCCGACAGAAAACAGCGGAAGCGATACGGATATGGCGGGACTTCTGGAGATACTGCTGCAATATTACACCGCTGCCGGAGGTTCCGCTCCCCTGACCCCGGACGGCAACCTGACGCTCATGGATGACATCGGCTCCGCTTTCGGCGCAGGCAAGCAGTTCATCACCGTGACGACCAAGGGCGGCAATACCTTTTATCTCATCATCGACCGGGACGATAAGGGCAATGAGAACGTCCATTTCCTGAATCTTGTGGACGAGGCCGACCTGCTGGCGCTGACCAAGGACGGCGAGAGCATCGTCCCCGCCTGCGCCTGCACGGACAAATGCGCCGTGGGCAAAATCAACACGGGCTGCAAGGTGTGCAGAACCAATATGAGCGAGTGCGCGGGCAAGGAGCAAGCCGCAGAAATTACGCCCCAGCCCGCCGAGCCTGCGGAGACCGCGCCCGAAAAGAAGTCCGGCGGCACGGGTATAATCGCCGTTCTGCTGCTCCTGCTGCTGGGCGGCGGCGGTGCGCTGTACTGGTTCAAGCTCCGCAAGCCCAAGGCCGACACCCGCGGGGCGGACGACCTGGACGATTACGACTACGGCGAGGACGAGGAAGATGAGGATTACGAGTTTGAAGCCGAGGACGAGACGGACGCCGGGGAGGATGCGGAAGAATGAGAATTTTGAATATCGCGGGCATGAGCCTGATCGCCCTGACCCATCTGCTTTTCCTCTGCTTCATCGTTCACGAGTTCTGCCGAACGCTCAGAGGAAAGAAACACAGGGCGGATGCGCCTGTATTCGAGGGCTTTGCCGCTGCGGAGGAGGACGAGCCGTATATCCCGAAGCTCAGCGCCGATGCGTTGCAAAAGCTGAAGCCCGGACGAGAAGCCTGTTTCGTGGAGCAGGAGATATTTCCCGCCGTTCCGAGGATGCTGTCCTTTATGACCATGGAGGAGCGGGGCTGGGCGCGCATGGCGTTGAGTGCGTTTATCGGATTCATTCTGGAAATCAGCGTGGAGCAGGAGAAGGATTTTACCACGGTGCTGGCACTGCTGGAAAATGCGGCAATCCCGGAGGCTGCGGACGAGGACCGGAAATCCGTTGCGGATCTGGTTATGGAGGATCACAAAGGATTGTCATGCTATTCGATTTTTGCGTTCTTCCGGGAGCACTGCCCCGACAGGCAGCGTATCTATTCCTTCTGCATCCAGATTGTGAAAACGCTCTGCGTAAATCTGTACGGGTTCGTCCCCCTGGCATTTACCGGCAACCCGTTGAGAGCGGTTGTGAAAGGAGAAAGCGAAGCATGACACAGACTGTCAGCACAGAATCGCCCATGGAGCTGTCTCCCCGCGAGCGGCTTATTCAGATCATGAAGCGCGAGCAGGCGCTTTTCATCCGGCAGACGCTCTCCCAAAAGCCCGGATACAGGGGCGGCAAGAAAGCCTTTGAATACTTCATCCGGCAGAAGATCGTAAAAGCCGTGGAGGCGGGCTGCGGGGACGCGGAGGCGCTGCTCCGCACCCCCAAGCCCGTCAAATCCATCTACTGCGACTTCAAATACTATTTTGACGAATACAGCTACGTAAACTGCGACCTGTATGTGGAGAAGGCCATCGAGGACTGCGGGAACAACACCCTGCGCAAGGAGTTCCTGCGGGCAAAGGGCTGGGACGCGCCGGATGATTTCGATATCAACGATGAGGAGGAATAAAGGAATATGAACGAATACCGATTGGTTGTGTGTGAAAAGCCCTCCGTGGCAAGGAGCATTGCCGCCGTTCTTGGCGCAGGCAGGCGCGAGGACGGTTTTCTTTCGGGCGGCGGCTACCTCATTTCCTGGTGCTTCGGGCATCTTGCGGAGCTTTCGGACGCAGACGCCTACGATGAAAAGTACGGCAAATGGCGAAGGGAGGACTTGCCCATTCTGCCGGATAGCTGGCAGTACACCGTGGCGAGGGACAAGCAGAAGCAGATGAACACCCTGCGCGCCCTCATGCACCGGGACGATGTGTATGAAGTGGTCAACGCCTGCGACGCCGGGCGCGAGGGCGAGCTGATCTTCCGCACGGCGTATAATCTCAACAACTGCCGCAAGCGCGTAAAGCGGCTCTGGATCTCCTCCATGGAGGATGCAGCGATTCTCCATGGTTTTGACAATCTCCGCGACGGCGCGGAGTACGATAACCTCTACGCCTCCGCCCTCTGCCGCAGCAAGGCGGACTGGCTGGTGGGCATCAACGCCACCCGCCTGTTTTCCGTGATGTACCATCGCACCCTGAACGTGGGGCGCGTGGTATCGCCCACGCTTGCGCTGCTGGTACAGCGGGAAGCGGAAATCAACGCCTTTCAGCCGGAGAGCTTCTACACCGTCCATCTGGACTTTAACGGCTTCTCCGCCGCAGGTGGGCGCATGAAGGAGCAGGCAGAGGCGGAGCGGCTTGCCGGGGACTGCAACTGCAAAACCGCCGCTGTTACCTCCGTCGTGCAGACAAAAAAGACGGAGAAAGCCCCGGCGCTCTACGACCTGACCACGCTCCAGCGGGATGCGAACCGCTTGCTTGGATACACGGCGCAGCAGACGCTGGATTACCTGCAAAGTCTCTACGAAAAGAAGCTCTGCACCTACCCCCGCACCGACAGCCGCTATCTCACCGACGATATGGAGAGCGGCGTAAACGCGCTGGCGCTGTGCTGTGCGGGCATCTGCGGCACGGAGCCGCCCGCAGCCGTCTGTTCGGGGCAGGTGTGCAGCAGCAAAAAGGTCAGCGACCACCACGCCGTCGTTCCCACCATGGCAGCGGGCGAAACGGACTTGGAAACCTTGCCCGTAGGCGAACGGGAGATCCTGCGCCTTGTTTCCCGTCAGGTGCTTTTGGCGGTCAGCGCACCCTTCGTCTATCTGGAGACCGAGGCAAGGCTGGACTGCGGCGGAAATGCCTTTTCTGCCAAGGGGAAAACGGTGATTCAGCTCGGTTGGAAAGCATATGCGGATGCGGAGCTTACGGACAAGCTCCTCCCGGAGCTTTCCGAGGGACAGTTGCTTCCCGTTTCCTCCTGCGCGGTCAAAGAGGGCAGAACGACCCCGCCAAAGCACTTCACCGAGGATACGCTTTTGTCGGCCATGGAGACGGCGGGCAAGGAGGATATGCCGGAAGATACCGAGAGAAAGGGATTGGGAACCCCCGCAACAAGGGCGGCGGTCATTGAAAAGCTGGTGGCCACGGGCTTTGCAGAGCGCAGAAAGGCGAAAAAATCTGTACGCCTCGTTCCCACCGAAGCGGGCGTTTCCCTCATTACCGTGCTGCCCGAACAGCTCCAGTCCCCGCTGTTGACCGCCGAATGGGAGCACCGCCTCAAGGAGATCGAATGCGGCGAACTGGGCGCGGACGAGTTCCTCGCCGGCATCCGCGATATGGTCGCAGCGCTGGTTCGGGACGCTGCGCCTGTGGACGGCGAAGAGGTGCTGTTCCCCTCAGGCAGACCCGTTGTGGGCAAATGCCCCCGCTGCGGC
>ERZ824488.4010-NODE-4010-length-10314-cov-6.502973_pt1 | contig 10314 bp, 8 predicted proteins | sample MGYA00519936_ERZ824488 | MGnify/ENA primary metagenome ERZ824488 (study PRJEB31778, sample SAMEA3449153) | human gut metagenome | biome: human gut; feature: human-associated habitat; material: faeces | place: United Kingdom | collected 2010/2012 ...
CCAGCATAGCTGGTGGTTTTAAATGCAAAACTGATGTTTTGCATAATAAAAAAAGAAATTATTAACTCAACAATTTCTAATTTATCGGACTACTCCTAAGAACTGCATAACTATAAAGCTCAATACCTTTACTACTGTTAGGATGAATATAATCAAGTAAATAGTCAAAAGCATTATGATTTTCTAAGAAAAGATTAATGTATTTATTAGCATCAATATAAATATAATCATGTAAATTAGCATACTCCTCTAAAGCATCTGCATATTCTTTTATCATTGTAGTTTTTTTATTATAACTAAGCGCTGAATTTAAATCATTAGCCAAACTTGTCCATGGTGCAATTAAAACTATCTGAGCATCATCACGAGTCATAGACACAATCTTATCAATATTTTTAATATACTCCTCCGCAGTCATCGAACAAATTTTGTTATCTCTATATCTAACATCATTCGTGCCAAGAGCAATAAAATAAACATCTGAATCACTTTCTTCTATTAAAGAACCAAAATTACTAATCATTTTTCTAGTAGTATAAGACCCATCCGAAATATTATTAACCTCTATATCAGGATATAACTCCATAAGCGGCTCATACCAACCATGAAATCCATTTTTAGTTCCATGAGTAACACTATCACCAATAAAAGTAACACTAGAAGCTTCATCAAGCAAACTTTTCAAACTACTATCATCTAGAGCATCTTCCACCACAAAGTTATTATTAGAATCATCTTTAAATACAAAATATCTTTCTTGAATCTGAGTAATATCAACTTCTTTTCCAATCATTGAAGAAGTAACAATTTCTTGAACTTCACTAACTCTTTCTAGCTCTTCTTCACTAAACTCCTCATAAAGCTCTTCATCAGTATAAATATCATAAATTGGAACAGCTTGATATTTGCCATCCTCTATTTCTTTTGTATACATTGGTACAACACTAGCACCTTCCACTTCTTTAGTATTTTTATTTATATAAAACTCTACTATCGAAGTCGCATCCCCATCATCCTTAACATAAGAATTAGCAAAATTACCTGGAGAATTAACCACTAAAGTATCTCCTATAAACTCTACTGGTTGAGTAGCATGAGAATGATCTCCTAAAATTATATCTGCTCCATAAGATACAAAAATTTCATTCCATAAATCTTGAAATTCATTAGTTTCATGTATAAATTGTGAACCCATATGAGGCATAACTATTATAAGATCTGCCCCTGCTTCCAAAGCCTTATCAAAATCTTCTTTTACCAAAGTTTTTACTTTCTCAAAATATGGACTTTTTTCAGAAACAATTAATGAAGTAATTCCAGGTTCTTCTTCCATAAAATAACTACTATCATAATAATTAGAACCCATTGTATAAGCTAAAACTGCTATTTTAATTCCTCTAACTTCTACTATTTTAATTTCATTCTTATCAATATTACTCTTATAAGAACCTACTTGATCAAGTCCTATCTTATCCAAATAATCAATCGTATTATAAACTCCTTCTTTTCCCTTATCCATTAAATGATTATTAGCAGTAGTAACTAAATCAATTCCTGAATTTTTTACAGCAAGAGCAAACTCCTCTGGAAAACCTAAATAAATCTTTTCTCCATCACCATAATTACTAGTAGAATATCCCATTTTTTCATTAGATATTGGTCCTTCAAAAACCCCAATAGTGTAATCTGAATCATTAAAATACGGTTTCACTCTTTCAAACATATAAGAAAAATCATATTTTTTAGTATCATCATCATAAGAGTTAGTAACTTGATCTTTAAGTAAAATTAAATCTCCAACATAAGAAATAGAAATTGTATCTTTACTATTTTTAATATTTTTATTTAAATCTACTCGATTATCGCCAAAACATATACTATATCCTACTAAAAATACTAAAAAAAGTACCATTACTAGAAAAAAAAGTATTAATATTCTTTTACTATTTCTTTTTATAAAGCTTTTTTTCTTCTTTTTCATATATAACTCCCTCTCATGAAAAATAATGCTTTTATATTATATCATAAATATATATAAAAGTATCAAAAAAAGAAACTATTTCATAATAATTTCTTCTAAAGTCTTTCTAGGTCTCATCTTTGGTTCTTGATTTTTATATCCTACTGCTAAACACGAAACACATTCTAAATCACAATTTGCAATTTTCTTTATCTCTTCTTTTATATAGTCCGTATTAGCAATCCATAAAGATCCTAATCCTAAATCAGTAGCTTTCAAATGCATATTTTCTACAAATGCTCCAATCGATAATAAATCATGATCTCTAAAATCACCTTCTGGATTATAAAAAACTCCTATTAAAGTAGGAACTTCATTTATGATACCTGCTGTATTATTAATACTAGGATCTAAAGAAGCTTTTTCTACAAGGCTTTTATAAATTTCCTCTTTTTCTTGCTTTGAAAAAACTTTTACTTTCCAAGGTTGTCTATTATGAGCTGAAGGCGCTAAAATCCCCACTTTAATAATAGCCCTAATATCTAAAGAATTGGCACTTTCTTCCTTATATTTTCTAATACTCCTTCTCTCTAAAATAACCTCATCAAAACTCATCTTCCCAGTCCAATCCTTTCTTTCATAAGAAAATATTTATTCTTAGCAATCTCTCTAGTTTTTAAAGCACCTCGATCTAACACTTCATCAAGATAAGAACTTTCTAAAATTTCCCCATATCTTTCTTGAATTTTAGCAACTTCTTCTACTACAACCTCACTTACTTCTTTCTTAAAATCTCCATAGTTATAGCCTAAAAACTTATTCTCAACCTCTTTAATATCAAGTCCCGTAAGAGCACTATAAATATTAATTAAATTAGAAATTCCTGGTTTTTTCTCCATATCATATTTTATTACCATTTCACTATCCGTTGTGGCACTCATAATTTTTTTTCTTATAACATCTAAATTATCTAACAGTTTAATAACACCTTTCGGATTATCACTTGACTTACTCATCTTCTTTTCTGGATTAACTAAATCCATTATTTTAGTACCACTATCACTAATCATAACATCAGGAATCTTAAACACTTCTCCATATTTTTTATTAAAACGAATTGCAATATCTCTAGCAATTTCAACATGTTGTTTCTGATCTATACCAACGGGTACATAATCTACATCATATGCTAAAATATCACTAGCCATTAATACTGGATAAGTAAAAAGTCCCGCTGAAAAATTAGCATTTTTCTTACTTTTATCCTTAAACTGAGTCATTCTAGAAAGTTCTCCAAAATAAGTATTACATTCCAAAAGCCATGATATATTAGCATGCCACTCATTTTCCGACTGAATAAAAATAACATTTTTCTCTGGATCAATTCCACATGCTAAATAAAGTGCCACTAAACTTCTTATATTTTTACGGAGTTCCTCTCTATCAATAGGAATTGTAATAGCATGTAAATCCGCAATAAAAATATAACTTTCATATTCTTCTTGATTTTTTACCATTTGTTTAATTGCCCCAATATAATTACCAAGAGTAATAACTCCTGTAGGTTGAAGTCCTGTTAATATTTTTTTCATAAAAATTCCTCCTTTTATAATTATAACATAAATATCCAAACTATTTACTAATTCTTAAAATTTAATAACTAAAAATTACCCACTTTCAAATATTCTAAAAAATAAAAGTCTCAAATTTAAAAATCATCAATTTGCCTAAATAATTTAAAATATATATACTTATCACATGAAACAAGAAATAAACACTTTATTAGACAATATAAATGGTTATCCCTTAGATGAAAATCAAAGAAAAGTTGTAACTAGTAAAACTAAATATCTTTTAGTATCCGCTGGAGCAGGTTCTGGAAAAACCCTTACTATCATAGGAAAAATTAGATATTTAATTGAAATAGAAAAGTTAAGAGAAGATGAAATAATCTGTATATCTTTTACAAACGAAGCAACCAACAATTTAAAAAATAAGCTAAAAAATAATTATAACTATGACATTCCTTGTTACACCTTTCACAAATTAGGACTAGAAATACTAAAAACTCAAAACTATCATATAACAGACATTAATCTAATGTCGTACCTACTAGAAGAATACTTTATATCTTTAATTGAACATACTAAAGAAAATAAAAAAAGAGTCTTAAAATTCTTAAAAATAAAATACAATCTTTTTAATTACCACCAAAAATATAGTTCTTTAACCTCTAAAGACTTAAAACTTTTAAAGGATCTTATTTTTAAATTTATTAATTTATTTAAATCAAACGATTATAATTCTGAAGATTTTTTAAAATTCTTAAAAAACTCCAAATCCAAAAGAGAAAAATCATTTCTTATTCTAACTTATTATATTTACTATCACTATCAAAAAGAACTTTCATCTAAACAAGAAATAGATTTTAACGATATGATTTCTCTAGCCACACAATATATAAACAAAAATGGTTATCCCAAAAATATAAAATATATTATTATCGATGAATTTCAAGATACTTCCAAAGTAAGATTTAATCTAATAAAAGCAATTTTAAATAAAACTAAAGCCAATCTCTTAGTAGTAGGAGATGATTTTCAATCTATATATCGTTTCACAGGTTGTGATTTAGAACTATTTTTAAACTTTAAAAATCTCTTTGCAAATAGTGAAATATTAAAAATTGAGAACACTTATCGTAACAGTCAAGAATTAATATCTATCGCCGGAAACTTCATCATGAAAAATAAAAATCAATTAGAAAAAGATTTAAAATCTAATAAACATGAAAAATATCCCTTACAAATAATTTATTATCAAAACATCATAAAAACCTTTATCAATCTAATAAATCATATTTATACTACAACTAAAAAACCTATTCTTATCTTAGGAAGAAACAATTTCGATGTGAATTTATTAACTAAAAACAACCATCTAATACTTAAAGAAAACACCATAATTTATCTAAAAAATCCCCATATAAAAATGACTTATCTAACAGTACATCGTTCTAAAGGTTTAGAAGAAGAAAATGTTATCATAATTAATTTAACAAATGATAAACTAGGATTTCCTAACAAATTAAAAGATGATAAAATTTTAAGACATGTCTCTTTAAAACCTAATAGTTTCCCCTATGACGAAGAAAGACGTTTATTTTACGTTGCAATAACTAGAACTAAAAATATTACTTATCTTCTAACACCTGTAAAAAATGAATCAATCTTTATAACTGAACTAAAAAAAGACTATAAAAACAAAATAAAAATAGTCAGAAATGATAAATTCTAACTATTTAAATTTTCTCATAATTCTAAGCGTATTAAGTATTGTAAGAAGGGTTACTCCAGTATCTGCAAAAACTGCAAACCACATTGTAGCAATACCAAAAATACTTAAAATAAGAATTATTACTTTCACCCCTATCGCAAAAATAAGATTTTGCTTTATTATGTAATTAGTATACTTAGAAATATCTATTCCTTTAGGAATCTTCATTAAATCATCAGTCATAATAACTATATCAGAAGCTTCAATCGCACTACTAGAGCCTGCACCACCCATCGAAATACCAATATCAGCTCTTTTTAAAACTGGAGCATCATTAATACCATCTCCTACAAAAGCTGTAAGTCCTTCATTTTGAGATATTGTTTCATATTCCTTATATTTATCCTCCGGAAGCATTTCATATTTTATATTATCAATTTTTAGTTTTTTTCCGACACTTAACGCAACCTCTTTTTTATCCCCAGTAAACACAAAAGTCTCTATATTTAATTTTTTCAATTTCGAAATGGCTTCTTCAGCATTTTTCTTAATTCCATCATCTAAAATAATTGAAGCTACATGCTCACCATCAATATTAAGATGCAAACTAGTATCAATAGTGCAATCATTACATATCGTTTTGGAACCAATCTTTACTAACTTATCTCCTAATTTATACTTAATTCCTTTACCAGCAATCTCTTCATAATTAGAAACATCACTATTTTTAATCTTACCCTTATATAATTCTAAAATAGACTTAGCAATAGGATGATTAGATAAAGACTCTCCTTTAACTAATATCTCTATTATCTCTTCTTTAGTATAATTATCATCAAAAATTTCAATATCACGTACTTTAAAAGCTCCAGTTGTAAGGGTACCAGTCTTATCAAAAATTATTCTTTTTAAATGCATTAAATTATCTAAATAATTACTTCCTTTAACCAATATTCCATTTTTTGAAGCTACTCCAATACCTGTAAAATAAGAAAGTGGAACCGATATTGCAATAGCACAAGGACAAGCAATAACTAAAAAAGTTAAACCTCTATAAACACTATCACTAAAACTTACTCCAAACAAAGGAAGTATAAAAGCCACTAAAATAGCAAGTAAAAGTACCACTGGCGTATAAATCTTACTAAATTTGCTAACTAATGTTTCTGTATGAGCCTTTTTAAAAGCAGCACTCATAGTAAGCTCTAATATCTTAGAAACCATTGAATTTTCATAAAGTTCTGTAGCTTTTATTTCAATTGCTTCTCCCATGTTAACTGAACCTGAAAAGACTGAATCACCTCGTTTTACTATGGTAGCATAAGACTCTCCTGTAAGATGAGCCATATCAAGACTAGTTTTACCTTTCTTTATAACACCATCTACTGGAATTCTTTCACCCTTTTTAACCACTAAAATATCTCCAACTTTTATATCAAAAACATCTATTTTCTCTAAAGAATCTCCTGTTTTCAAATTAGCATAATCCTGTTTTATTTCCAGTAAACTTTTAATCGAAGTCCTAGTATTATTAATAGCTTTTTCCTCCAAAATTTTACCAAGTGTATACAAAGCCACAACCATTAATCCTTCCATAACTTCTCCAACAATAAAAGCTCCAATACAAGAAATAGAAATAAGCGCATTTTCATTTATGGTATGGCTCTTAACTAACATTCTTAAAGCATTTCTTACCGGTCTATATAAAAGAAGAACATAAGCTATAACCATGAGTAGAATCTCCAAAAAATAAGAAAAATCACAAAATAAACTTAAAATTCCTAAACTAACAGCAATTATAAGAACTGAAAGATAATACTCTTTTGAAGTATGATTATCTTCTAAAGAATCATCATAAACATAAGCATTAGGCTCTATTTTTTTTACTAAATTATTTATCTCTTCTAAACTAATATCATCAGCATCAGCTGAAAAAGTAATTCTCGAAGTACTAAAACTTACCACAACATTATTAAGTTTAGAATTATTATTAAGATTTTCTTCAATCTTCCTAGCACAATTAGCACAATCTAAATTACCAATATTATAGCTATATTTTCGCAAACTACATCATCCTCCTGCAAAGTTCCATAATTTCATCTATTGTCTCATAATGTTTATTATTAATATCCTCAACCATACAAGTTTTCATATGATTAAGAAGAATTTCTTGACCTAAACTTTTAAGAGCACTATTAACTGCCGATATTTGAATCAAAATATCATCACAATGGCGATCTTCTTCAATCATTTTATTTATACCCCTAACTTGTCCTTCTATTCGATTAAGTCTTTTTATATAATTATGTTTTTCATCTTCTATTCTATGTACTAACTTCGTACATCTATCACTTTCTTTTGCCATATTTCCTCCTCTTTTAATATATTCATCTATCAAAATTATATACCCCTGTAGGGTATATGTCAACAAAAATTATAATTTTTAGTATTTTCTCATCTAAAAAACATATTTTTTAACAGAAAGGATAGATTAAATGAATATTATTGACAAAAACTTTAAAGACTTAGTAACTACTATTAACTCTCAAACTAAAGAAGAAATCTTTAATCATATTAAAAAAAGTTACCAAAAAGTTCCAGAAGAAACTAAAAACTCCTTAGAAAAATTTCTAACTAACTTCCCTTACTGGGGACAACTACATAGAAATGAAGGAAATTATGAAGAGTTCTACAATCGAACTATATCTTTAAAAGAACATCTTAATGATTACATCTGGTTATATGACCAATTAGAAGATTATCGCTCAAAAAAACTATTATATGCTATTTTAAGTAATTGGTACTCTTTTGATTTTAAAAATTTAAGCACTGCTATTGAAAAAAATTATCCCCATTATTTCGACTTAGATTTAGTAAAATGTAATGAAAACGAAGTATTCGTAGATATTGGAGCCTATACTGGAGATACAGTTTTAGAATATCTAGATAACTATGGTTTTGAAAATTATAAAAAGATTTATTGCTATGAAATCACTGATAATAGCTTTAAAATCTTACAAAACAATCTAAAATATTACCCCAATATTATTTTTCGTCAAAAAGCTATTTCTGATAATACCCTAAATTTATTTATAGATACCAATAACACTGATTCCTCTGCCAATAAAATAAACTTTATTGGTACTACTGAAATAGAAACTACTACTATAGATTGTGATATTGAGGAAAAAGTAACTTTAATAAAAATGGATATTGAAGGAGGGGAAGAAAAAGCCTTATTAGGATGCGAAAATCATATCAAAAATGATCATCCTAAATTACTGATATCTGTCTATCATAATCATGAAGATCTTTTTAAAATTCCTTTATTAATTAACAACTTCAATCCAAACTATAAGTTCTATTTAAGAAACTATGGAAACTGTATCTTCCCAACAGAAACTGTTCTAATTGCCATACCAAAAAAGTAAGTCAAAACTTACTTTTTTACTTATTAAAATATTTTTCATACTGACTAAGAAAAAAGTCATCAGTCATACCTGAAATATAATCAATTACTTTTCTCGCCTTAGTTTCATTTTTATTATAATCAAATGACATATCATTTAAAAACAAAGTAAATATATCTTCATTCTTAGCGTTATCCTCGATTTGTTTAAGATAAAGTTCAAATAATTTACTAAATTTTGCTTTATACTCTTTTATCTGCTCATTAGTATTAGCTTTAAGATAAATATTATCATAATTAAATTTTATTAACTCATCTAAAGCTTTTTTAACTTTACTAGACATTTTAATATAACTCTTATTTAAACTATTTAAAATAATATCCGTAATAATAGTATTAACTATATCAGAATTAGAATCTCCTAAAACTTCTCTAATTTCAAAAGGAATTGCCTCCTTTTTTATCTTACCTAATCTAATAGCATCATCTATATCTTTACCGATATAAGCAATAATATCACTTATTCTAACCACACATCCCTCTAAAGTCATAGGCTTAGCTTGCTTTAGCACATCTTTATTTTTATAACTTTCCTGATACTGTGTCAAAAACTCCTCTTTAGTTTTAGGAACCGGATAGTATTTACCCTCCAACATTTCTCCATTATGACAAAAAATAGCATCTAATATCTGAACTGTAATATTGTTACCCTTACCATAATGTTCAATTCTCATCAAAGTTCTAACACTTTGCACATTATGATTAAAATATCCTTCATTATATTTTAAACTAAGTTCATTCAAAATACTTTCTCCTACATGTCCAAAAGGCACATGACCTAAATCATGTCCTAAACTTGCAGCCTCTATTAAATCTTCATTTAAGTTAAGAGCTCTACCAATAGTTCTAGCAATTTTACTAACCATCTGAACATGAGTCATTCTCCGACTAATCATATCATTATCATTATTAGAAAAAACTTGAGTCTTATCAATATATCTAATATAAGATAAAGAATACAAAATCTTATCTATATCTCTAAAAAAGTCTGTTCTAAAATCACTATCTATCTCAGAAAACCTAACAGCATCTTCATCTTTACAAGCAAACTTTGATAAATTATTATTATGTTTTTTCATATTCAAAAGTACTTCATCATTCATATTATGTCGAGTAGACAAATCTCGACTCCACCTCTCTTTCTTTCTTAGTGAGAGGTTGTCTCATTGCCCCTCACGGAACCCATCGTGCCCTATTAAGGCAATAGGCTCTTCAAATAATCTTATATATTCCAGCACCATATATCTTTGTATATCTTAGGCTTAACTATCGGCACTCTCTTAAGTATTTTATTGAATACTTTGACAGCATATAAGTCATCCCAGGTATGTATAGCATATCTATGTAGAACTCACCACGTCCTAATAACTTCACGCTTTCGCATTGCGGCTTGAACTCTTGCTTGCCTACGCTTAAACCTAATCTCAGATTTCGGCTCCAAGGCTAGAGATTACCATATTGGATTCAGACCAACTATATACTATACACCAAACTGGCGCACCACCATAATAATTATATCATCATTTCCATAAATAGCCAAAATTATAATTTCTTATAAAAAAAGACTAAAATAAATTTTAGTCGCCAACCACTATGTGGTTGTTTTCTT
>ERZ824488.4011-NODE-4011-length-10314-cov-2.893752_pt1 | contig 10314 bp, 12 predicted proteins | sample MGYA00519936_ERZ824488 | MGnify/ENA primary metagenome ERZ824488 (study PRJEB31778, sample SAMEA3449153) | human gut metagenome | biome: human gut; feature: human-associated habitat; material: faeces | place: United Kingdom | collected 2010/2012 ...
CTTGGTTTTACGTTTACCTTTTGGACTTCGATTTGTAATGCAATCTCATCCACCATTTAGCCTTATATCAAGTTTCTGTTCGTACGCTCAAAAGAATCACTACACCACTTCCTCCATCCTTGCCATCACTGACGACGACTTGTGGTTCATTACACTTGCGGTAAATACCTGTGGTTGGTTTATCTCCAACTGAATTAGTGCCGCCCGGCACACATTAAAAAAATCGCTTGATATTATCTATCAAACGATTCTTTCATTAATCTAATTGTATTTGTTTTACAATTTCATTATCAAATGTTTTAATTGTAAAACAGTCATTTTCATAAATACCATAACTGTTCGTACCTTCTTTAGGTAAAGAAATCGAAGACGGATTTAAAATATAAATACCGTTTTCTTTTTTAGCAAGTGGTTTATGAAAATGTCCATAAATCAAAATATCATTTTCATTTAATAAAGGAAGTTGATCTTCATTAAATAAATGTCCATGTGTCATAAAGAAATGATGTTGATCAACATCCATCAAAGCATAGTCACTACGCATAGGGAAATCTAAAACCATTTGATCAACTTCACTATCACAATTTCCTCTAACTGCAATAATATCCTTCTTTAAAGGATTTAATAAAGCAATAACCTTCTTACAATTATAATCCTTAGGTAAATCATTACGTGGTCCATGATATAAAATATCCCCTAAAATAATAAGTTTATCCGCTTTTTCTTCATGATATTTTTCAATGGCCCTATTTGCCCAATAATAAGAACCATGAAGATCTGATATAAACATTACTTTCATACAATTACGCTCTTCTAATTGTTTTGATCACAACTGGTGTTGTTGGACAATCTTGGAAGTTTGTAGGGACATTGGCAATTTGATCTACAATATCTAAACCTTCAGTAATTTTACCAAATGCTGCATATTCACCATCTAAATGTGGTGCTGGTTTATGCATAATAAAGAATTGTGAAGATGCTGAATCTTTGATCATTGTTCTAGCCATAGATAAAACACCTTCTGTATGTTTTAATTCATTGTTAACACCATTGCTTTTAAATTCACCTTTAATAGAATCACAATGTTTTTCTTTAAAATCTTTTGTATATCCCCCACCTTGAATCATAAATCCTGGGATAACTCTATGGAAAATTAATCCCGCAAAGAAATCTTCATCAATTAATTTTAAAAAGTTTTCTACTGTAATTGGTGCAACTTCAGGATAAAGTTCTCCTTTCATCACATCTCCATTTTCCATTTCAATTTCAATTAATACTTTTTCCATTCTCTAATTCTCCTTATCTACAACGTCTACATCAACAACCTTATTTTCAATAGATTGTTGTTTTTCTTTTTTCTTCTTCTTTACAAGAAATCTTACTACAAAATAAACAAGTACAACTCCTGCCGCAATTCCAAATAACCAAACAATATTCTTTACTTGATCAAATTGATAAGCTGTCGCTACCACTAAACATAAGTTAATAATATTCATTGATCCTGCTAATTTATATTTTTGATTAACAATAAAATTCAAGGAAAGCGCAGATGAAGCAAATAACCCAACAATAAGCATAACTTCCATACTATGTACCTCCTTGTATCATTCTATCATAATAGAATCATTTTTGTTATATATTATTTAGTATGGACACTTGCATTAAGCATGTCAGTAATAGATATCATTGTAAAATTACTTCTATATATAACAAAAAATAACTACTCCTGTCTCTAGAAAAGTGTGTGGTAGTTATTTCATCCAAGGTGAACCGTTTGTTGTTCTTTTTTCATATTCATTATAATTAATTTTTTAAACAATTCTATAAAATCTTATCTATCTAATTTCATATATAACAGCGGATAAGGGTTTTCTTCTTCATCTAATTCTGTTTTCTTGTATGTTTTAAATTCCACAGCTTCATCATTATCTACAACCATCAAATGTTCAACACTCTTTAATGCCATTGGAACATATTCTTTAATATGTTCAATTTCTTGTTCATTTAAAAATGCATGTGTGGCTTTTACAGAATCTTTCCAAACATTTACAAGTATATTTAATAGTTGATCATTTTCACCCTATTCTCTCTACCCATATTTATCATTGATTTCTTTCACTTTAACTATGATAATATAATTATATGAAATAGCCCTACCAAATAGGTAGGGTCATTTATTTTGTTAATATCTTTTTTATTTAGTAAATTGTTTAATTGCATTAGCAACAGCTGCTGTCACATCTTTATTGAAGATTTTTGGCATGATATTTTCTTCATTTAAATCTTCATCACTGATTGTATCTGCAATAGCTTTAGCCACAGCTACTTTCATTTCTGGTGTAATCGAAGGAACTCTTGCTTCTAATGCTCCTTTAAAAATACCAGGGAAAGCTAAAACATTATTAATTTGATTTGGATAATCAGAACGACCTGTTCCAACAACTCTTGCTCCTGCTGCTTTGGCCTTTTGATAAGTAATTTCTGGTTCAGGATTTGCCATTGCAAAGATAATTGGATCATTGTTCATTGAATGAACCATTTCATCAGTTACTAGATTTGGTTTAGAAACACCTACAAAAACATCTGCACCTTTTAATGCATCAGCTAATGTACCTTGCATATTATCAGGATTAGTAATATCACATAAAGCACGCTTATGAGGAATAAGTCCTTCTTGTCTATCTTTATATAAAATTCCAAATTCATCCACTGCAATAATTTTACCAACACCGGCTGTATGCATCATTTTAATAATAGCTGTTCCTGCAGCTCCTGGCCCATTTAAAACAACTGTAATATCTTTGATATCTTTTTTTGTCACTCTTAAAGCGTTATATAAGGCCGCTAAAACAACAACAGCTGTTCCATGTTGATCATCATGGAATACAGGAATATCTAACATTTGATCTAATCTTTCTTCGATTTCAAAACAATCTGGAGAAGCAATATCTTCTAAGTTGATTCCACCAAAACATGGTGCAATATTTTTAACTGTTTGAATCAATTCTTCTTTATCTTGTGTATCTAAACAAATAGGTACCGCATTGACATCTCCGAATTTTTTAAATAGAGCAGCTTTTCCTTCCATGACTGGAATCGAAGCTTTGGCTCCAATATTTCCAAGTCCTAAAACAGCTGTTCCATTTGAGACAACAGCAATTGTATTTGATTTTGTTGTATAACGATAAACATCTTCTTCATTTTCAGCAATCTTACGACAAGGTTCAGCAACCCCTGGCGTATAAACAACAGACATATCATCCATTGTATTAATTTCACAATTTAATTCCGTATGTATTTTTCCTTGATGTTTTTCATGTAATTTCAAGGCTTCTTCATAATAATTCATTTTCATCACCCGCCACTATTATACCTATAAAATAGACAATTCGTCTAATCTTTTTTATCTAAAACATAACCATGATCCATTGGTCCTTGTCCTTGTCCTAAATCAAGCATTGCCGCAAGCGCTCCCGAAATATAATCTTTAGCTTTTTTAACAGCATTTTCCAAATTTTCACCTCGTGCTAAATGAGAAGCAATCGCACTTGATAAAGTACATCCCGTACCATGAGTATTATTGTTATTAATACGTTTTCCTTTAAACCATTGATAATTACCTTCTTTATAAAGTAAATCATTGGCATCATTGATTTGATGTCCGCCTTTAAGTAATACTGCACAATGATAATGATCTCCAATATATTTAGCTGCTGTTAACATTTCTTCTTCATTATTGATTTTTAATCCTGATAAAACTTCGGCTTCAGGAATATTTGGTGTTAAAACCGATGCGAGTGGGAAGAGATTTTCTTTTAATGTATCAATAGCTTCATCACTAATAAGTTTTGCCCCACTTGTAGCCACCATCACAGGATCAACAACGATATTACGTGCATGATATTGTTTTAACTTTCCACTAATAGATAAAATGACTTCTTTTTGAGAAACCATTCCAATTTTAACAGCCATTGGATAAATATCTGTAAACACACTATCCATTTGACTAGCCACAAAAGAAGCATCAACATCATAAATAGTATCTACTCCTGTAGTATTTTGAGCTGTTAGTGCTGCAATAACCGACATGGCATAAACACGATTAGCAAGCATTGTTTTTAAATCTGCCTGAATTCCTGCACCTCCACTACTATCACTACCTGCAATTGTAAGGCAAGTTGGCATTTTATTAGAGATAACTCTTTGAATTTTATCTTTTAATAGGCTACTTGCTTTTTGGATATCATTACTTCCAAAAATACTTGAAACGATAGCAACACCATCAATAGCAACCCCCATAAATTCTAAGATATTCACTTGATTAATACCACCAATAGCAACCACAGGAATATCAACTTTTTGACAAATTTCATTTAACGTTTCCATTGAAATATTTTGTGCATCATCTTTTGTTTGAGTTGCAAAAATAGCTCCGACACCTAAATAATCAGCCCCATTTTCTAAAGCTATTTTTGCTTCTTCATAATTATGTGCAGATACACCAATAATTTTATCTTCACCTAATATTTTTCTTGCTTCTTTTAAATTTAAATCATCTTGCCCAATATGGACCCCATCTGCATCAATTTCTTTACACAATTCAACATCATCATTAATAATCAAAGGAACATGATGTTTTTGACACACACTTTGAACATCCAATGCTTCTTGTTTAAATGCTTCATGTGTCATTTCTTTTTCTCTTAGTTGAATCATTGTTACACCACCAAGAATGGCTTCTTCAACTAATTCCGACATTTTTCTTCCTTTTAAATATTTTGAATCTGTTACTCCATACAATAATAAATCTTCTTTATTTAATTTCATCAAATTTCCTTCTTTCTTTACAATATTCTTTTTTTATTTCCTTGGAAATAAAAAGAGAGTCCTGTTGAACTCTGTTAACGTCTATATCTCCTACGTTGGCATTATCCAAATCAGGTTATGGGTCTAAGTCAATACTTACTCTCAGCAAAAAGCTCCCCGTTTCTTTTATTATAATTTTTTTAATAAAAATTGTCTATTTTTATTCATATTATTTATGCTTTTGTTCAAACTATAAAAGGAGGTGCTTTCATGAAATTATGTATTACAGCAGGTAACTATCACATTTTTAAATTAATGATTAAAAATCATAAAGATTCTCGCATTCAATTAAAAAACATTCATCCTTTAGATTTTGACCTTGTTTTTGATGTTTATACATCTTTAGATCAAAAAACAGTTATTTCTATACTTAGCCATGAATTACGTTATTCCCCTTTTATGTATCTATGCCCTGGTTTTAAAGTCATTCCTTTAAAAAAACGTCTTCCTCATGGTACAAAAGAATCAACTACTCCTTTAAATCTTTCTTTTAATTGAATAATTTATATTAAAAAACAGTTTGAGATAGCATCTATTTCAAACTGTTTATTTTTTAATTAATAATTTTTAAAACCTCTTCTTCATTTCTTACATTAAATATGTTTAATGTAAGAACATTTAATTTTTCTAACGATGTATTTGTAAGTTGTTTTTCTAAAGGTCTTGATAAAGTTCCTAATTTTACTTTAAGCAGTTCTTTTAAAGTATTGAGTTTTCCTTCATCTCTCATTCTTTGAAATAATTGATCCATTGCCTTACACATATTGATTTCATTTCCTTCTGGTAAGTCTTCTCTTCTAATATTTGTACACGTAAATGTTGCCGCCATCATGAAGCTTTCTGTTTCAATTTTACGATTTTCTCTTAATTCATCATAACTTCCTACAAACATACTTTGACTAATTTCTACGACATCTCGATATCTTTTGATTTCTGTTGGATCATCTACATTTCCTATCATTGTATCATATGTTTAAAGATAATTCGTCTCACATTTGTCTCATTTCTATTATCATTTTAGCTGTCTCTCCTACCTTCTTCAATGGACGGATAGTCCAAAAAAGTTTCCAATAAAAAAACCCACGAAATCATCTCGTAAGTCTTTAAAGAATACATATTATTAAACCTGCTATTAACGAAGAAATACCCACAATTATAAAAATGATATATAGCTTTTTTTGCGGATTATTTTCTAAAATCAATATACGTTTAGGATTATTTTCCTCATACATAATTTCTAAGGAACTCCCTATAGGAAGTTCTTTACCATAACCAATAGAGAGTTTTTGTTTAATTTCATTTCCATGATCATAAAATTGAATTACCGGAAAATAGGAATAAGAAAAACTATCATCACTTTGCATTCTTTCTCTTATATTATCAATCACTTTAGCTAATGTATGAATATTACAATACTTTACTTTCTATTGCTTGTACAGGACATTTTTCATAACATAATCCACAATGTAAACAATGTTCTTGTTGAATTTGATAATTTGAAATACATTGTTGTGGACAATTCTTTTGACATAAGCCACATTGAATACATTGATTACTAATGATAAATCCCTTAGGTTTTATCTCTTTATTCATTGAAAAACTTTCTCTATAAATAGGTTCTTTGCCTAAATCAAAGAATTCTAGTTCACCTTCTTCAAGACAAAAGGCTTCTAAAATATAACGACTCTCATTTGGATAAACATTATTCATTGATGAATTATGTTTAAAAATACGATCTATCCAATATTTTTGATTTTCTAATCGTTTAACAGGTCCATTTAAACGAACCGTTTGATACTCTTTATTCATTCCTGTAATTGCAACGTATGGATGATTTTTTAATTGTTTATAAAAATCTTTTCCTCTTGCTGTACAAAAATATAATTTATTATCTTCAACCAACATCACTTCTATAATTCTTACTTGGGGTTGATTATTTTCATCAACGGTTGCAAAAGCAACATCTTTGATTTCTCTTAAAATATTTAAACAAGTTGAAACATTCATTGTTGTGCCCCCTTTTTCGTTTTTCATTATAATTTTATTTCTAATAAAAAAAAGTACGCACAATATTGTGGTATGGTTACCTCTGGGTAACAATTAGAACTTGCCGTTCTGATTCTGCCAAGTGGACTGGTCTGCGATGGTCTCCATCACATCCCAATGCTCGGCAATCTTGCCGTTCTCCACGCGCCACAGGTCATAGTAGCTGGTGGGCGTACCGCCAAAGGTGCCTTCGCTGACGGCAAGGACGAAATTGCCCTGCGCCAGAACCATGTGAACATCATCGTACACCATGGAAATACCCTGCTCCGCCAGAGCGCCCAGCGCGGCGTTCAGACCGGATACGCCATCGGCAATGCCGCTGTTGTGCTGGATGTAATTGTCACCGTCAAAATAGTCCGGAGTCTTATCGAGATTGTTGCCCTGCATGACATCGTAGAGGAAATTCTGGACCAACTCACGGTTTTCCTCGGTCTTGTCCAGATCCGTGACCTCCATCGTACCGTCCGTCTGAGTATGACCGGAGGGATTCGGCTCAGCCAGCGCCGCCAGATTGTCCCAATGCTCGGCGATCTTGCCGTTTTCGTCAAAGCGGAAGATGTCAAAGGCAACCTGCTCACCGACCCCGGCGAAATTGTAAATTGTCTGCAAGAATACCTTGTCACCGTCCTCGAAGGCGCGGATGTTGTTCACCGTGGTTTTCAAATCGGCAGATGCGAGATATTCCACGGAACCGATGAAGGCATCAGCACCGGTGCCGTATGCCAGATTGTGCTGGATGTAGCCATCCGCCAACAGGCTGCGGGCAGTGTCCGTATCGCCGTTGGCAAAGGTGTTGATGAGCGCCAGCGCCTTTTCGGTTTGGCTCTGCTCCTGCCGGGTGTTTTCAGCGGGCGTTTTGGTAGCAGCGTCCTTGGAGCCGCAGCCGGTGAGAGCCGTGCCGAGCATGGTAAGAGCCATCGTGAGAGAAAGAATTTTTTTCATTTTGAGTGACCTCCTTGGTGATTGGGCTTGCTTTCGTTCGCCTCTGGCATTATAATAATACCGTAGCTCCAATTCGTAAAGTAAGCACAATATTATGCCGTAGTTACCAAATAGAAACTAATGGGTAGTTACCAGAAAGAAACAATTGCGCCGTTGTCAGGTTTTTCGGCAATTTGACGCTTCCCAATTTTTTTCGGAGGGATTGAAATGATCGAAGCAAAAGCAAAAGCCGAGCTTCCCGCCTGCCCCGTGGAGACCACGCTGACCCTCATCGGGGACAAGTGGAAGGTGCTGATCCTGCGTGACCTGATGCAGGGAACGAAGCGGTTCGGCGAGCTGAAAAAGTCCGTAGGCAATGTGTCCCAAAAGGTCTTGACCGCCCAGCTCCGGGCAATGGAGGAAAGCGGACTGGTAAACCGCAAGGTCTACGCCGAAGTCCCGCCGAGAGTGGAATATTCTCTGACGGAACTCGGCAAAAGTCTGAAACCCATTCTGGATTCCATGCGGGCATGGGGCGAAGCATATAAAGCTAAGCAGTAAAAAACCGAAGCAGTAAAAAACCGAAGCAGTACCTTTTGAACCGCATCCCGTCAAGCGTACAATGAAATAAAATAAGATTTTGCTGCCAAGAGCGTACTGCCCTTGGCAGAATTTTTTCGCCGCAAATGCCATCTGGTACTTTTCCATTGGCGTAACAACACCAAGATTGCGCTGTACCCGCTGGGTGTTGTAATAGTAAATGTAATCCCGAATCATCCGAACAAACTCCTGCTTGGAAGTAAAACGGCTGCCATAATATTTCTCGCGCTTCAAGATGCCCCAGAATCCCTCCATTGGGCCATTGTCAATGCAGTGAGCCACGCGAGACATACTCTGCGTCATACCGGCTTCCTCCAACATATGGTGAAAGGTTTGGTTGGTGTACTGAAAACCACGGTCACTGTGGAACAGTGGATGTGCATCAGGATTGGCTTTCACTGTAGCCTTGAATGTGTCAAACACAATCGTGTTGTCGTTGTGGTCACTAATAACATACGAAACGATACGTCTGTAGTACAGGTCAAGGATGGCACGCAGATAGATTTTGTGAACTCCTCGTACCATTTGAACTCTGTAACATCGGTAAGCCACTTCATATTCGGTCTTGGCGCATGGAAATTACGACTGAGTACATTCTCTGCCACATACTGCGGATTGGCTGCATTATTCGCACCGTATTGGGTAAATTCACATTCAATCGGCTTACCGCGATTCGCTTCAGATAAATTTCATCTGCCGCAAAGCCCTTGACTTTTTGCCGATGTGAAGTATACTTTTATATAGTTAGTTATGCATAACTGCTCAAAAACTTTATGATGCGGGAGCCTATCTCAGAATCTCCGAAAGCACCGAAACTTCTTGACAGAGTTAGCAGCAGGGCGTATTATTTGGGCAGACTAGCCGCTGAGCAGCGGCTTTTTGTAGCGCCATAAGTTAGCTTTATCTAACTCTTGGCGTTGTCCTGCCCGATGAAATATGTTTTTTCTTACAGGCAGAAACTAAAAGCAGAAGGAGCGTATCACGATGAAGATTTACCCATTTGGTGCAGAGGATGCCCCGGTGCTGTTGCTGCTGCCGGGCACCTGTTGCCATTGGAAAAGCAATTTCGGTGCGGTGATCCCGCTTCTGGCTGACAGCTTCCGGGTGCTGTGCGTCAGCTACGATGGCTTTGATGAGACTGAACGGACTGAATTTCCCACCATGGTGGAGGAGACCGAAAAGATCGAGGCCTACCTCAAGACCCACTGCGGCGGTTACATCCGGGCAGCTTACGGCTGTTCTCTGGGCGGTTCCTTCGTGGGGCTGCTGGCGGCGCGGCAGAACATCCACATGGACTACGGCATTCTGGGTAGCTCCGATTTGGATCAGGCGTCGCCGCTGGCGGCAAGCTTGCAGACGGATTTTCTGCTGCCATTGATCTACCCTGTGGTGAGGGACGGAAAGATTAAGGCAAAATTTCTCCAAAAGTGTCTGGACAAGTGTGCCAAAGAGTCGGGGGATTATGTCAAGGCCTTTCTGAAAATGTTCGGCGATGCCCGCCCCTATGTGACCATGCAGAGCTGCAAAAACCAGTTCTACTCCGATCTTATTACCCCGCTGCCGGATAAAATCCATGTGCCCGGCACCGAGATTCATATCTTCTACGCTTTGAAGATGGGCAAAAAATACCGCGCTCGCTATCAGCAGCATTTTGCGCATCCGGTTCTTCATGAGCAGAACTTGCAGCACGAGGAGCTGCTTGCCTGCCACCCAGGGCAGTGGGCGCAGCTTGTGAAAAGCATTGCATTGTGAACGGTAAACAGAAAGAGGGTAAAGTTATGTCCTTCTTTGAAAACACCCGCAAACCTGTAGGTCTTGGTGGGAAGATCATGGTTGCCATGATGAACTTTGGGCACAGCGCAATGGCAGCGTGGGGATTGC
>ERZ824488.4014-NODE-4014-length-10305-cov-3.342146_pt1 | contig 10305 bp, 6 predicted proteins | sample MGYA00519936_ERZ824488 | MGnify/ENA primary metagenome ERZ824488 (study PRJEB31778, sample SAMEA3449153) | human gut metagenome | biome: human gut; feature: human-associated habitat; material: faeces | place: United Kingdom | collected 2010/2012 ...
ATAGAATTTCTATGCCACTTTTCATCTATTTTTTAATAAGCTAATGTCATTACACCCCTCTCCATAAAGTATATAAACGCTGTTCCAAGTCCACTAGCAATCGTTCCAACAGTAAGCTCATCTTTATGTTCTTCACAATATTTCAAAAATCCATCCCACTTTTTAGGGGAAGCCTTTTTAAAATCATTTGAAATTTCTACCCATTCGTCATTAGTCAAACCTGTTTTAGGAAACTTAACATCAACATCATCATCCAACACAGCCTGTTCACAACTCTTTTGCATAATATTCTTCATTATACCATCCGTTTTTGGATACTCAACATTTCCAACTCTACGACCTCCCATACTTGGAACTGTATAAGCATCACCTTCTGTCAAAATTTCTAACTCCTCATTATTACATAATTCTTCTGGAATCTTCTCTGTCACTTTTTGTCCATCTACCATAGGTTGATAAGCTTTAGCAGTTGCTTCTTCTCTAACTTTTGATGTTTCAGGTTGAGGTTGTTCATTAGAATCTGCTGCTCCTTTTCCACCCATTTTTCCCATAGCTAACGGAGATATTAATGCTAAATATGATGCTGTTTCAAACGAATCACTAATCAATTTCAAAACATTTTTTCCAATTGTCTTAACTTTTTTATCAGGACTATTAATCATTTTCTTCATAGCTAAACATTTTTCAATATACTGATTAAATTCATATTTTCCTTGATTATCTAATTTATCCACATATGATTTTACATTCTTAAAACTCTTTATGTTTTTATCAATTTTCATTCCCTTCGCCATAAAAAATCCTTTTATAATAGGTTCAAACATACGTTCTTCCTTGTTACTCATTCTATAAGCATCAATTCCTTTAACAACTCCAGTAGTTAGTAAAACCATTTTTCTTTTATTTATTGAAGGCAACATTTTCAAGCAATCTCTAACACCAGGCAAAACATTTAAAATTTTTTCTGGAATACTACCTTTAGCTAAATAATTTAATAACATAACTGAACCTGCGCCAATACCACCAGCAATTGTAACAGCCAAAACTTTTTTAGGTATCTTCTTAAAATCACCATTTCTAAAACTATTTAACATATTTTTTGTTCCCTTATACATTTTAGGAACTCTTTTTGTTGCAAAAATTCCTCCAGCAATTCCCACTTTTAAAGGTAATGGTAATAAATATAATCCTTGATACATTGCAATTGTAAGAGCAGATTTCATCAAAGTTTTCGTAATCGGACTTACTGTATTTCCTATAGTTTTCATCATTTTCTCTGCTTTATATTTATTTAGATTCTTAACATCCAATCCCTTAGCCACTTCTAGTGCCTGTGCCTTATAATCATTAAACTCATTCAAAATCTTCTCTTTTTCAACAAATGAACACTTTTTAAAAGAACTTTTTTTCAATTCATCGAGCTTTTCAATTTTTTTATCATATTTTATATTGTGTTCATCTAATACCTTTTGAAAAGTAATCACATCTGCTATTTCCATTGCATTACTAATCAAATCATTTAATTCATTTTCTTTTCTCATATTTTCTTTTTCCTTTTTATCATTCTTTTAGTATTATACACCTAAAATGTCATTTCTTCAACATTATGTAAATCATTTTAACACAAATTACCACAAATTTAAGAAAAACCCTTGTATTTTTGCCGTTTTTATAGGATAATATAAGAGGAAATTTATGTGAAAGTGGTGAAAGTTTTGTTTAAATCAATTAGTAATTTTATATGGAAATATATTGACGCATTTTTAAAAAAATTAAAAACAGACAGAAATACATTTTTTACATATGTATTAACACTACTAAGTGTATACATATGTGTAGATAGAGTTATAGAAATGCTATTCTTATGTTTTTCTGGTATATCAGTTTCATACTGGGGACCATTTGCATACACCTTTGCTCTACTTTGTCCAATTTTCGCTTTTCTATTTGGAGCAAGTTCAAAATTTGCAACAGATGATGCAAAGAAATTTTCTTTATTCGTACTATATTATATAGCACTATACATCATAGCATTATCAATGTTTATGCAATGGGCAAATCAATTTTTATGGGTATTTTTATTCTCATTACCAAACTATACAGGAATAGTTGGTGGATTCATGGATGTAATAAAACCAGCATTCACAGCATTAGCTTGGTATCTACCTATTATAACAATAATCCCAGCATTCAAAAAAATGTACATGGGATTTGCTGATACAAAAGATATCAGAGATTCAGTAGCAGATTATGATGGAATCTCATTATCACCAGAATCAGATAAAGTAGGTCCATACACTTGTGAAATGTTCATATGTAAAAACGGCGAAACAGGTAAAGTAATAAAAACACCAGAATGTAGAAGATTTGAAGCAACATTAATTGTAGGTGTATCTGGAGCAGGAAAAACAACAATGGCATTTGAACCAATGATTGCACGTGATATTGAAAAGAAATTCTTTTTACATGAAGCTTCAAAAGAATTAGGATTCACAGCATTAAAAACAGGAATCGCATCAATAAGAGAACCTTACTCAAACGAATATTTAAATGCAAACTTTTCACTAGATATGTTAGATATACGACCAGGAAGAGAAAAAATATTTAATACATATTTGAAAAAATTAATATATAGTTCTTCTGGTTCAAAAAATATATATAGAAATGTAGGATTAACTTACATGGCACCAGATTATGAATCAATTTCACACATAATAGAAGTACTAGATAATTATGGTATGCCTTACAATTTAATTGATCCTAATAATCCAAATTCAATTGGTCTTAACCCATTTGTTTTTGATGATCCAGTAAAAACTTCAATTTCGATTTCTGCAGTTCTAAAAAGGATGTATGAAACAAATGAAGTAACAGTACAGCAAGCATTCTATCAAAACATTACAACACAAGCAATTGAAAACTTATCTTTATTATTAAAAGAAATATATCCAAAAACACACAATGGTCTACTACCTAACTTAGAAGATTTATTAATGATGTTAAACAATTTTGAATTAGTAGAAAATTTCTGTGAAAAACTGAAAAAGATTCCAGAATTAGCAGATAAATATAAAATATTACTTACATATTTTCAAAATAATTTTTATACAAATTCTTCAGGATATGAAGATACAAAAAAATCACTTCAAGCAGCAAGTGCACAACTAGAAAATCTACTTCGTTTCCAAGGAGTAAGAAATATTTTATGTAACAGAACACACAACGTAGATTTTGATAAAGCTTTAGCAAATGGAGAAATAACACTTATCTGTACAAGACGTGGTGATCTAGGAGCATCAATCAATAAAGCATTCGGATTATTCACATTACTTTTAATGCAACACTCAATAATATCTAGACCAGGTACAGAAAAAACAAGAATACCACACTTCTTATATATTGATGAATTTCCACCATTTGTATGTAAAGCAACAGAAGATTTCTTCACACTATTCAGAAAATACAGAGTTGGACTTATCATCTCAGCTCAAAACTTATCACAATTTGGAACAAACAATACATTAACAAGCAGTCAAAGTTATAGACAAACTATACTTGCAAACTGTACAACAAAGATTGTATTTGGTAATAATACACCAGAAGACAATGAATGGTGGGAAAAAGAATTTGGTGAAAAACGTGATTGGAAATTCAAGAAAGATTACAACACAAAACCAAAAGATGGTGCAGAACCTGGCTATGATCAAAAATTAGGAGATATAAACTGGGCATATACACAAAACTTCAAAGCTGGAAAAGTTCAATCTCAGAAATTTAAAGCAATCATATATAAAACAAGAGACATAAAAGGAAAAATGTTAGTAGGAAAAGGAAAACTTGATTTTCTAGAATCAAAATATAAAGAAAAACATCATCCAAAACAATTTAACTTTGCCAAATATTCTGATTCAGCAACTACAACAAGAGAAAGTAAAAACGAAATATTAAATTCATTACTTGGTTCACCAAAATTTGATACAAATATGACAGATGATGATGGTCCAATAAAATACAATTCAACAGACTCAAAAACATTTTTAGAAAATGATGGAGCAATAACATATAATATAAATAAAAAGAACAAATAATATATAGAGCAAATCTGAAGATTTGCTCTATTTTTAACAAAGCAGACATTAATTTATCAAAACATCTTTATTTGAACAATAAATATAGGAAGTTTCATGAACATTTCTACACCAAAAAACGGAAAGTAATATTTAACTTTCCGTTTTTTTTATACTATAAAATTGCTTTATACATTAACTAAATTACCCTCTACTCAACTTTTAAATCCATTCATGAAATTTATTAATATAAATTCTTTTAGCAATTTGAGCAACTATACAATACAAAAATGTTACTGTTAAAATCAAAACAATAAACTCACCTGCAATAGGAACTAATCCAATCATTTTTCCAACAAATGTGAATGGAATAATTAATCCAATAACACTTAACAAAATTGAAGAAATATACACAGCTCTATGTGCATTACTCTGTACAAAAGGTACCCTAGCAGTTCTAATAATATGCATACCTGCCAAATTAGAAACTATACTATAACTAAACCAAATTGTTTGGAACATACTCACTTCCCTAACTCCAAGCACAAACCATAATGCAGCAAAAACAAGTAAATCAAAAGCAGAACTAATAGGTCCCATAAACAACATAAAATCCTTTAAACTTCTAACATCAACCTTTTTAGGCTTTTTCAAAGACTCTTTGTCAACATGGTCAAAGGGTAAAGTCATCTGTCCAAAGTCATATAACAATCCTTCAACAAGCAATTGTATAGGAGTTTCAGGTAAAAATGGTAAAGCCACACTAGCAACAATAACAGACAATACTTCACCAAAGTTAAAACTTGTAGCTAACTTAATATATTTTAATAAATTAGCAAATGTTCTTCTTCCCTCATCTACACCATCTAATAAAACCTTTAAATCTTTCTCCAACAATATAATATCAGCAGATTCTTTAGCAATATCAACAGCTGTGTCAACAGAAACACCTACATCAGAATTTGAAAGTGAAGGACTATCATTAATTCCATCCCCCATGTAACCAACAACATTTCCCATATCTTTTAAAATTCTTACAATTCTTGCTTTTTGTATTGGAGATAATTTGGCAAAAATATTATTTTTCTTCAATAATCTAGCAACACCCATATCAGGCAATTTATCAATCTCAGATCCCTCTATAATATTTTGAGTATTAATTCCAACCTTTCCACAAATACATCTTGTAACATCAACATTATCACCAGTTAGAACAATAACTCTTACACCAGCCTTATTTAACTTTGCAACTGATTCTTTCGCTGATTCCTTAGGTGGATCTAAGAATCCAATAAATCCTAGAAATATCATTTCACGTTCATCATCAACAGAAAAGTTCTCATTCAAAATATCATATTTTTTTTCACAAACACCAACAACTCTTAATCCATCTTTATTTAGCTTTTTACTAATAGTCAAAACACTTTTTCTAATCGTATCAGTAATATTTATAAGTTTTCCATCAATTTCCACCATAGTACAAATTGATAAAATTTCCTCAATTGCACCTTTAGTAATAAGAAAACTCTTTTCCCCTTCTTTTGACACAACTACAGACAATCTTCTTCTAGTAAAATCAAACGGAATTTCATCAACTTTTTTATACTCATCATCTAAATTCTGTAACCCATTTTCATGAGCTCTTTTTATAACAGCCTCATCAATATTACCTTTCAATCCAGTTTGAAAATTCGCATTCAAATATGCATATTTCAAAATTTTATCACTAGTCTTTCCAGTAGCATCAAGATATTTTTCCAAAACAATTCTGTCTTCAGTCAAAGTTCCTGTTTTATCAGTACATAAAATATTCATTGCACCAAAATTTTGAATAGAATCCAATTTCTTAACAATAGTTTTTTTCTTTGACATTCTAACAGCACCTTTTGATAAACAAGATGACAAAATAACTGGTAATAATAAAGGTGTTATAGTAATAGAAATAGCAACAGCAAAAGTAAAAGCAGTAAGCAAATCATGTTTCCAAGCGTTAAATAAGAATATTATAGGAATTATTAAAACCATAAAACGAATTAATAATTTACTAATATTTTCTATTCCTCTTTGAAAAGAAGTTTTTGGTTTATTTGGTGCAACACTCTTAGCTATTTTTCCAAAATAGGTACTATCCCCCACTTTAATTACTACACCTTTTGCACTTCCTGAAATAACATTTGTTCCCATAAAACAAATATTATCTAAATCTAAAATGCTATCTATTTCTTCTGTATTCTCAGTATTAACAACCTTTCTAACTGAATCAGATTCTCCAGTTAAAGAAGATTGCCCAACATATAAATCTTTAGCTTCAATCAATCTTAAATCTGCAGGAATCATTGTTCCAGCTGACAAAGAAACAATATCACCTATTGTCACACTTTTCAAAGACACATCAACTTTTTTTCCATCTCTTAAAACTGTTGTAGTAGTTTCAACCAATTCTTTTAATTTTTGTGCAGCTTTGTTTGATTTGTATTCTTCAGTAAATTCCAATAATGTACTAACAACTACTAGAATTACAATTACAATTATATTTGCAAAACTAGGATCTTTGGGTAAAAAGACATCAGTATAAAATAAAATTAAAACAATACCCAACAAAATACTATTAAATGGACTAAATAAACTTTGTGTAAAAAAATGATACCACTTTTTAGGCTTAGCTTGTTTCACTTCATTTTTGCCGTATTTCTCAATATTACGCTCAGCCTGCTTCTGCGACAATCCATTAACATTAACATCAAATTCCTTAACAAAATCATCTTTATTTAGTGAACATTGTTTTCCATATAGTTTATTAACATCCACTACATCTTTTGTACTCTGCAAAATAATCACACTTCTTTCTTTAAATTATTTATATAAATATATAATCGCTTTTCACAATTATATAAAACAAACTAATTTACATTTTTTATTTTTTCTATTTCTGTATCTATTTATTCATTTTAAATTTTATATATCAAAGCCACGAAAAAACCTTCCATTAATTTTGAAGGCAAAATTTTTATTGCCTTAGATATATCCCTATTTAATCCCTGATTATCACCAGGAAGAACATTTCTTATTTCAAGATTAATATCTTTCAATTTTATATCAAAATTATTTAATGCCCATTCTAAAACTTCTTCATTTTCATGACGATTTATTGTACACGTAGAATATACCATAAATCCACCATGTTTTAAAGATTTATACGCACTTTCAAATAATTTTTTTTGAAGCTTAACTAACTCATTTACAGTTCTCTCAGACCAGCCACGATATGTTTGAACCTTTGTTGCAACAAAACGTCCTTCCCCACTACATGGTGCATCTAACAAAACTTTATCAAATTGTTCAGTATACTCATTTCCAAGTTTTTCGCCTCTCCTATTAATAACCTCAACAATTTTAGCCTCTTGCATCTCCACATTATATTTTAATCTTTCACACCTAATTTTATCAAGTTCATTTGCTAAAATATATCCATCGTTTTTCATTAAGCAAGCAAGTTCTGTAGTCTTACTCCCTGGTGCAGAAGTCATATCAAGAACTTTCTCCCCACTTCTTGGATTTAAAACCAAAGGAGGAACCATACTAGAAAGACTTTGAAAATATACAAAACCTTTTTTATAAACATCTAATTTTTGAATATCCTTCTCCCTTGCATTTTTTATAATCAATGCATCTGAATACCAAGGCACTCTTTCAAATTTAATATTAACTTCCTTAAAATATCTCATCAAATCCTGAATATTATATTTTATAGTATTTACCCTTAATGTTAAAAATCTATCATCAGTCATTCCAAGAAGAATTTTATCAACACTAACAGGTGAATACATCTCATACAATTCATCAATAAATTTTTCAGGTAATCTTTTTTTTATTTCAGTTATAGATAACATTTTTTCTCCTTTACTCATGTTCTAGTACTGCAATAGCACATTTAATTCCATCAACTCCAGCAGACATAATTCCACCAGCATAACCAGGGCCTTCACCACAAGGATACAACCCCTTAACAGTTTCTGATTGCAAACTATCATCTCTTACAATCCTTACAGGAGAAGAACTTCTCGTTTCAACACCTGTCATTATAGCATCACTATCTGCAAAACCTTTTATTTTAGTATCGAAATATTTAATCCCCTCTTTCAAAGTATTTGATACAAAAGAAGGTAAAATATCATTTAAGTTAGCAAACGTTACACCTGGTTTATATGTTGGTTTTATACTTTCAATCTTTTCTGTTTTTCTATTTTCAAAAAAATCTTCAACTCTTTGGATTGGAGCATAATAATTACTTCCACCAAGTACAAATGCTTTTTTCTCCAATTCTTTTTGAAATTGCACCCCCACCAAAGGATTATCTCCCTCAAAGTCATTTGGAGTTACATTCACTAAAATAGCACTATTAGCATTTTCTCCATCACGAGCAAATTTACTCATTCCATTTGTAACAACTGTTCCTTCTTCACTTGATGAAGCCATAACAAATCCACCAGGACACATACAAAATGTATAGCATGATCTCCCTGTATTTTTATTATGATAAGCTAACTTATATTCAGCTACTGGTAATTTCAATTTTGATTTATTTCCATATTGTGACTCATTAATCATACTTTGTTTATGTTCAATTCTGACTCCAACTGAAAAATTTTTACGTTCCATTTTTAAATTTTTAGAATATAATACTTCAAAGGTATCCCTTGCACTATGTCCAATAGCTAATATAGCTGTATCTGTTTGTATCTCTCTTTTATCAGTAATAACCTTTTTTATTTTATTATCTTCAAACCAGAAATCAATAACCTTTTCTTCAAATAAAAACTCTCCACCTTTTTCTATTATATAATTTCGCATATTAGAAATTATTTTAAGCAAGTTATCAGTACCAATATGAGGTTTATTTACATATTTAATTTGCTCAGGCGCTCCAAATCTAACAAACTCCTCAAGAACATTTCTACAATAAATACTATGAATTCCAGAAGTAAGTTTTCCATCAGAAAAGGTACCAGCGCCACCTTCACCAAATTGAATATTAGACCTTACATTAAGTTTTCCCCCATTGATAAATTCATCTACATCTTTTTTTCTATCTTCTACACGTTTTCCCTGTTCAATAATAATTGGCTTAACACCATTATTAACTAAAACAAGCCCAGCAAATAACCCAGCAGGGCCAGCTCCAATAATCACTGGTCTAAAACCACTTTTTCTTTTAACTTGAACTTTTATATCACATACTTCTTTATCAACTTTTTTTATCTTTGGATATTTCTTTTCATTTTTTACATTAACATCAATTGTATAATTATAAAAAATATCATCTTTATTTCTAGCATCAATAGATTTTTTAAAAATACTATAATTACATACATCGAAAAAATCAATCTTATATTTTTTACATGCATACATTACAATGTCATTTTTTGTTAAATCTTCTCTTATTTTAATATTTTCCAATCTTAACATTTAAAACTTCTCTCTTTCTACATATTTTATATCATATCTACAATATTTTCTCAATAATATTTTTTTATCGGATTCTTTTTTATCAAATTTTTAATCTAAAATGTATCTACAAATATATGTTACATTTTTGCAACAAATTGTATCGTTTTTTACAAAAATATTTCTTAAATATTTTTTTTCGATTACACTTGACAAATAATATTGTTATTGCTATAATGTGATTATAAATTGGGATACTTATACAATTTCGTATCCACTTACAAAAGTAATAAAAAACATACTACAGATAAAAAAATTAGGAAGTGATTCAAATGAAAAAATATAATTATGAAACAAAGGAAATACCTGAAACTCTAGCACTTACGGTAAGAAAAGAACATAGATTATTAGTAATAAATAATGCTTTACAAACAAGTAAAAGAATATCAATTAAAGTTATATTCTCTGCTGTAGCATTAACTCTACTTAATCTATTTGTATAATTAAAAATTTAAAAAAATATTTGAAAAATTTTTGAAAAAAATTTATTCATATATCAATTTATGTAAAAAATATTTATATAAATTTATATCATGAATTATTTCATATACCCAAATTATTGTAAAACTTTTATGTTTTATATTTGAATTCTAAATTACATATAAAAATGATTTTAAAAAACATATATATTTTTTAACAGGTAAGCCACATAAAATGCTTACCTGTTTTCTTATTAATTTTTTAGTCTTTACTCTACTCTTTATATTTTTCTATAAAATTGAAATTTTCAGTA
>ERZ824488.4018-NODE-4018-length-10302-cov-2.468235_pt1 | contig 10302 bp, 4 predicted proteins | sample MGYA00519936_ERZ824488 | MGnify/ENA primary metagenome ERZ824488 (study PRJEB31778, sample SAMEA3449153) | human gut metagenome | biome: human gut; feature: human-associated habitat; material: faeces | place: United Kingdom | collected 2010/2012 ...
GCTTCCTGCTTCTCCGCAGGTTGCCTCTTTGTCGGTTATCCATTTGTAGCTGTGCTGGCCGGTTGCAGGAATTGTCTCTGTATCTCCTTTTTCATGGCAGACTTTACATTCCTGATGCTTGTTTCCTGCGGCTCCGCAGGTTGCCTCAGTATCTGTCACCCATTCAAAGCTGTGCTCTCCGGTTGCTGCAATTATTTCTGTTTCTTTCTGCTCACAGCCTTTTCTTGTACAAGTTCTTTCTTTGCTTCCTGCGGCTCCACAGGTTGCTTCTTTTGTAACTGTCCAATCGCTCCACTCATGTCCGAGTGCCGGCAGCGTAGTTACTCTTTCTTCCTCGTCTTCATGTGTTTTACATTTCTCTACGAGTTTTCCGGCTTTTTCACAGGTTGCTTCTGTGCGTTCAACAATTTCCCACACACAGTTACCTGAATTTACAGAAAGCTGAACCTCTGCTGCTTCTGCCTTGATTCGGATATAATAAGTTACACCTTCCTCCAGGTAGCAGCTACTGTATGATGTCCCTACATTTTCGCTGTCTTCTGACAGAATTGCGCCGTAAACAAATCCGCCAATTACATTAAATGTATAAAGTCCTGTTGACTCCGGAACGTATTTAAACGTCACGATATCTCCACTGACAAGGTCTGTCAGAGTCTTTTTCTCTGCTGTCGCAAGGCTTTCCAGATCATCCCATGAAGCAGATGTCAGGTCAAAGCTTGTTATATATCTTCCAAGGCTTACAAAAACGCGGCATGTTTTACCATCGAGCCAGTTTATATGGTTGAGCTTAATGCTTCTTCCCGAAGAATCCTTCTGACCATACACAATTTCTTCTGTTGTTCCGTCTTTGTAAGATGCAGTTACTTTTAATCCTTTCAGTGAAACAATTTCTGTTTCAAATGGCATACATGTTGTCTTATCCGGTGCAGAAGCCAGTTTCAGGCCATTCAGTTCCTTTGCAGCCTTTTTGATACAGAATTTAGCATTTTCACTGTCATTCTGCCATCCATCTGCAACAACTGCATATGTTTTTCCTTTTTCTAAATGCAGGGAAACAGCATTTCCACCTTCTTCATATTCGCCAAGGTCTTCAGAATAATATTCTCCGTCATAATATTTTGGGCGGATGACCATAATGCCTACCTCATCCTGAATGGCAGCTTCATAGGAGCAAATATATTCACCATCCTCCGAAGGTGTAAAACAATATGTCGCACTTCCTGCCGGAATTATATACTCAGTGCCTTCCTGCATTTCTGTAAATGACTTCAGTCCCTTTACCGGTACTTTCAGATTGTATGTCTTTCCGGCGGCCTCTACCTTTAATGTATACTCAAAATCATCATCTACCGTGCTCTTTACAGGATGAGAAAATCTGATTGTATTTCTATACTCATCCTTGAGATAGCCTCCATCTCCACGAATCTCATATACTGCTTCTTTCTGTTCATCTGCCGTTTCATCAGATGTATCATCTTTTTTATAGGTAACCTTGAGCTGATAAGCCGCTTCCAGTGAAGTTAATACAGAAACATTTTCTGCCTTCACATTTTCTCTGAGCACAAGCTGCATATCACTGATGGTATACATAGCAGTTTTATCAAAATGCAGGTAGAACGGGATTGCACTCTCCCCTGAATTGTACGTACGGATTTCATATGTGTAGGTCTGACCTGCTTCCAGTTTTGACAGCAGCAAAAAGTTATTATCCTCGCCGCCGTCATCATCATTGTCTATCTCATTTCCGTCACTGTCAAATAATGTTACACATGTGTCAACATCATTTCTCCACTTTGTGGTTTTTATACGGTAATACCCGTCTTCTTCCGGTGCAAATGTACCACTGATAATATAAGCTCCATTTGCATTTATCTTTTCTGTACCTATTGCAACAAGTTCTTTCATTCCGGCAGAAAGTGTGATCTCATTGATCGTGTTTGCTTTCTCCGGGTCTGTCGTGCCTGAGGAAGTACTTCGACTGATTTTTATGGTCGTTTCCCTATAGGTTACCACGCATAACAGATAGGTCTTTCCTGCTTCAAGCTTTACAGGTCCCTCGCCAAGACTTTCGTACTGTTTAGCTCCCTTCTTATAGAAAGTAACAGGTCTTAATATATCTCCGGACTGCAGTTCATAATTATAAATACCAGTTTTATCTGGTATAAAGGAGTAGTATTTCTTATTTCCGGCAGTATTCGGCAGCGTAATCCATTCATCTGCGTTCAATGCAGTAAGTGCATCCTCATCAAGGAAATCTGATTTAATGCTCGTAGATTCTACCGGAATATCTTTCATTTCCTCTGCTTCGACCGAACTTCCCGTTCCGACACTGACGCTGAAATACGGAGTCACGGTCCATGTTCCGGCTTCCAGAGTATCTCCTATATCTGCTCTGGCATTCTCATTATTATTAATCTTGTAGTTAATGTTATAGCCATTTACAGTACTATAGCCTCTATAGCCTCTGACTCTTTTTGTGTTTCCGTCACCGTAAGAAACTTCTGCCTCTATATCGCTCTCATTGACCGTATCAATACCTGCAACATAGATGTTTTTGAGTACTTTTGCCTTTAATCCTGCCGGTCTCGTCATCATAGATACCGAAACTCTCAGTTTTTCACAATAATCATCTGCATCTACATACAAATAATAGGTTTCATCTTTCTGCAGGTTTGCATAATAGCTGTAAGTATCCAGAGAAGTACTCTCGCTCTCTAAAGTGTTACCCTTCTCATTATAAATTCTGGCATTATCTACAGGAACATTAAATGCAAATTCATATCGTCCTGTCTCTTTTGCCGTATATTTCAGAAGAAGTCTGTCTTTATTCGTAAGCTCTGCATCTGTCGCATCTGCATCAAGTTCCGTATCCACACTATCCTTCATGGATTTTACTGTTACCGGGATCACTTCATCTGCAAATTTACTACCAAAGGAAATACGGAAACAATATTCCCCTTCTGTTGCATCATACGTGTCTACCTGCTGGTACTCATCATTTTTATCTTTAAAATAAAGCCCACAATCCAGAGATCTGCCAGCTTCATCCTGTCGATTCCTGTAATCATCATCCAGCGAAAACTCACGTTCTTCACCGTTATCATAGGTTACCTTTGCCCGCACATATTGCAGATATGGCTGCTCAACATTTTTTACAAACACCGGATTTTCCGGTTTCCATGAAAGAAGTTCTACCTTTGATACCGTGGCGATTTTGGCGATTTCAGCATCTATAATTTCAGGGACTCCCAGATATTCTCCATAGATACCGATCAGATAGCTTCCCGCCTCCAGATTATAGCTGTCATTGCTTTCTTTATCTACCTTAACATCCGCAATCTCTCCGTCTTCAAACTTCTTCCAGTCAACTACTGTCTGTTCTTCAAAAGGATTTCCATCTTTATACTTCAGTTCTATTTGGTAACAGCCTGCCTCTGTAACGTCAAAGGAATACCAGACTACGTCTTTTCTTGTGCCCTCATCATAATCATAAGTTCCGACCTGAAGATCCGTATTTTTACCGATCTGTAATTTCCGGAAGTCTTCTGAGGATGGCTTTCTGACTGTCAATGTCACAGGATTACTTTTTATTACAGATTCATTTTCCTCATCCGAATCGCTGCCACCTTTTACACATGTAAATTCAACCGTATAAGTTCCTTCCGGGATTTCACTGTCATCACCATCAAAAGTAAATGCATTTCCGGATGCATCCAGAATCTGTGTCCGGATGCTATTTCCATAGTCATCTCGACTTTCAAATCCCAGATACGGTTTGATGCTGTCCTCACTGCCATCTGCATACTGAATCTTCAGTTCACCTGCCGGCATAAAACTGTTTCCAGTGAGCTGATCAACGCCCATACGTCCTGTAACTTCCGTTTCTGTATAGTTAATTCCTTCAACAGATACATTACTGATTGTAAGGTCTACGGTATTGCGGTATGTCTCATCAGACGACCTGTACACATTTCCTTCAAACCCTACATAATATGTGTTTCCTGCGGAAAGCTTATAAACATAATACTCTCCTTCAGCTTCATTGTTCTCTGCAAAACAATCCACATACTCTAATCCATCTTTCGTGATTCGACGCACCCATACAGAATTTGTCGGATAAAATTTGTATGCGCCTGTAGTACCCGGTGTAAATTTATACCATGCACGTGTGTCTTTCGGACTGCTGATATCTTTATTCAAACCTTCAGACAGCTCCTGAAAAGCAGATGGCTCCGGATCAGTTGCAGTAATCTCATATTCTCCATCGAGTACCTGACCATTCTGCGTAAAATATGCCTTATAAGTACCGGCATATTCAAAGTTGCTACCAATTCCATATTTCGACGTGTCTGATTCATCTGCATTATAACATATATAACTATACAGATTTCCTCTGGAGTCGTAAAGTTTTGTCTGATTAATAAATGTCAGACTTTCAGACTCTCCATCTTCATATGTAACTGTAATTTTTGCTCCACTAAGATAAAAAGAATCCAACGAAGTATAAAATGATGTTTTTACATCTGTAAGGTCCACTGCAACGGAAGCTGTGGTTTCCTGCTTCATAACCTTAAGCTGATCATATAGCTGCACATAAAACACCAGATAATACGTTGTTCCTTCTTCCAGTTCACATGCTGTACCGGAGGTTTCTACAAAAGTATAGCTTCCATCTTCATTTCTTTTTCTGACATCAATGCCTCTGTAATCAGAACCTTCAAAAATAAAAGACCACTTTCCAGAGCTTGCAGGAACAAATTTAAAGATATCCTCAGATGTATTCTGATTCAGATCTTCATTCATGCCCTCTGAAATCTCTCCACAATATCTGTCACTCTTCCGGTGCCGCGGCATGTATTGCAGCCGGATCACTGGAAGTCAGTGTCCCATCTTCTTCACTTCCTGTTTCAAACTGAAGTGTATAGTCACCTTCTGCAAAATACTGGGAGTCTGTATTTTCCTCAAAGCTTACCTTGTTATCGTCTTTTTTCCATACTGGAGAAATATTATTTCCATAAGAATCTGTAAGCGTTCCTTCATACCATCCCTCCCCATAACTATAAAACTTCTCAGTACCATCTGTATAGCTTACCTGAATTTCACAGTTTTCGTAGATTGAGGAAAAGCTGTCAAAACCTGCCACAACCGTGTCCTTTGTTGATGTCACGGAAATAGCTTCTATTGATGGCTGCTTTTTGAAATCAATCTGTATATCCCCCGAATTGTTATTCAGTTCTTCTACACAGAAATAATAAGTATGACCGGCTGTCAGATTGTATGATAAACAGAAATCTGATTCATTATCCGGATTAACATGTCCGTCATCGTTCTCAGCTATATAATCATTCTTCGATGTTATTTCTCTGTTATCAAATAAATATACTTTAGGATCAATCCCGCTGCTTACTGATGAAATTATGTAAGTACCTGATTCCTCCGATGTGAACTTAAACCAGAATTCACTGTTCTCTTCATCAAAAGTCTTACCATAGCTTCCATCAACAGAAAGCTCCTCAATCAACTCCTCTGATGGCACGATTGATTCATTCGTAGTCTCTGATTCTGCTGAATCTGTTTCACTTCCATCGCCAAAAACAGTATCTCCGGAAGTTTCTTCTTCAGCTGTCACTTCCACCTCATCCGAGTTTCCCTGTGTCTCGTCCTCCTGCACTTCCTGTACAGAAAAATCTGCTTCAACAGTATCACCGTCAGAGATCTCCACTGTCTCTTCATTTTCTGTTTCTGACTGAACATTTTCCACATTCTGTTCACTGATTTCCTCTGACACTGCTGGCTCTGAGGAAAAATCTGCGCCGCTCGCAACCAGTGCCGTACTGTCCAGACTTGTGACAGTCATAGCAAGTGCCAGCAGCAACGCAAGGCGTTTTCTCTTCATACGTGTTTACCTCCTTCTCGTTATAAAAGCCTCGATTTTATTATATATTTTTTTATTATTTGTGTCTACCACGACATGTTGCACAATATTCTTACAAATAATTTGTTAAATCTATCCAATTAATATTTCCATATACACCTGATCTCCTGCGGCACTCTCAGCACAGGAATTTCTATATTGGGTTTGAAACGGAGAACTGCATCGGATAGAAAGGCATTTTTGCGTTCCGATGTCGGAAGTCGCTGAATCCGTGTAAGTATGCATCGGAACGGGAAAAATCTCTTATTCTCCGATGCCATTAGGAAGTAAAACAATGAAAGCAAGCATCGGAACATGGGAAACCTCTTATTTTCCGATGCCTGGAGGACTCTAGGACATCGGATTTCCTCTTTTTTCTCAGTATCGATTCCCTTGGTAGGAACAGATTTTTATAATAAGTGGACATGTGATATTTCTTTTTGATACCATTGGCAAAGGTACAACCTATTAGTGGACACGGAAATTTTTATTTTTCATCACTTTGGTATGGCAGCACAATTGGTAAACATGATATTTCCACTTTTCCATTCTTTAAATATGATCGCACCATTTGGAATCCTTTTCCCCATTTTATTCCGTTTCACGTTGTTTGAAAAAGTGTCTTGCAATGTCCTCTATTTCATCTGTTCCCAGCGGAAATGCAGATGTTTCTTCTGTAATCAGCAGGTTGTCTCCAACATAAATCCCTGATTTTCTATACTCTTTTATTCTCTGGACTGACTGCTTCAGATACATTCTGTCATCCATCATTCCTCGATGCTCCCAATATATTTCGCGACGATTGACAATATCCAGAATTGTAAAATCCGGATGCACAGTTCTCCCATTCATCAGTACAAATGGACACTCATATTTATAAGATATTTCCATTTTATACAGGGTATTTGCAATATTCAGTTCAGATTTTGATCTCACGCGTTCTCCTTTATCTGTAAGATATACCGGCACATCTTCCGGAATAATTTTTCTGTCATAAGGTATTGACAGCCATTCTCTGATGTAGTCTTCATCTGATACATCAATTGGGATGATGTATTTTTTTATTTCCTGGGGATACTCAGAATAACTTTTTTGAATGTCAGAATTGAATTTTTTTAGAATAATTTCAAGATTTTTAATTTCAAAATTTACTTGCTCTAACCCAACTCAGTATCGGTGTATAAGCACCATCTCTCCAACCCATTTCCCGCTTCATCTACAAAATCCCTGTGGCACTCTCACCACAGGGATCATATATATGCATTTACGGAAGCTGTACATCGACGTGTTCCCACTGTAATTCAAGATGGTCCTGCGACCATATGGCACCGCTGTAATCTTCTCCAAGATCTAAAAGTATATAGGAACCTTCATCCAGCGAGATGGTTCGAAGATCTCTCGAAAGTCCCTCTCCTGTCCATTTGATGTAGGCCTCCCGAAGTACCCACTGTGTAAAAAAAGCTTTTTCAGGCTCATCTGCATCCAGGATCTCACGGATCATATCCTGTGGAACCATCCGTTCCAGTATCCGCTCATAATTTGCCTTACGATGCTGCTGCACATCGATTCCCACTTCCTGTCCGGCAAGGATACACATTACATACTTACCGGAATGGGTAATGTTATAATGAATCTTCGGCTGCAGGCTTAAAAATGGTTTTCCGTGCTCTCCCGTCGCCCTTGGCTCTCTCTCAAGCTTCAGACCGTATTCTCTTAAAAGACCCGTTTCAAGAAGCTTTTCTCCGATCATATGCTCCATGTTTTTGTGTTCGTACTGCTGTGCAACCTCTGTAAAATAAATAACCGCCTTCATACTCCAGCCTCCTTTAGGAACCGGGACGGTTCCCGTTTCTTCTCATACTGCTGTCTTACGTAACACAGAGTCAGCTCTTTTCTGGCGCGTGTCATGCCAACATAAAAAAGTCTCCGTTCTTCCTCGATTGCCGCTTCAAGAACAGCTTTTTTGTATGGCATGCTTCCTTCATTTACATTGAGGATGTACACCCTGTCGTATTCCAGTCCCTTAACTCCGTGAAGAGTGGAAATCAGCACACCCTCCCGTTCTTTTTCCTGTTTACGTGCCTGTTCTTCCAGCTTCTGTGTATAATCCTCTATGTAATCTTCCCATTCTTTCAGGCTGTCCATGCCCTTCGTACTCTCGGTCAGCCGATCCAGAATTTCACTTAACTCTTCTGGTTTTATTTTACGATACTCTGCATATTCACGCAAGTATTCTTCATATCCCATACCTTTTCTGATAAAATTTATCGCCGCATATGGTGCCAGTCCTTTCAGAATCCGCAGGTGCGTCTCCAGTGTAGTAAGCCGGTCACACATCCAGTCTTTATCCTTATAATGTTCTTTTAGCTGATCAAAAGATATTTCCGGTGAAAGTGACAGGGCATCTCTCGCTATATACCGGTTCGGGCGGTTCATAAATTCCAGAAAATTTTTCCTGCTTCTGTCCCCGTTTGCAAAACGCATATAAGCAAGCAGATTCCGACATATCCAGTGATGAAAAAGATTCGGCAGTTTTTCTTTCATATAAAATGGCACCTGCCGTTCCATCAACGCTCCGACCAGCCCTTCCGCCTCCTGATTGGTACGGAGAAGAAGTGCCGTATCTTTCAGATCATCTCCTTTTTCCAGCCGCTCACGAAGCCGCGCGACCACAGACAGATATTCTTCCCGCGGATTCTGGTATTCGCTTATAGTTACTGCGCTTCCTTCCTGATTCGGTGTTGAAAGATTCTTCTGAAATCTCTTTTTATTTGATCCGATCAGCCGAAGTGCCGAAGAAAGAATCCTGCCGCTACAGCGATAATTCACATCCAGTGTAACCGTCTCCGCCTTCGGATAATCTTTCGTAAAATTAAGCATGATCTCCGGTCTTGCCCCACGAAAATGATAAATGGACTGATCATCGTCCCCGACAATAAAAAGATTGTCCTGCGGTTTCGCCAGCATCCGTACAATATCATACTGAAGCTGGTTGATATCCTGAAACTCATCGACCAGAATGTACTGAAATTTATTCTGCCATGCCGCCAGAATGTCCTTCCTCTGAACAAAAAGCTCATAGCAGTAGAGAAGCATATCATCAAAGTCCAGCTTGCGCCGTGCCTGACATGTCTGACAGTAGCCACTGTAAATCTGTCGGAATACTTCGTCCGGGCAGCAGGAAGAATAATAATATTCCAGAGAAATCCGATTTCCCTTGACCACACTGATCTCTTTTGCGATTTCTTCCGGGAAGTCCCCTTCTTCTGCCAGATCTCCACCGTAATTCAGAATCAGCTCTTTTAAAATGCCGGACTTTTCTTCTTCGGACAAAATATTGGCTGCAGTAAATCCGTATGCCTGCCTGAGGATTCCATAAAACACTCCATGGAATGTACCAAACGTCACCCTTGTTGCAGACTGTCCGGTAAATTTAAGAAAGCGTTCTTTCATTTCTTTTGCTGCGGCTCTGGAAAAAGTCACTACCAGAATATTTTCCGGTGGAATCCTGCCCTCACCTGTCATATATGCAGTTCTCTCTACGATTACGGAAGTTTTCCCCGAACCGGGGCCTGCCAGAACCATCATAGGTCCTGACAGGTGGGCGATTGCCCTTGATTGAGATGGATTTCGTTTCATATTTATCAGCTGAGCTTTTCGATAGCTGCCTTTACACGTTTCAGTGTTTCTTCTTTACCGATGATCTCCATGATTTCTGTAGCACCTGCCGGTGTCATCTGTTTGCCGGATACTGCTGTACGCAGAGGCCACATTACATAGCCGTTCTTGTATCCTTTTTCTTTTACAAATGCGCTTAAGGACGCAAACAGCGGATCATTGGTATAATCTTCCTGAGCTTCCAGAACCGGAAGTACTTCTTTCAGGACAGCAAGAGAAGTTTCTTCGTTTGTTTTCATTTTCTTGTGGCAGTACATTGCAGAATCGTATTCCGGTACTTCTTCAAAGAAATCCACATGCTCTGCGATATCCGGGAAGATCTCGATTCTAGTCTTGACCATCTCTGCGATCCGGCGAAGATCTAAATCTTTGGTAATGGTCTTCTTTAAATACGGCTCTGCTGCCTCATAAAATGCATCAAAGTCCATTGCCTTTAAGTATTCCCCATTCATCCATTTCAGTTTGACAATATCGAATACTGCCGGGGATTTGCTGATCCTGTGATAATCAAAGTCACGGATCAGTTCGTCTAATGTAAAGATTTCCCTGTTGTCTTCCGGGCTCCATCCTAATAATGCGATGTAGTTTACGATCGCCTCCGGTAAAAATCCCTGCTCTAATAAATCCTCAAAGGATGCATGACCGCTTCGCTTGGATAATTTCTTATGGTTTTCATCGGTAATTAACGGCAAATGGATATAAACCGGTGA
>ERZ824488.4023-NODE-4023-length-10293-cov-4.508205_pt1 | contig 10293 bp, 7 predicted proteins | sample MGYA00519936_ERZ824488 | MGnify/ENA primary metagenome ERZ824488 (study PRJEB31778, sample SAMEA3449153) | human gut metagenome | biome: human gut; feature: human-associated habitat; material: faeces | place: United Kingdom | collected 2010/2012 ...
GGTTTGATGATTGACCTTGGTGGTCTCCAAATCACGGGTGTGGCAACCTCAACCATTCTTGGAATATTGCTTTACCAAATCTTGCCAGATCCTAACAAAGGTAGCAAGGACTAATCAATCATTAAAAAAGGAAAAACTATGGCGATTGCAGATGGAAAAGTGTCACTAAAACATTTGGTGACTATGGAAACCCTCACGAATGAAGAGGTTTTGGGCCTGATTCGTCGAGGTGGAGATTTTAAAAACGGCAGAGCTGATTTCCAGCTGGATCGACAGTATTTCGCTGCCAATCTCTTTTTTGAAAATTCAACACGAACGCACAAGTCCTTCGAAGTGGCTGAGAAAAAACTAGGCTTGGATGTGATTGAGTTCGATGCTGGGACTAGCTCGGTGAATAAGGGTGAGACCCTCTATGATACCATTTTGACCATGTCTGCCTTGGGCGTTGACATCTGTGTGGTTCGCCACTCGGAAGTCGATTACTACAAGCAGTTGATTGATAGTAGAACTATTCAGACCTCTATTGTCAATGGTGGTGATGGTTCAGGGCAACACCCAAGTCAGTGTTTGCTTGACTTGATGACCATTTACGAAGAGTTCGGAACCTTTAAAAATCTTAAGATTTGTATTGCAGGTGATATTACGCATTCGCGTGTCGCTAAGTCCAATATGCAGATTCTCAAGCGTTTGGGTGCTCAGCTTTATTTTGCTGGTCCGGCAGAGTGGTACTCGAATGAGTTCGATGTCTATGGTCAGCATGTGGCTATTGACGACGTCATTGAGGACTTGGATGTTCTCATGTTGCTTCGTGTTCAGCACGAACGTCATGGGGACGATAAAGGATTTTCAAAAGAAGACTACCATGCTCTCTATGGTTTGACTGAAGAACGTTATGCCAAGTTATCTGATCAGGCGATTATCATGCACCCTGCTCCGGTTAATCGTGATGTGGAGATTGCTGATAGCCTGGTTGAGGCGCCTAAGGCTCGTATCGTTGCTCAGATGCAAAACGGGGTCTTTGTCCGTATGGCAATTATTGAAGCTATTTTAAATGGCAAAGCGTAAACTACGTTAACCGATTCCTGAGAGAATCAGACGAAAAAGAACATGGGCTAAATCTTTGAAAAGAGACAAATCTTCCTAGAGGCTAGAGCTTCTTTGTTAGATTTGATTTTCATTCAAATGTTTAACGCCCTTTGTATCTTAGTGAAAGGAACAATTTAGTATAATGGCAAAACGTTTACTTATTTTGGAAGACGGCACTATTTTTGAAGGTCAGGCCTTCGGTGCTGATGTGGATGTGACGGGTGAAATCGTCTTTAATACTGGTATGACAGGTTATCAAGAATCTATCACAGACCAGTCTTACAATGGTCAAATTTTGACTTTTACTTATCCACTTGTTGGTAACTACGGCGTTAACCGTGACGACTATGAGTCAATTAAGCCAACGACCAAGGGTGTCGTTGTGTCAGAGGCTAGCCGTCGTGCTAGCAATTGGCGTAACCAAATGACCTTGGATGAGTTTTTGAAAGCTAAAAACATCCCGGGTGTTTCTGGTATTGATACACGTGCTTTGACTAAGATTATCCGTCAACATGGTACCATGAAGGCGACTTTGGCTAATCCTGGAGACAGCATTGGGCACTTGCAAGATCAATTGCGTGCCACTGTTTTGCCAACGAACAATATTGAGCAGGTATCGACTAAGACAGCCTACCCAGCACCTGGTGTTGGTAAAAATATCGTTTTGGTTGACTTTGGTCTCAAGCACTCTATCTTGCGTGAGTTTTCAAAACGTGACTGTAACGTGACTGTTGTGCCACATGATATCACTGCTGAAGAAATTCTCCATCTTAATCCAGATGGTGTGATGTTGTCAAACGGTCCAGGTAACCCTGAAGATGTACCGTATGCACTTGATATGATTCGTGGCATTCAAGGCAAAATTCCAATTTTTGGTATTTGTATGGGTCACCAGTTGTTTAGTTTGGCGAATGGTGCCAAGGCCTACAAGATGAAGTTTGGTCACCGTGGATTTAACCATGCGGTTCGTGAAATTGCGACTGGTCGTGTTGACTTCACCAGCCAAAACCATGGTTATGCCATTGACCGTGAGACACTTCCAGATTGCCTCATGGTAACACACGAAGAAATTAACGATAAGTCAGTTGAAGGTGTTCGTCACCGTGACTTCCCTGCATTCTCAGTGCAATTCCACCCAGATGCAGCACCTGGTCCACACGATGCTAGCTATCTCTTCGATGAGTTCTTGGAATTGATTGATGCTTTTCAAGCTGAAAAAGCACGTCGTTAATTGCAACTGTCTAGTGACTATAGTGGGGTGTGACTCTTGTTCGCCCCAGTCTACTACCTTATTTAATGACAACCAGAGAGTTGTCAAATAGAAAGGAGAAGATACAGGTTCACGGAAGTGAACACGCCCTAAGGACTGTGTAAAAAAGATAAACGGTGACTAGACGCTTAGGCGTCGTCGTCACGTTCCCTATTTTCACTGGGTCCTTAACGGGCTTTGTATCATAAATTATGCCTAAACGTTCTGATATTAAAAAAATTATGGTTATCGGGTCTGGTCCTATCATCATTGGTCAGGCTGCTGAGTTTGACTACGCTGGTACGCAAGCCTGCTTGGCCTTGAAAGAAGAAGGTTACAGTGTTGTCCTTGTTAACTCTAACCCTGCGACAATCATGACTGATAAAGAAATCGCAGATAAGGTTTATATTGAACCAATTACGCTTGAATTTGTCACACGTATTCTTCGTAAAGAGCGTCCAGATGCCCTCTTGCCAACACTTGGTGGACAAACTGGTTTGAACATGGCAATGGAATTGTCAAAAGCTGGCATTCTTGATGAGCTTGGAGTAGAGCTTTTGGGAACAAAATTGTCTGCCATTGACCAAGCCGAAGACCGTGACCTCTTCAAACAATTGATGGAAGATTTGGAACAACCAATTCCAGAATCAGAGATTGTAAATACGGTTGAAGAAGCAGTTGCCTTTGCGACAGAAATTGGTTACCCAGTTATCGTGCGTCCTGCCTTTACCCTTGGTGGTACTGGTGGTGGTATGTGTGCCAACGAAGAAGAACTTCGTGAAATCGCTGAAAATGGATTGAAATTGTCACCAGTAACCCAATGTTTGATTGAACGTTCTATCGCTGGTTTCAAAGAAATCGAATACGAAGTTATGCGTGATGCCGCAGACAATGCTCTTGTGGTATGTAACATGGAAAACTTTGACCCAGTTGGTATCCACACAGGGGACTCAATCGTATTTGCTCCAACGCAAACCTTGTCAGATATTGAAAACCAAATGCTTCGTGATGCCAGCTTGAAGATTATTCGTGCCCTTAAAATTGAGGGTGGTTGTAACGTACAGTTGGCTCTTGACCCTAATAGCTTCAAGTACTATGTTATCGAAGTAAACCCTCGTGTATCGCGTTCGTCAGCGCTTGCTTCTAAGGCAACTGGTTATCCGATTGCCAAAGTTACTGCAAAGATTGCGCTTGGTTACCACTTAGATGAGATTAAGAATGCCGTAACAGGTAAGACATTCGCAAGTTTTGAGCCAGCACTTGACTATTGTGTAGTAAAGGTTCCAAGACTTCCATTTGATAAGTTCATTTCTGCCTCCCGTCATCTGACAACACAGATGAAGGCAACTGGTGAGGTAATGAGTATCTGCACTAACTTTGAAGGTGGTCTCATGAAGGCTCTCCGTTCCTTAGAGCAGCATGTAGACAGCCTGATGCATGGCGATTTTGACAAGTTAAGCGACAAAGAATTAGAAGAACATCTTCATATTGTAGATGACCTTCGTATTTACTGTATCGCAGAGGCACTCCGCCGTAAAGTGAATCCACAGAAGATTCATGACATTACAAAAATTGATTTATGGTTCATCGATAAGTTAAATAACATCGTTGAGATGGAAGCAAAACTTAAGAACGCAGAAGAATTAGACCGTGACCTTTTACTTAAAGCAAAAGAAATGGAATTCCCTGATAAAGTTATCGGAGAGCTTATCGGTCAGAGTGAAGAATATGTAAAGAACTTAAGAAGACAGATGGATATCGTTCCTGCCTACAAAGTTGTTGATACTTGTGCGGCTGAGTTTGCAGCAGAAACACCATATTATTACTCTTGTTTTGGAAGCTTTAATGAAGTAGAAGAAACTTCTGATAAGAAGAAGATTATGGTACTGGGTTCTGGTCCGATCCGTATCGGACAGGGTATTGAGTTTGACTACTGTTCTGTACACAGTGTATGGGCATTTAAAGAAATGGGTTACGAGACGATTATCGTAAATAATAACCCTGAAACAGTAAGTACTGACTTCGATATCGCAGATAAGCTTTACTTCGAGCCTTTAACAGAGGAAGATGTAGAACATATCGTAGAATTAGAGAAACCGGACGGAGCAGTTGTACAGTTTGGTGGACAGACAGCTATCAAGTTAACAGAAAAGTTAAATAAAATCGGTGTTCCAATTCTTGGTACAAGTGCTGAGAACGTAGATGCAGCCGAAGACAGAGAACTTTTTGATGAGATCCTTGAGCAGTGCTGTATCCCAAGACCAAAGGGAGGTACTGTATTTACAAAAGAAGAGGCAATCAAGACAGCCAACGAGATTGGTTATCCAGTATTAATCCGTCCTTCCTACGTACTTGGTGGACAGGGTATGCAGATTGCTATTTCAGATGAGGATATTTCAGAATTTATGGATGTTATCCAGAGATATGCACAGGAACATCCAATCCTTATCGATAAATACCTGATGGGTGTTGAGGTAGAGGTTGATGCCGTATGTGATGGTGAAGAAATCGTTATCCCAGGTATCATGCAGCATGTAGAGAGAGCTGGAATCCATTCTGGAGACAGTATTTCCGTATATCCTGCAAGAGACCTTTCTCCTAAGATTAAAAAGGTTATCGGACATTATACAAAGTTACTGGCAAAGGCTTTACACGTTATCGGTCTTATCAATATCCAGTTCATTGTATATCAGGATGAAGTATATGTCATTGAGGTTAACCCTCGTTCTTCAAGAACCGTTCCTTATATCAGTAAGGTAACAGGTATTCCTATCGTTGACCTTGCAACAAAGGTTATGACAGGAATGAAGTTAAAAGACTTAGGTTACGAGTCAGGACTTCAGCCAGAATCTCCATACTGGGCAATCAAGATGCCAGTATTCTCATTCGAGAAGATTCGTGGTGCGGATATCAGCCTTGGACCAGAAATGAAGTCTACAGGTGAGTGTCTCGGTATTTCTAAGAACTTTGAGGAAGCGTTATTTAAAGCATTCTTAGGTTCTGGTGTAGATTTACCAAAGCATAAGAAGATGATCATGACTGTAAAGGATTCTGATAAGTTAGATGCAGTAGAAGTTGGTAAGAGATTTACAGCACTTGGCTACGAAATCTATGCGACAAGAAATACATGCAAGACATTACAGGAAAGCGGTGTGCCGGCGAAGAGAGTCAATAAGATTGAGGAGTCACATCCAAACCTGCTGGATTTAATTTTAGGACATCAGATTGATCTTATCATCGATACACCTTCACAGGGTATTGAAAGAAGCAAAGATGGTTTTGTTATCCGTCGTCATGCGGTAGAAACAGGTGTGAACTGTCTGACTTCTCTTGATACAGCAAACGCCTTACTTACCAGCTTAGAGTCTTCCTGCCGAGAAGATTTATCTTTAGTGGATATCGCAGAAATTGATAAAGAGATTGAGAGCAAGATTAACGAGGCATAAAAAGGGAAGTGAATCCCTGATATAAATAAATATGTACTCATGGAGTCTTTTATGCATTTACCCTTGCAAAAGATTTCATGGGTACATAGCATAATTGGGAGGATACCAATGGGAAATTATACAAAGCAGGATATTATTCAGCTTGTGGAAGAAAAAGATGTACAGTTTATAAGACTTCAGTTTACAGATGTATCTGGTACCTTAAAGAATGTGGCAATCACAGCCAGCCAGCTTGAAAAAGCATTAGATAATAAGTGTATGTTTGATGGCTCATCTATTGAGGGATTTGTCCGCATTGAGGAATCCGATATGTACTTATATCCAGATCTTAATACATTTGAGATTCTTCCGTGGCGTCCACAGCATGGCAAAGTTGCCCGTTTCATGTGCGATGTATATCGACCAGAGGGCGTGCCTTTCGAGGGAGACAGCCGTTATGTATTGAAAAATGTATTAAAAAAAGCGGCAAAGATGGGATATACTTTTGATGTAGGACCAGAATGTGAATTCTTCCTTTTCCATACGGATGATAATGGACAGCCGACAAATATCACCCATGAAAAGGCAAGTTATTTTGATGTTACTCCATTAGATTTAGGAGAGAATGCACGAAGAGATATCGTTCTTACATTAGAGAGTATGGGCTTCGAGATTGAGGCTTCTCATCATGAAGTAGCTCCGGCACAGCATGAGATTGACTTTAAGTATGATAATGCATTAGTAACAGCAGATAATATCATGACATTTAAGATGGTTGTAAAGACCATTGCAAAAAGACATGGATTGTATGCGACCTTTATGCCAAAGCCAATTACAGATGTAGACGGTTCTGGAATGCATATCAATATGTCCCTTGAAAAAGATGGAAAGAACATTTTCTTTGATAAGAGCAATCCGATGGGACTGAGCAAAGAATGTTATCATTTCATTGCAGGTCTTATTAAGCATGCTAAAGGTATGTCCTGTATTTGTAATCCTCTTGTAAACTCCTACAAAAGACTGGTTCCGGGTTATGAAGCACCGGTGGCAATCTGCTGGTCATCCATTAACCGAAGTCCATTAATCCGTATTCCGGCATCGAGAGGTGCAGGAACAAGAATCGAATTCAGAAGTCCTGACCCGGCAGCAAACCCATATCTTGTTATGGCACTTTGTCTTGCAGCAGGTCTTGATGGAATTGAGAATGAATTAGAAGCGCCAGAACCAATCGGTAAAAATATGTATTTACTTACAGAAGAACAGATTGCTGATATGAATATTGATGTCCTTCCGGCAACACTTGGAGAAGCCTGTGATGCCTTTGAAGAGGATAAATATATTCAGGAAGTTTTGGGAGAGCATATCAGTAAAAAATATTTGGAAGCAAAGAGAAAAGAATGGCATGAATATTGCAGACAGGTTTCTGATTGGGAAACAGAAGCATATCTTTATAAATACTAACAGCTCAGATTCCTAAAATATCGACTGTAGATTGAAAAACTGGAATCCTTATGAGGGTGAGTGGAAAGTGTTGAATATTGTTGTTGTGTTTCCGAAAAAGGAAATTGTACTAAAAATGAAAAATGTTCTAATAAAGAATGGCTTTGATGTGTCAGCTGTCTGTGTTACCGGAGCACAGGCGATTCAGGCAGTGGAAAGACTGGAAGCGGGTGTTGTTGTCTGCGGCATCCGCTTTGCTGATATGATATATAATGAATTAAAAGAGTGTATTCCAGATACTTTTGAGATGGTCGTTATTGCCAGCAATGCCCAGTGGCAGGAATATGGAGATGATGATGTCATTTATCTGCCATTGCCGTTAAAAGCATATGATCTGGTAGATACCGTATCGGATCTGCTGACAGATATACATAGAAGATTAAAGCGGGAAAGGGAAAAGCCGAATAAGAGATCTTCTGCTGATCAGGGAGTTATTAATCAGGCAAAGTCTTTATTAATGGAGAAAAATGGATTGACAGAAGAAGAGGCGCACCGTTACCTTCAGAAGAGAAGTATGGATAATGGAACGAATATGGTAGAAACGGCATATATGGTTTTGCAGGTTTTTTGATCCGGCATTTTTGAAACTGTATAGAATGAAAGTAGATTTTTGCGCTTTTTAATAAGTTGTTTTGGAAATCTTTGCTTAATTTCATAAGTAAAACACACTTTATAAATGAAATCTTGCAGGTGAAATCTAAATAATTGTAAGAATTTTATTGAAAAATGAGGATAACTCTTGTTAAATAACGAAGATTATCGTATATTTTAAGTTGCTTATATGTGCAAAAGAAGGGAGCAGCCTATGAAGTTTACAAAGATGCATGGAATAGGAAATGATTACGTTTATGTAAATTGTTTCGAAGAATCAATAAAGAATCCAGCAGAAGTATCAAAGTTTGTCAGTGACCGTCATTTTGGAATCGGTTCAGATGGATTAATTCTTATCAGTCCGTCTGCAAAAGCAGATTTTCGTATGAATATCTATAATGCAGATGGTTCTCAGGCAGAAATGTGCGGAAACGGTATCCGTTGTGTGGCAAAATATGTGTATGATTACGGTCTGACAGATAAGACAGAGATTTCTGTCGAAACTTTAGCGGGAATCAAATATTTAAAACTTCAGGTGGAAAATGGCAAAGTAGCAACCGTAGAAGTAAATATGGGTGCACCAATCCTTGAACCAAAGAAAATTCCAGTTGCAGTAGAGAATAATCCAGTAGTGGATGTCCCTGTTGAAGTAAAGGGAAAAACTTACCATATGACATGCGTATCTATGGGGAATCCTCATGCGATTATCTTTATGGATAACGTAAAGGAATTAGATATCGAAGCTATTGGGCCATATTTCGAAAATCATCCGGTATTTCCGAAAAGAACAAACACAGAGTTTGTGGAAGTGTTAGACAAAAACACAGTAAATATGAGAGTATGGGAGCGCGGCAGTGATGAGACACTCGCCTGTGGAACAGGTGCCTGTGCAACTACCGTTGCCTGTATATTAAATAACAAGACAGAAGACGAAGTTACAGTACACTTACTTGGAGGAGATTTAAAAATCCGCTGGGACCGCAAAGAAAACTTAGTTTATATGACCGGTCCGGCAACCGTTGTATTTGATGGGGAAATTACTCTTCCGGAAGGAATACTGTAATAGACAGCAGTAGGCGAAAGCCAGTTAGGAGCAGCTATGTTTAAAGTAAACGAGAATTATTTAAAACTGCCAGGAAGCTATCTTTTTTCTAATATTGGGAAAAAAGTAGCAGCATACAAAGAGGCAAATCCAGACAAATCTATTATCAGTTTAGGAATTGGTGACGTAACACAGCCATTAGCACCAGAGATCATCAAAAGTCTTCACAGTGCAGTAGATGAAATGGGGAAAGCAGAAACTTTCCACGGATATGCACCAGACCTTGGATATGAATTCTTAAGAAATGCAATCGCAGATGGTGACTACAAGAGCCGTGGATGTGATATCAGTGCCGATGAAATCTTTGTCAGCGATGGTGCAAAATGTGATTCCGGAAACATTCAGGAAATTTTCAGTGTAGATAACAAAATTGCTGTATGTGACCCTGTATACCCAGTTTATGTTGACACAAACGTTATGGCAGGAAGAACAGGAACATATAATCCGACAACAGAAACATGGAGCAATGTAATCTACATGCCATGTACAGCAGAGAACGATTTCGTACCAGACTTCCCAAAAGAAGAACCAGATATCATTTATCTTTGCTTCCCAAATAATCCAACAGGGACGACAATCACAAAAGCACAGCTTCAGGAATGGGTTGACTATGCAAACAAAATCGGTGCAGTAATCATCTATGATGCCGCTTATGAAGCATATATCAGCGAAGATGATGTAGCACATAGCATCTACGAATGTGAAGGAGCAAGAACTTGTGCAATCGAGCTTCGAAGCTTCTCCAAAAATGCAGGATTCACAGGAACAAGACTTGGTTTCACCGTTGTCCCTAAAGACTTAAAAGCAGGAGACGTTGCTTTACATTCCTTATGGGCAAGACGTCACGGAACAAAGTATAATGGCGCTCCATATATCATCCAGAGAGCCGGCGAAGCTTGCTACAGCGAAGCTGGAAAAGCACAGTTAAAAGAGCAGGTTGCGTTCTACATGAACAATGCCAAAATCATCAAAGAAGGCTTAAAAGACGCGGGATATACTGTATTTGGCGGAGTAAACGCACCATACATCTGGTTACAGACTCCAGACAAAATGCCATCCTGGGATTTCTTTGACTTCTTATTAAATAAAGCAAACGTAGTAGGAACACCAGGTTCAGGATTTGGACCAAGCGGAGAGGGATACTTCCGACTCACAGCATTTGGCTCCTATGAGAATACATTAGAAGCTATCGAGAGAATTAAGGCTCTTTAAATTCTGGTTTGCGTAGCAAAACAAACAGACGGCGCTACAGAAGCATAGCAATCGGATTGCCAGAAGAATTATTAAGAAGAAGCCCTAAAAAATTTATTGATTTTGTTCCGTTGTGCTAAACGCTCCAT
>ERZ824488.4025-NODE-4025-length-10285-cov-3.106843_pt1 | contig 10285 bp, 10 predicted proteins | sample MGYA00519936_ERZ824488 | MGnify/ENA primary metagenome ERZ824488 (study PRJEB31778, sample SAMEA3449153) | human gut metagenome | biome: human gut; feature: human-associated habitat; material: faeces | place: United Kingdom | collected 2010/2012 ...
TCATGGTATGACAATGAGAACTCTTACACAAGCCAGATGGTAAGAACAATCAAACACTTCGGAAAACTGCTGAATGCATAATCCATAGGCTCATTGGGGGTCCGGTCTCTTTGGACCGGGCTCCTTTTTTATACAGCTGCGGCTGTAATTGCACAGATGTGCGAATAATAAAAAGGAGGCATATGCCAATGCTTAATAAAAAATCTGTTGATGATATCAACGTAAAAGGCAAAAGAGTTCTGGTTCGTTGCGACTTCAACGTACCTCTGCAGGATGGAAAGATCACAGACGAGAACCGTCTGGTAGCAGCACTTCCTACTATCAAAAAACTGATTGCTGATGGTGGAAAAGTAATTCTGTGTTCTCATCTTGGCAAACCGAAGGGAGAGCCGAAACCAGAATTATCTCTGGCACCGGTTGCAGTAAGACTGAGCGAACTGCTGGGACAGGAAGTAAAATTTGCAGCTGATCCGGAAGTTGTCGGACCAAACGCAAAAGCAGCTGTAGCAGCTATGAATGACGGCGAAGTAATCCTTCTGGAGAACACCCGTTACCGTGCAGAAGAAACCAAAAACGGAGACGAATTCTCCAAAGAACTGGCTTCTCTGTGTGATGTATTCGTAAATGATGCATTCGGAACCGCTCACAGAGCTCACTGCTCTAATGTAGGTGTTACAAAATATGTAGATACTGCAGTAGTTGGATATCTGATGCAGAAAGAGATCGATTTCCTTGGCAATGCAGTAAACAATCCGAAAAGACCATTCGTTGCTATCCTGGGTGGAGCAAAGGTTTCCAGCAAGATTTCCGTAATCAACAACCTGCTGGATAAAGTAGATACTCTGATCATCGGCGGTGGTATGGCTTATACTTTCGCAAAAGCAGAAGGTGGTACCATCGGTGTATCCCTGTGCGAAGATGATTATCTGCAGTATGCTCTGGATATGAAGAAAAAAGCAGAAGAAAAAGGTGTAAAACTGCTTCTGCCTGTAGATAACAGAATCGGTGATGAATTCTCTAACGACTGTAACATGAAAGTTGTTCCATGTGGACAGATTCCGGATGGCTGGGAAGGTCTGGATATCGGACCGGAAACAGAAAAACTGTTTGCAGACGCTGTAAAAGATGCTAAGACTGTAGTATGGAACGGACCGATGGGATGCTTCGAAATGCCGAACTTCGCACACGGTACCGCAGCAGTAGCAAAAGCTCTGGCTGAGACAGACGCTACAACCATCATCGGTGGTGGTGATTCCGCAGCAGCTGTTAATATCCTGGGATTTGGTGACAAGATGACTCACATCTCTACCGGTGGTGGAGCTTCCCTGGAATTCCTGGAAGGAAAAGAACTGCCAGGTGTAGCAGCAGCAAACGATAAATAAGAATCAGATCCTGGAAAGGATACAAGAAAAGAGGAAACGTAACATGGCTAGAAAAAAAATTATTGCCGGTAACTGGAAAATGAACATGACTCCAAGTGAGGCTGTAAAACTGGTTGAAACTCTGAAACCACTGGTAAAGAATGACGAAGTAGACGTAGTATTCTGCGTACCTGCTATCGACATCGTTCCTGTAGTAGAAGCTGCAAAAGGAACTAACATCCAGGTTGGTGCTGAGAATATGTACTTCGAAGAAAAAGGTGCTTACACCGGAGAAATCTCCCCGAACATGCTGGTAGATGCAGGCGTAAAATACGTTGTTCTGGGACATTCCGAGAGAAGAGGATACTTCGGAGAAACAGATGAAGATATCAACAAAAAAATGCACAAAGCATTCGAACATGGACTGACACCTATCATGTGCTGTGGTGAGTCTCTGGAACAGAGAGAGCAGGGTGTAACCATGGACTTCATCCGTCAGCAGGTTAAGATTGGCTTCCAGGGTCTGACAGCAGATCAGGCAAAGAAAGCCGTTATCGCTTACGAACCAATCTGGGCAATCGGAACCGGAAAAACAGCTACTACTGAGCAGGCTCAGGAAGTATGCGGTAAGATCCGTGAGTGCATCGCTGAAGTATACGATGATGCTACAGCAGCAGAGATCCGTATCCAGTACGGTGGATCCGTAAACTCCAAAACAGCAGCAGACCTGTTTGCTCAGGCAGACATCGATGGCGGACTGGTTGGAGGCGCTTCCCTCAAAGAAGAATTCGGACAGATCGTAAACTACAAATAAATCCTTACATTTGTAAAAAGTAAATAAAGAAACGTGTCAAAACGCCACGAAGCGCATTGGATCTGGTGGTATTCAGCAGATCCAATGCGCTTCGTGGCGTTTTATAATTTCATCATGATCACTTTTAAATGAAAAATATATGATCATTTAAAACGTGATAATTTTACAAAATATCAATATACTCTCCGGCGAGGGCTTTGTTCATGCTTCTGACAGCACAGAATTTGCCGCACATGCTGCAGGTATCGCTGTGGTCATCTTCCGGCATTCTGCTGGCGCGGATGGATTTGGCAGTTTCCGGATCTAAAGCACAGGCATACTGGGCATCCCAGTCGAGCACACGACGTGCATCTGCCATTTTATCATCTATATCACGGGCGCCGGGGATTCCTTTGGCAATATCAGCTGCATGAGCTGCGATTTTGGAGGCAATGATTCCCTGCTTGGTATCTTCTACATTTGGAAGAGCCAGATGTTCGGCTGGTGTTACATAACAAAGGAATGCAGCACCGTTCATGGCAGCAACGGCGCCACCGATGGCTGCGGTGATATGGTCATATCCGGGAGCAATATCGGTGACAAGTGGTCCGAGTACATAGAAAGGAGCTCCCATACAGATGCTCTGCTGGACTTTCATATTGGCAGCTACCTGATCCAGAGGCACATGTCCGGGACCTTCCACCATAACCTGTACATTATGATCCCATGCACGTTTTGTCAGTTCTCCGAGACGGACCAGTTCTTCAATTTGGCATACATCGGTTGCATCTGCCAGACATCCCGGCCGGCAGGCATCACCTAAAGAAATGGTCACATCATATTCTTCACAGATATCAAGAATTTCATCATAATACTCATAGAATGGATTTTCCTCTCCGGTCATGCTCATCCAGGCAAAAACCAGACTTCCTCCACGGCTGACGATATTCATTTTTCGTTTGTGCTTTTTGATCTGCTCGATGGTTTTTCGTGTGATTCCGCAGTGGAGAGTGACAAAGTCCACACCGTCCTCCGCATGCATCCGGATCACATCTATAAAGTCTTTTGCGGTCAGAGTTGCAAGATCACGCTGATAATGAATGACGCTGTCATAGACAGGAACCGTACCGATCATAACCGGACATTCACTGGTCAGTTTACGGCGGAAAGGCTGGGTATTTCCATGGCTGGAAAGATCCATGATGGCCTCCGCTCCCAGATTTACCGCGCTCATCACTTTTTTCATTTCTACATCGTAATCCTTGCAGTCACGGGAAACACCCAGATTGACGTTGATCTTGGTGCGAAGCATGCTGCCTACGCCCTCTGCGCTCAGGCAGGTGTGATTTTTGTTAGCACAGATCGCAACTTTACCCTCTGCCACCAGCTTCATCAGCTTGTCTTCATCCATGTGTTCTTTCTCCGCCACCGTCTTGATTTCCGGTGTCAGGATCCCTTTTCGTGCTGCATCCATCTGCGTCGTATAGTTTCTCATTTGTTTTGCCTCCATTCTTTATTCACATGATCAAAACTATAGGAATCAGACGTTAGCAAAACAGACAGCAGTGGGAGCTGCTGTCATTTCCGGAAAGCCGCAGGCTTCCCGTTTTTCTTGCCGACGCCTTCTCCGGGATAACCCGAAGATCTCCGGAACTCAAGCAGGATCCTTTGTATAAAACTGCAAAGAGTTCTGCCGATCCGGCTTTTGTATAGCGGCACAAGGTGGTGTCCCCAATTTACCGCTTTTAAAACTACAGATTTTATTTTACACGAAAGGACTGCGGATTGCAATATGGTCAGATAGTGCTACATTTGTGATGACAAGGAGGCAAACTAACCAATGAAAAATCTAAAATTAAAAGCCGCCCGTGCTGCCAAAGATCTCTCTCGGCAGGCTCTGGCTGATCTGGTGGGTGTTTCCCGCCAGACCATCAATGCCATCGAAAAGGGCGACTATAATCCGACTATTAAGTTATGTATCGCGATCTGCAAGGTGCTGGATAAGACTCTGGATGAGCTGTTTTGGGAGGAGTAGGCACTCCTATAAATCAAACTCCAGAGCCAGTCCGCCCAGAGAAGTTTCTTTATAGGCTTTGTTCAGATCGTGACCGGTGTTTTTCATTACGTTTACTACGGCATCAAAGGATACTTTGTTTTTACGGACGTATCCCAGGTTCTTGGCGTAGATCGCACAGTCGATGGCTCGAAGTGCTGCGTAGCCGTTTCGCTCGATGCACGGGATCTGAACATAGCCGCCAACCGGATCGCAGGTAAGCCCCAGGTTGTGTTCCAGCCCCATTTCTGCGGCGTATTCGATCAGACTGTTGTTGAGCCCCAGGATCCAGGCATACAGTGCAGCACCCATAGCACAGGCACTTCCGATCTCCGCCTGACATCCTGCGTCAGCGCCGGAAATGCTGGCGTTGTTCTTGATCACATTGCCAAAAACGCCGGCAACAGCTAGAGCTTTGATAAGCCGAGGTTTCTCTACATTCAGCTGCTTGTAGCAGTAATACAAGATGGCCGGAAGGACCCCGCTGGAACCGCAGGTCGGTGCGGTAACGATGGTCTGCCCTGAAGCATTTTCTTCTGCGACCGCATAGGCATAACTACTGAGGATCAGCGTTTCTCGCTCACTTCCTGCCGGCAGATTGATGGCCTGCGTATACATCTGCTTGGCCACACGAGGGAGCTGGAGCTTGCCGGGGATCGTCCCTTCCCGCTTCAGACCTCGCTCCACAGAATCAAACATCGTATCCAGTATTTCATACAGATAATCAACAAAGAGAGCATTTTCATGCTCCATCACATAATCGTAAAAAGAATAGGCATTTCGATCCAGAGTTTCCAGGATCTCTTTTAAATTCTTTTCACGATATACATTTTTTCTTGACAGGCTAAAATCATCCTCACCCTCCCAGACGATGGAACCTCCGCCGACAGAATATGCCGTAATATCATCTTTTAGCTCGCCGTCTTGATAGATGTGAAACACCATACCGTTGGGATGAAACGGCAGAGTTTCTTCGCAGAAATTCACCTGGCAGTTTTCTCCCAGCGTTTCATGGATGATGTAATCCGTCAGATGTCCTTTCCCCGTCATAGAAAGGGAGCCATAAAGATCCACAACATATTCAGCATTCTCTCCGAATCTCTTTTTTATGATGTTCGCTGCTCTCTCCGGTCCCATGGTGTGAGACGAGGACGGTCCCTTTCCTATTTTAAATAATTCTCTTAATGATTCCATATTGTCAGTCTTCCGTTCCTTTTAAAGTCACTCTTAATTCGCTGCGCCTTCGTCGCTGCGCTTTAGGATCTTACCTGTCGCGCCATCGATTTCAAACTCGTGCTTCGAACCATCGTATTTGATCTCGATCTCATACACGATCGCCCCGTGTTCCGTATCTACATCCATCTCCATGATGCAGTCCGCATCTGCTCCAGGAACATTCTCCAATGCGATCTCTGCCGCTTTTTCGATACCGATATCCGTCGTCTGCACCGCCTGCTGACCAGAGTCATCCTGTCCGTAATTAGTATCCTGCTTTTCTCTGCCGGTGATCTTGCCATTGCGTACATTTATCTGATAGTTGTACAGAATGCCATCGCTGACGATGGTCACATCGTATTTCATACAGCCGTCATCGAAAGTCTTGTCCACTGCGATGGAATACTGTGCATCGCCAAGCCCTGCATCGTCTCTGGCGATCTCCTCCGCCTTCACGCTGCTGATCCCACCAAAAAGACCCATCAGCCAGCACACCAGAAGAGCGATCACCACAACTGCTGCTATGACACCTCCGATGATCATTCCCTTTTTTCGTTTCTTCTGTTCCATAAAAAATCCCCTCTTCATCTATTGAATTTCCAAGTTGTTTTAGTATATCACAGATTCCGGGATAAATTCTATCCTTTTATTTCAAAACCGACTCAAAGCTGACGCCTGTCAGTGCCGCGTCCGCAATGTTTGCACAGGAATTGCCGATTCGATCGAAACTGTGAAGGATCCTCGTAAAGTCACTTGTCATCTCCGCGTCACATGCTCCCTGTTTTACACGCTTCATGTGATTTTTACGCAGCTTCAGAGTCAGATCCAGCACGTTATCCTTTTTATGAACGATCTTCCGCGCATCCTCACCATTACCTGTCCGAATAACTTCCAGCACATTCTGATACATATCTTCTATGATCTGCAATCCCCGGCACAGATCTTCCACAGCCTCCGGTGAAAGCTTGTGCTTCTTTTCCAGGATACTCTGCAAAGACTCCGTCGCCTCTGTGCAAAGGGCGTCTGTCCTCTCGATATCGCTCAATATGTACATCATGCCCGCTGTCTGAGTCGCCTGCTCTTCCGTCATAGAACCGGAAGAAAAAAGACTGGAAAGATACGATACGATATTGTCGTAAAGCTTTCTTACAACAACTGCCTGTCTCAGGATAGAATCCACACGGCGCAGATCCTGTCTCTCGATGGCGTGGTTCAGCCGATGGATCATCTGCTCCACCATACCGCTGCACCGCAGGATCTCACGCGCCACCATTTCCATAGCAGCAGCCGGCTGCGAGATCAGACGCGGATCCAGGAAAACCGGAACTTCCTTCTGTTTGCTGTTCTTCTCCTTGTACGGCAGGATCTTTACCACGATTTTCACCAGAAGCCAGATCAGAGGCAGCCAGATCAGCGTCATGGTGATATTAAAGATCGTATGAGCGTTAGCGATCTGCCTTGCAATGACTTCAACTTCCGGGCCCTTCGTAGAGATCGCCTGGATAAAATGAGCATACGGCTTCACGAACCAGATGAACAGAAAAGCTCCTGTTATATTGAAGGTACAATGAGCCAGCGCAGTCCGCTTTGCATCACGACTCTGACCGATACACGCTAACAGCGCCGTGATCGTCGTTCCTATGTTATCCCCCAGAAGAACAGGGATGGCACCCGCCAGACCGATAATGCTGGAAACACCATCCGGGCCTGCCTGCGCTGCGAAATTCTGCAGGACCGCAATGGTCGCGCTACTGCTTTGCACCACCAGAGTCATCAGCGTTCCCACCAGTACGCCAAGCACCGGCATTCCGGAAACGTGATCGATCATATTGATGAAAACCGGACTTGCCGCCAGCGGTTTCATCACGCTGCTCATGATCTGTATGCCCTCAAACAGCAGCCCGAATGCGAAGATCGTCTGACCGATGCTCTTGATTTTTTCTGATTTAAAGACGAAAGACACGATAAAGCCCACGAAAATAATGACGAAAATATAATCACTGATGTCAAATGCCAGAAGCTGTGCTGTCATCGTGGTCCCGATATTGGCTCCCAGAATAACGGAAATGCCCTGCTTCAAAGTCATCAGCCCTGCACTGACGAACCCGATTACCATGACCGTCGTGGCACTGCTGCTCTGCATCACCGCCGTTGCAATGGTTCCTGCCAGAACCCCCATCACCGGATTCACCGTAAGGATCCCCAGGATCTTCTTCATCTTTTCCCCGGCCGCCTTTTGCAGCGACTCACTCATCATGTTCATGCCGAAAATAAAAATTGCCAGCCCGCCCAGCAGGCCGAATGTGATCTGAAAAGCGTCGTTCATTAGTTTCTCCTTCTGATCTTAATTATCTATTTTTATTGCTTTTATTATAAAAGGGCTGTGTTAACTTACGTTTAACAGCCCTGTTAATTCGATATTAAGTTTGAAGGTAATGTTAAGGGTGGGTTAAGAAACATGCATCTGGCAAGACCTGTTCTTCCCTATGATTTAGACCCAGGCGCTATGTTAAATATTTGTAAAATGTGCAAAAAATATAAAGCAGCAAAGCCTTCGGAAGGATCCGAAAGGTATCGCTGCTATGACGTATTGTTAAAATTATACTTGTAATTTTTGTCATTATATGGTATATTGTTCCTGCAGAAGGCTGCCGGGATACGGTGGACGGTTGCCCCCTGAGAAGGGAGGTGATTCAGTGTACTTAACGTTTTCCGATCTATTGGGATTCGGGATGTTCGTTATTGCTCTGATCGCCTTGATCGTACAGATCGGGCGTAAATAGTTTTACCATAAAGTAAAACACCCGTCCATCATTCCCCTTGGACGGGTGTTTTCACACTCACACTAGGGGGAACCGTTCCTAGTCTGACCTGACCGTCAGACTCCCGGCATCCCTTCTGTATCATTATTATAAAACGATTCTCACAGAAAATCAATCGAAACTAAATATTCTTCCTCTCCCTCTGAAACCGCCACTGCCCTGACAGTTCCAGTCCCATGGGCAGAAGCAGGAACGCTCCATAGATGCCGTAGAACACATAGGACCAGAAGGTCACCCGGTTCCAGATGATCTCCGGGTCGTAGTAGACCCGTGTCTGATCCAGCATCAAAGCCGCTGCCAGTCCGCCAAGACAGGCAACCAGCACTACGACCAGGCTGCGATCCCGGTTGTCGAACCGATAGATGGAATACGCCGTCCGCCCTCTAAGACCACATCCCCGGCTCTTCATGGAAAATCCGCTTTCGATAAAACTTTCCAGCATCCAGGTGATCAGGATCGACAACTCCCGTACTCCATTTTTCATTCGCTGCCAGATGCTTCCCTGGTGCACGCCTTTACCCAATCCCCGCCGGGCCGTTTCGATCTGCGACGCTCGCACTCGCACCCGGCCGAACATCCGCAATGCCACCGACAGCATGAGAGAAAGCCGCGGAGAGATCTTTCCAAAAAGATAAACGATCTTGTCCACGGAAAATACCGCCAGAAAGCAGCTGAACATCATCAAGAAAGCCGCCGCCGTCGTCCCCAGCACCAGCCCGTAGACGATGGATTCCAAAGTGATTTCGTTACCGATAAAATCGGCCGCAAGATCCGTCACGCCAAAGTGATTATAAGACGCATACACCCCGGCATACAGCAGGATCAGAGGCACCAGGCACAGATCGAAGATCAATCCGCGCTTTCCTCGCAGCTTCACCGACCAGGCAAAGGATGCCGCAAACGAAATAGCCAGGAAAACCGGATGACGAAACAGAATGATCCCTGTCAGCGCTGCCGCAAAATATATCAAATTGATCACAGGATGATAACTGCTGAATTTCATAATCTACTCCGCTTCCATAAGTCCATACTTGACTTTGATGCGATCCAGTTTTTCGATCATCGGATGTGCCAGAATAAGCAGGGTCAGAAATACCGCCGCCCCGTGCACAGCATTGAACGGCAGCCCCGACAGATACACCGTTCCCACCGCCTCTGTATTGATCACTGAACTCATGGTAAACAATGTACACGTGTCCAGGATCGGTCCAATGAGAACCAGGATCATCCCGCCGCCGATGAATGCTGTCACAAGCCGCTTTCCGCTGGTCATCACGCCTGCTCTGCAAAGATATCCCGCCAAAAGCCCTGCCAGCCCGAAGGCGAACATCTGCCACGGCGTCCACGCCCCCTGGCCGAATATGAAGTTGCTGACAAAAGCACTGATGCTTCCGGTCATAAAACCGGCCTGCGGACCCAGAGCCATACCGCAGATCATGACGATCCCCACAATAGGTTTGAACTGCGGAAACATAATAAACGCTGCCCGCGAAGCCACAGCGATCGCGCACATCACAGCGATCAGCACCATTTCCTTCGTCTTGGGTCTGCGTCTCTCGAAACTGAGCCAGAATGCTGCAACGGCGCACAACAAAACCAGCATACTGGTAAGATAATATTTCCGATCACCCATCTGCCAGGAAAGCAGCAGCACCGCCGGGATCCCGATGATCACAAGTCCCAGCGCGATCCACTGTTTCACAGACCTGTGTCTCGCCGTATTTTCTTTTATCGATTTTTCCTGCATAGCTCGATCACATCCTCTACATTGACCGCATTCTGAAATATGTGACGGCTCATGCGGTTTGCCGCCGTCGTGTAAAAGCTGTTGCGTGCAAAGAATTTCTCCGGTGTATTGACCGTCACGATACTCCCGTCAAAGAACATCCCCGTCAGATCTGCGTACCGTGCGCAGAATTCCACATCGTGAGATACCATAACGACGGTTACGCCCTCTGTCTGCAAACGCTTTAGCACTCTCGCAAATTTCTGTTTAAAGAAGCTGTCCATACCCTTGGTCGGTTCATCCAGCAATAAGATC
>ERZ824488.4027-NODE-4027-length-10274-cov-15.153048_pt1 | contig 10274 bp, 8 predicted proteins | sample MGYA00519936_ERZ824488 | MGnify/ENA primary metagenome ERZ824488 (study PRJEB31778, sample SAMEA3449153) | human gut metagenome | biome: human gut; feature: human-associated habitat; material: faeces | place: United Kingdom | collected 2010/2012 ...
CTACCTGATCAACAAGCAGGATAAGCTGAATTACCTGATGAAGAACCTGGATAAGTTCCAGGACATCAAAACCGTTTCCATCCATAAGGCTCTGCTCACGCCCGAGATCGTGCGCACGCTGCACCTGCATGGCAAGAAGGTGATCGGCTGGACGGCGGATACGGAGAGCGATGTTAAGCGCCTGAAGAAGCTGGGCGTGGACTGCATCACGTCCAATTATCCGGATCGGGTGAAATAAATTCAAAACCGTCATATGAAAAGGGGCTTCTGTTTCCGATTGAGTGTGGAAACAGAAGCCCCTGATGATTTATAAGTACGGGTCGGCGGGTTCTAAAGGAAGTCGCCGACAATTCCATTTAAGTCACATGTCGCGGATGCAATCGTAATTCTTGATGATGTATTCCGCGCCGGAAACGATGGTAAGCACCACGGCGATATACATCAGCACATTGGCGAGCACCACGCCGAAATGCCCCAGCAGCGGCGCGCCGCTGACCGGCACCAGCAGCATTAGCGCGACAGTGGCGCTCATCTGGAACACGGTCTTGAGCTTGCCCAGCATCGCCGCAGCGATCACCTTGCCGCCGCCCGCGGCCACCAGCCGGAAGCCGGAAATAATGAATTCGCGCGCGAGCATCAGAATGCACACCCAGCCGGGCATGCGCTGCTGCTCCACCAGCGTCACGAAGGCGCTCATCGCCAGCAGCTTGTCGGCGATGGGGTCCATGAACTTGCCGAAATCCGTCACCAGATTGCGCGAGCGGGCAATGCGGCCGTCGAGCAGGTCGGTGATGGAGGCGGAGATGAACAGCACGAGCGCCAGCACCTGACAGACCGGGTACTTCTCAAAGTATACGAACACAACGAAAAAGGGCACGAGCAGGATGCGCAGCATCGTCAGCTTGTTCGGAAGATTCATTCCTCGATCACTCCCATCAGATCGTAGGCGTCGGCTCCGGTGATGCGAACGCGCACATACTCGCCGGGCGTGAGCTTCTTGTCGGCCGCAATGCGGATTACGCCGTCGCTCTCGGGCGCTTCCAGCGCGCTGCGGGCGATGTACGCGCCGTCCTCTTCGCCGTCGATCAGCGCTTCCACGACGCTGCCGATGCGAGATTCGTTGATTTCCGCCGAAATCGCCTGCTGCGCCATCATCAGGTCGTCCAGACGCTGGTTTTTCACATCCTCGTCCACCTGATCGGGCATCGTGCAGGCCGGGGTTCCTTCCTCTGGCGAATAGGTAAATGCGCCCAGACGCTCGAACCGGCTTTCCTTCACGAAGTTCATCAGTGTTTCAAACTGCGCGTCCGTCTCGCCGGGGAAGCCCACGATCATCGTCGTGCGCACGAGAATGCCGTATTCGTGGCACTTTTTAATGAGCGCCCGAATTTCCGCGCTCGTGCCGCGGCGGTTCATGCGCTTGAGAAGTTCGTCGTCAATGTGCTGAAGCGGCAGATCCATGTATTTCACAATCTTGTCGTTGTCGCGAATCTCGCGCAGCAGCTCGTCCGTTACCGTGTCCGGGTAGCAGTAGAGCACACGCACCCAGTGCACGCCGGGAATCTCGCTGGCTTCGCGCAGAAGGTGGGGGAGAAGCAGCGTGTGCTCCGGGAAATCGTTGCCGTAGCGCGACGTATCCTGCGCGATGAAGATCAGCTCCGTCACGCCGCGGGCGACGAGCGCGCGGCATTCTTCCAGAATGTCGTCATACGGCCGCGAGCGATACGGCCCGCGAATCAGCGGAATCGCGCAATAGGCGCAGCGGTTGCTGCAGCCGTCCGAAATTTTTACATAGGCGGAATAGAAGGGCGTGGTCAGCACGCGCTCCGCCTTCAGGAAGCGCTCGCCGTCGCCCGTGCACATCGGCCGCGCGCCGCCGTCGGCCTCCTTCAGGAACTCAAAAATGCGGCCGTAATCGCTCACGCCCATGAGGCCGTCCACCTCGGGGATTTCCTGCTTCAAAGCGTCCGGATAGCGCTGGGAAAGGCAGCCGGTCACGAACAGCTTTTTGAGCTTGCCCGTCTTCTTGTATTCGGCCATTTCAAAAATGGCGTCGATGGATTCTTCCTTCGCGGATTCGATGAAGCCGCAGGTGTTCACGAAGATGATTTCCGCCTCGGCGGGGTCGGAAACAATCTCGTACCCGTGCTTCGCGAGCATGCCCAGCAGAACCTCGCTGTCCACGCGGTTCTTGCAGCAGCCCAGAGAAATCATGCCGACTTTGGTAGCCATGGGATTACTCCTTTACTGAACGGATTACTCCGCATCGATGTCGTCTTCGCCGTCCTCGCCGAACAGCTCGCGGTATTGCTCGCGCGTGATCAGCACCTCGCGCGATTTGGAGCCCTCGGACTGGCTGACCAGCCCGCGCGCGGCCATTTCGTCGATCAGGCGCCCCGCGCGCGCGTAGCCCACGCGCAGCTTGCGCTGAAGCATGCTGATGGAAGCCTGTCCGGCGTCGACCACGTACTTGACCGCCACCGCGAACAGCTCGTCCACCGTGTTCTCTTCCTGATCCTTGTTCTTGTCGTTCTTCTCCGCGTCGGAGAGCACGGCGTTTTCCATGTGCTCCAGAATCTCCTCGTCGAACTGCACCGACTGCGTGTTCGAAATGTAGTCGACAACCGCCTGCACTTCGCTTTCGCTGACCCACGCGCCCTGAATGCGCAGGGGCTTGTTGCGGTCGGAGGGGAGATAGAGCATATCGCCGCGTCCCAGCAGCTTTTCCGCGCCGTAGCTGTCCAGAATGGTACGGCTGTCCACGCCGCTGGCGACGGTGAACGCGATTCGCGTGGGGATGTTCGCCTTGATGACGCCGGTGATGATGTCGACCGACGGACGCTGCGTGGCAATGACCAGATGGATACCGGCGGCGCGCGCCAGCTGCGCCAGACGGTTGATGGCTTCCTCGACGTCGCGCGGGGCGGTCATCATCAGGTCGGCCAGCTCGTCGACGATCAGCACGATCTGCGGCATCGGCTTTTCGTCCGGCGGGAGCTTCTGGTTGTAGCTTTGAATATTCTTCGCGCCGTGCTCGGCAAACGTCTTGTAGCGGCGCGTCATTTCGGCGACCGCCCAGTCGAGCGCGCTGGCGGCCTTCTTGGGATCGGTCACGACCGGCACCAGCAAGTGGGGAATGGTGTTGTAGGCGTTCAATTCCACCATTTTGGGGTCGATCAGGATCATCTTCACCTCGTCCGGCGTAGCGCGGTAGAGGATGGAGATGATAATGGCGTTGATGCATACCGATTTACCGGAGCCCGTCTGTCCGGCGATCAGCACGTGCGGCATGCTGGCAAGATCGGCGACGATGTATTTGCCGCTGTTATCCTTGCCGAGACCCACCGCCAGCCGGGACGCGGCCTTGCGCGCTTCCGGAGACTCCAGCACGTCGCGCAGATGCACGACCTCTTTTTTGACGTTCGGCACCTCCACACCCACGGCGCTCTTGCCCGGGATGGGCGCTTCGATGCGCACGGAAACCGCCGCCAGCGCCATGGCAATGTCGTCGGCATAGGAGGAAATGCGGCTCACCTTGATGCCGGGCGCGGGCAGGAACTCAAAGCGCGTGACCGCCGGGCCGTGCGAAACGCCGGTCAGCTTCACGGGAATGGAGAAGCTCTGCAGCGTGCGAATCAGCGTTTCCGCGCGCTTCATGTCCTCCGCGTCATAGCCGGAGGCGTTCTTCTCCACAGGCTCGCCGGCCTCCATCAGGTCGATCGGCGGGAAATCGTATTCGTCGTCCACGGGGCGATTCTTCATGTCGGGCAGCTTGGCCGCGGGAATGTGCTCCGGCTTCGGCGCAGGCTGATAATCCTTTTCAAAATAGGAAGGCTGCGGCTCGGCCGGAACGCGCTTCTTCGGCTCCGGCTTGACTCCCTTTTCCTCCGCGCGGGGCGCGGGACGGGACGAACGGGGGGCGGGGGACACGTCCGGATCAAAGCTGGCCGCGCCGCGCTTCGCGGGCGCTTCGGTCGCCGCCGCGCGGGCGCGCACGGACTCGCCCACGGTAAACAGCTCGTCGGCGGTAAGCTCCTTTTCCTTTCGCTCCGGCTTCGCCTGAGGAGCCTTCTCTTCCGCGTCGTCGTTCAGGCGATAGGTCAGCACCGGCTTCGGCTTGCGCGAATGATCGCCCAGCGCGTTCTTCACATAATCCGAATTACGCTTTTCGGCGGTCTCGTTGCGCACGGCTTCCATCAGGTCGATTTTTTCGATTTTGATTTCGGGCTTCTCCGGCGCAGACTCCGCGGCGGGCGCCACAACCGGCTTCTTCGCGCGGCTCGAGGGCTTGCGCGCGGGACGCTCGGCATAGGCGGACGCGCCGTAACCGTCCTCGCGGGTGGGGTTCACCTCGGGAATGGTCTCTTCATTTCCGGGCGCGCGCACCGGCGTTACGCGGGGCGGCACGCCGTCGCGGGAGAGCTTGGGAATGCGGATGGGCGCGCCCGTGTCGACGCTGCCCTCGCTGATGTCGTCCACAAACAGCGAATCGCCGCGTCTGGAAACGGAACGGCCGGACTTTCGAACGAAAACCGGTTCGGCCGACGGCTTCTTTTCGGCAGCCGACGGCTTTTTCACAAACGGACGAACCTCCTTCGTGGGTGCGGACGCTTCCTTCTCGCGCGGCGGGCGCGCGCTGCGCATCTCGCTCACCTTTTCGCTCAGGCGGCGAAGGGAAACCAGACGCATGCTGATCAGAAGCAGGACGGCGCATACGATTGCAATAAGCAGCGTGCCCCACTGGCCGATCAGGCTCTGAATGGGGCGGGAGAACAGCGCGCCGAGCAGGCCGCCGCCGGCGTGCTCCTTCCACGCCATGGAGAGGAAATTGATGTAGCCGGAAATACGCATCCGGCGGGCGATGCGTTCGCAGGAAAACGCCTCCACGGCGCTCAGCAGGCACAGCTCAAACAGGAAGATGAGCAGGAACATCTTCGCAAGCTGGTTCTTCTGTCCGTTCGAGCGATAGGCAAGCACGCCCGCCCATGCAAACATGATGGGGAGCGTCCAACCCATGGAGCCGACAAGGCCGGAAACGGTCTGTTTAAGGATATAGAGGCTGGAGTATTCATCCGGCCGGATGCAGGCGATGAACAGCGTCAGCGCCGCAAGACCGAGCATCAATATAAACGCGAAATCGCGCCGGGTGTCCATCTCCTGCGCCTTCTTGCTGCGCGCAGTCGTCTTTCCGCCCCGCGCCGCGGGCTTTGCGGTTCGTCCCATATTCCCTCCGCATATCAATACTTTCACAGAATCTATTATACATCAAGCACGCCAAAAATGCAACCTTTCGCAAAGGCCGCGCGTGTGGAATCCGGTTGGGTCACATGTGCGCACACGCGGGAAAAAGGTTGTCAGCCGCGGGCGAAAACCGCGCGAACGCGCACATGCGGGGGAACCGGCGCATATGGATGAGAAGGAATGCCGGAAGGAAAGGAGAAATGCAAGTGGCATATGCAAAGAATACCCGCCGCCCGGGCCGCTGGCGCGAAGAGGCGGAAAAACAGAGCTACGGCGCGCTGAACGCCATCGGCGGCATGAACCGCTCGGGTCGTTACATTTATTCGCCGTGGGATCACTGCCTGCGGCCGCCGATTGATCCCGTGTACCGCGGCCCCTGCCCGCCGAATCCGGACGGAACCGATCTGGAGGACGTGTACGGCAGCTTCTATCAGGACGGCACGCTGACGATCAATTCGTCCTCGCCCTCGGTGAACACCCCGGACGGCGTGACATTCTATCGGATGGAAATGAACTCCACGGCGATCATCAGCGAGGAGGGTCTGATCAAGGAGCGCACGCGCCTGATCGTGCTCGACCGCGGCGTCTACGTTGTGAACTACAACTTCCGCGTGCCCGCCACGGAGACGGTCACGGGAACGATCGCCCTGCTTTACGACCGCGAAATCGTCCCGGCGATGGTGACGGAAATCAACAAGGACATTACCGGCGTCGGGCAGGCTGTGTCGGCCACGTCGATCATCGAGGTGGATTCCGACGGCGCGGAGCTGATTCTCGGCTCCACCGCGCAGTTCCAGCTGACCCCGGCGAGCTATTCGCCGATTCTGACCTTCACGATCTTCTCCATTGCCTGAATGAAACGGAGCCGCGGTTCTTTCGCCGCGGCTCCGCGCTGCGGCGCTCAGCCGGGAATTTCGCCGACGCCCTTCAGAATCAGGCGGGGACGATAGGGGAATTTCTTCACGTCGTTCAGGTCGGTCACGCCGGAGAGCACGAGCACGGTATCCAGACCGGTTTCGATGCCCGCCACGATGTCGGTATCCATGCGGTCGCCGATCATGACCACGTCCTCGGAGTGCGCGCCCAGAATGCGCAGACCGGTGCGCATCATCAGCGGGTTCGGCTTTCCGACGAAGTAGGCGGACTGGCCGGTGGCCATTTCAATCGGCGCGATCATGGCGCGGCAAGCGGGAATGATGCCGTCCTCGGACGGGCCAGTCAGGTCGCTGTTCGTGCCGATCAGCTTCGCGCCGCGCGAGACCAGCCGCACGGCCTTCAGGATGTTCTCATAGTTGTAGGTGTTGCCCTCGCCCACGATGACGTAATCGGGATCGACGTCGTTCATCGTGATGTCCGCGTCGTGCAGCGCCATGATCAGACCCGCGCCGCCGATGACATAGGCGCTGCATCCGGGCGCCTGACTGCTGATGAAACGCGCGGTCGCCTGCGCGCTGGTGTAGAAGTGGCTCTCGTCCACGTCCAGCCCCATGCGCTTGAGCTTCTGCTGAAGTTCGCGCGGCGAACGCTCGGAAGCATTCGTGAGAAACAGAAAGCTCTTTTCCTCCCGATACAGCCAGTCCACAAATTCCTTCACGCCGGGCAGAATCTTGTTGCCGTGGTAGATCACGCCGTCCATATCGCAGATAAAGCCCTTTTTGTTTCTCAGTTCATCCATGCTTCTTCGTTTCCTTTCCTGTTATAATCAGCCGTTCTTGGGAAGAACCGCGCGCACGCACGTGCCCTCGCCGGTCGCGCTGCGCAGTTCAACCTTTCCGTGGTGATACATCACCGCGTGCTTGACGATGGACAGCCCCAGTCCCGTGCCGCCGGAGGCCTTGGAATGGCTCTTGTCAACGCGGTAGAAGCGCTCGAACACGCGGCTCTGGTCAGCGTCCGGAATGCCGATGCCGGTATCCTGCACGGTCAGCACCGCGTTTTCGCCCTCGGTTTCCACCTTCACAAAAACGCTGCCGCCGTCGCGGTTGTATTTCACGGCGTTTTCGCACAGGTTGAACGCGATTTCGGAAATCAGGCGGCGCACGCCGTGCACGATGGCGGGCGTTCCGTCCACCGTCATGGTGATTCCGCGCTTCGCGGCTTCGTCCGAAAGGTTCAAAACGGCTTCCCTCGCGGCGGCCAGCACGTCAACATCCTCGCGGGGCATTACGTCGCCCTCGTCCAGCTGCGACAGGCGGATGATGTCGCCGATCAGCGTGACCATGCGCGCAGCCTCGCTGTGAATATGTTCCACAAAGCGCGGCACATCCTGCGGCTGCACCATGCCGTTTTCAATCAGCTCGGCGCTGCCGATGATGCCCTGGAGCGGTGTTTTCAGCTCGTGGGATACGTTCGCGGTGAACTCCCGGCGGTTGCGCTCGGCGTATTCACGCTCGGTAATGTCAAAGGCCAGAAGCACGGTGCCGATGGGCGCGCTGCCCGATTCGATGCGGCTGATGTCAAACTGATACATGCGCCCGCGAAGCGCCCGCCGAATCTCGGCGTGCCCGTCGGCGCGCGCCTTTCCAAGCGCGTGGGTCATGTCCGGGTCGCGGTTGATGGTCAGGAAATCCTGTCCGGCGCAGTCGCCCGTCACACCGAACACATCCTTCGCCGCGGCGTTGATGGAAAGAACGCGCTCGTTTTCGTCCAGCAGCACAAGGCCTTCCTTCATGCTGCCGATCGTCTGGTTGAACTCGTCCGTCTTCTGCCTGAGCGCCCGAAGCTGCGCGGCGTTTTCCACGCGCTGCTCGTGAATGCGCCGAAGCAGGGGAGAGAGCTCGGCGTACGCGGCGGCGTTATCCAGCGGATGGTCGAGATCCAGATGATTGAGCGGCTCCACGATGCGGTTGGAAATGCGCTTGGCGAGGAAGCTCGAAAGAATCAGCGCGAGGACAAATACCAGCAGCGTGGGCTGCACAACGCCCAGCGCCAGATAGCCGGTCGTCGCGCCGCTGATGGACATGCGCAGCACGCTTCCGTCCTTCAGGCGGCGGGCGTAATAGATGGTCTTCTCGAGCAGCGTCGTGGAATAGCGCGTGCTCCTGCCCTCGCCGGTTTCCAGCGCGCGCTTCACCTCTTCGCGCCCGGCGTGGTTTTCCTCGGGCGTGTCGGGACGAATGGTATCGTACAGCACCGTGCCGTCGGCGGCGATCCACGTGATTCGATAATCACCGGGCTTCACCGTCTGAAGATAGCTTTCGCCGTAGTTTTCCACGCCCGCGGCGGCAAGGCTCAGCTCGTCGCCCAGCTGGCGTTCCTGCACGCCGGCGAAATATTCATACAGAAAGCTCATGATAATCAGAAGGCTTGCGAGCAGCACCGCCGCCGCCACGAGCAGGATGGAGCGGAAGATTTTATGACTCATGCACGTTTCCCTCCAGTCGGTAGCCTACGTTGCGTATGGTGTGAATCCGTTCGCTATAGGAGCCGAGCTTCTGGCGGAGCGTGAGGATGTGCGTGTCGATCGTGCGGGTTTCCCCGATGAAATCCTCGCCCCATACCCGGCTGAACAGCTGGTCGCGCGTAAAGGCGATGCCGGGGTTCGCGAGAAACAGGCGCAGAAGCTCGAATTCCTTATAGGTAAGCTGAACCGGCTTGCCGTCGACCGTCACGGTGCGCTCGTCCGGGTTCATCACAAGCCCGTCCAGCCGCAGCTCGCGCGGGGCCTTCGGCGTTTCACAGCGCCGGAGCACGGCCTTCACGCAGGACACGAATTCCAGCACGCCGAACGGCTTGGTGAGATAGTAGTCCGCGCCGGTGTCCAGTCCCTGAATCCTGTCAATCTCCGCGTCCCGCGCGGTGGCCATGATCACGGGAACCGTCTTCAGGCGCGCGGACTCGCGCATGCGCCGCAGAAGCTCCATGCCGTCCACGCCCGGCAGCATCACGTCCAGCACGACGAGCGTGGGCGCCTCGGCTTCCAGCGCCTTCAGGAACGACGAGCCGTCCTCAAAGCCGCGCGCGTCCAGCCCGGCGGATTTCAGCGCGTATACCTCGATATCGCGAATGCTTGCATCGTCCTCGACGCACCAGATCATGGCTCTTCCTCCTTGTGGACGCCCGTTACCGAGAAGATGACCCACTCGGCGATGTTCACCGCGTGGTCGCCGATGCGCTCGAAATACTTGGCGATCATCAGCAGGTCGAGCGCATACTCGCCGTCGTCGGGGTTCGCCGCGATCTTGCCGATGAGCGCGCGCTTGACCTGCTCAAAGTAATCGTCGACGGTATCGTCGTCGGCGATGACCTTTTCCGCCAATATTGTATCATGTTTTACATATGCGTCAACACTTTCCGTGACCATTTTAATGGTCGCGCGCGCCATAGAGCGCAGCAGATCGTCATGTTCCGCCGCTCTGCCGCCCAGATAGATAATAATCTCCGAAATATCATCCGCCTGGTCACCTATGCGCTCCATGTCCGTGATCATCTTCAGCGCGGCGGAGATCTGGCGCAGGTCGCGCGCAACGGGCTGCTGCTGCAGCAGCAGCTTCAGGCAGAGCGACTCGATGGCGCGCTCCTTCTGGTCAATCTCCTCGTCGAGCGGCGCAACCTTCGCCGCCAGCTCGCGCTCGCCCTCGGTCAGCGCGCGCGAGGCCAGCGCGATGACCTCCTCGCACAGCGCGCCCATCTCAATGAGCTCGCGGTTCAAAAGCGCAAGCTGTTCATCAAACCGGCTTCTCATTTAACCGAACCTCCCCGTGATGTAATCTTCTGTCCGCTTGTCCTGCGGCTGGGAGAAGAGCTTCTCCGTCTCGCCGTACTCTACGAGCTCGCCGAGCAGGAAGAACGCCGTGTGGTCGGAAATACGCACCGCCTGCTGCATGTTGTGCGTGACGATGACGATCGTGTACTCCTTTTTCAGTTCGTAGATCAGGTCCTCGATTTTCGATGTCGAGATCGGGTCGAGCGCCGAGGCCGGCTCATCCATCAGCAGGATCGACGGCCGCACGGCCAGCGCCCGCGCGATGCAGAGGCGCTGCTGTTGCCCGCCCGACAGCTCGAAGGCCGATTTCTTCAGTTTGTCTTTCACC
>ERZ824488.4035-NODE-4035-length-10256-cov-44.688560_pt1 | contig 10256 bp, 9 predicted proteins | sample MGYA00519936_ERZ824488 | MGnify/ENA primary metagenome ERZ824488 (study PRJEB31778, sample SAMEA3449153) | human gut metagenome | biome: human gut; feature: human-associated habitat; material: faeces | place: United Kingdom | collected 2010/2012 ...
TGCTTGTACCCTCACAGGCTATCGCCTGTTGGGGCAGACCCTTGGGAAGTGTCCCAAACCCTCTAAAAACGGAAAGGAGCGTCAAAGCATGGACGGACGGAAAAGGACGGTGCAGCTAAAGTTTCGCGTGACGGAAGCCGAGCGCGATTTGATCCTTGAAAAAATGAAGCTGATACCAACACGGAACATGGCGGCGTATCTGCGGAAAATCGCAATCGACGGATATATCATTCAGATAGACCATAGCGACATAAAGGCAATGACCGCCGAGATACAGAAGATCGGGGTCAACGTCAATCAAATAGCAAAGCGCGTCAATGCGACGGGCAGCGTCTATCAAGAGGATATAGACGAGATAAAGGGGGTGCTGAATGAGATATGGCGGTTACAAAGATTAAACCTATTAAAAGCACGTTGAGCAAAGCCCTCGCCTATATCCAAAATCCCGCCAAGACAGAAGAAAAAATGCTTGTGTCCTCGTTCGGCTGTTCCTATGAAACGGCAGATATTGAGTTTGCATATACCCTGTCGCAAGCGTTAGAGAAAGGCAACAATTTAGCCCACCACCTCATGCAATCCTTTGAGCCGGGGGAAGTCAGTTATGAAAAGGCGCATGAGATAGGTCGGCAGCTTGCCGACGCGGTAACAAAGGGGCAATACGAATATGTTTTGACTACCCACATAGACAAGGGGCATATCCATAACCATGTGATTTTTTGTGCAGTCAATTTCATCGACCACCGCAAGTACAATTCCAACAAGCGGAGCTATTACGGCATACGCAACATCAGCGACAGGCTGTGCCGGGAAAACGGCTTGTCCGTCGTTGTCCCCGGCAGGGGCAGCAAGGGAAAGAGCTATGCGGAGTACCAAGCGGAAAAGACGGGCACAAGCTGGAAAGGCAAGCTGAAAATTGCCGTTGACGCGCTTATCCCGCAAGCGTCAGACTTTGCCGATTTTCTGCGACTGCTGCAAGCTGCGGGCTATGAGATAAAGCCCGGTAAATACATATCTTGCCGCGCACCGGGGCAGGAACGCTTTACCCGTCTGAAAACGCTCGGCGCGGATTATACAGAGGAAGCCATAACGGAACGTATCAAGGGCAGACGCACCCGCGCCGCCAAAGCCCCGAAGCAGGAGCGCGGCGGTATCTCCCTTGTTATCGACATTCAGAACAGCATCAAGGCGCAGGAAAGCCGGGGCTATGAGCATTGGGCGAAAATCCACAATCTCAAACAGGCGGCGAGGACGCTGAACTTCCTCACGGAAAACAGGATTGACAGCTATGCAGAGCTTTCCGCAAAAATCGCGGAAGTGAACGCGGCAAGTGAACAGGCGGCAGGCGCATTAAAGGGCGTCGAACGGCGGCTTGCGGATATGGCGGTCTTAATCAAGAATGTTACGACGTATCAAAAGACAAAACCCGTCTATGAAGCGTACCGGGCGGCAAAGGATAAGGCGGCGTACCGCGCCGCCCACGAAAGCAGCTTAATTCTCTTTGAAGCCGCCGCAAAAGCGGTCAAGCCCGCGTTGGTCGGCGGCAAGCTCCCCAACGTCGCCGCGCTGCAAGCGGAATATGTAAAGCTCCAAGAACAGAAAGAAACGCTCTACGCCGACTATGGCAGGCTGAAAAAGCAGGTCAAGGAGTACGACGTTATCAAGCGGAACATCGACAGTATTTTGCGGCGCGAAAGTGAGCCGGAGCGGGGCAAGGAAAATGTGCGCGGATAAATGCGGATTGTGTGGAAATCCCCGAAAAAGCATGGTATGATGAAACTATCCCAATGTAGGACTGCTGAACGCTATCCATTTTTTTACGAAACAGAGGTGAGGTTATGACGCGAGGTGAGATTTGGAAAGACTTTTTTAAGAAAACGGTTTTGACCGTTCTGATTGCCGGGGTGCTGTTTTATTGGGCTGCACTGGTATTTACAAAGGACGGGGCAACGAACTACTTTTATGTGTGGCTGTGCTGCGGCATCCCCTTTGGCATACGCCGTATGTTCGTATGGCTTATCCCACGCGGCTTCGACCTTTCCGGCACGGTGGGCGTCGTTGCGCTCAACTTCATTGTGGGCGGCTTGATTGGCGGCGTCATTCTGATATGGCGGCTTGCGGTCGCGGCATGGTATATCCCTCTGACGATATATCGGCTTCTAAACGTCGGCAGGGTCGGCGTAGCAGAAATCGGCGAGGAATAAGCAAAAAAAGAGAACGGGACGCGGCAGCCGATGATGGCCACCGCGCCCCGTCTTTTCGTGGGTGCTGCTTTAAGTGTCTGTTACGCAGTAGAACACTGTTTTTTCGGGTTTAGGTATAATTCCCCTGTCATGCTCAAATCGCGTCTGAAAAGCGGCATGGAGCAAGGGCTTTTTTGCGCCTACTGCGTAACGCGGGCGCGTCGTTTCCGCATCCGCTCGGCGGCTTGCCTGCGGGTGATCCGCTTGCGGCAGTCCGGGCAGTATTTGACGCTGTTTGAGGTGGACGCAAACGCCGCGCCGCACTCGGCGCACCGCCGCCTGTCCTCGGCTTGGTAAAGCTCCGCGTAAAGCAGCTTGTCGGCGGGAAGTACGGCGTTTTGAAACCATCTGCAAAGAAGCGAATAGGAAATGAGCTGCGGACAAACGCACTCGTCCCCATCGTCCAGCAAAATGCAGTTCCCGCCCATACAGTTGCAGCAGGTTTTCTTGATAAGGGCGTTCGCTTTGCGGCTCTGCTGCGGTGTCAGCCGTTTCAGCTCGCTCATACTTCGTCGGCGGCAGATACGGCGAGAGCGGCAAAGTCGGCGTCGCTCATGGTGCGGAGCTTCGCAAGGGTACGCAAGGCAAGCTCGCGCATTTCGCCGTCCATATAGGGCAGCGCACCCGTCATTTCCCCGATAAGCTCCCTGCGCGTATCGGCGATGTAGATGCTGATAAGATTTGTTTCCTCAACGGTAAATCGGTTCATGCTCATACCTCCATTTCGTGATGTTTTGTTTTCGCCGCCCGCTTCGGAGCGGCTTTTTTCTTGTCGGCGGCAAGCTGCGCCCGGATAGAGGGGCGGGGCTTGCGAATATCCCGGTCGCGGTTTTCGCCCTTGTCAATCAGCGCATAGATGCCGTGCCTGCCCTCGATTTTGGAAAAGGTCAGCGTCTTGTAGGGAAGCAGCGAGAAAAGGCGGTCAACGTCCCGGCTCGACGCAAGCATCATAAACGCCGGGGCAAGCTCTGTCATGTAGTGGGTTTTGTTCGGGCTGTTGGGGCTGTACTGACGTTTCATGTCGGCAACAATGCGCCGCGCTTCGGCTTCAATCAGCCCGTCGCGCAGGGCGGCGATATGCGCCTTGAAGTCCCCCGGCGAAAGCTGCTCACGGCTGCGCCGTTCCTCTTGCAGAAGATCGCGCAAGGCTTCGGGGGCGTTTGGCTGCACCTCAAAGCGAAGAAACGCGCCATACTGCGGATCGGGTGAACCGCTAAAGTATTTGCCTGTCGGCTGGCTGCGCTCGCCGCGCTCATAGAAAAGCGTTACGGTGTCTGCGGGAAGCGCCTGCTCCCGAACGTGCCGGAAATGGGCGGCATAGTCCAGCTCATAGAGGTTTCCCCGGATTTTGCCGCGCTCCCTGCCCGTCAGCTCCACGGCATAGGCAAGAATACGGTCGCGTGTCTGCTCCCCGTGGAACTTCCATGTGTTGTATGGGCGGGTGTCTTTCAAGAAAACGTCGCGCTCCCGGAAGCAATGCGTCCCGGACGGGCGGGAGAGCCACAAAAGGTTTTTGTCCTCACGGTCGGGGCTTGCAGCAGCCTCGTGAATGATCTTCTTGTCAATCTCAAAATCGCTTTGGTAAAAGCCGGTGTTCTGCTTCATCACCGCATCAAGGCAAGCCAGTATATCCATGTTTTCAAACTTCTGCATACGATCAGATCCTTTCCAAATCCTGCGTCTTGCTCCTTTGCGCCTTTCTTTGGGCAGTCTGCTCCTTTGCCGCCCGAAGCTGCGCCCGGATCGAGGGCTTTTCCTCTTTGCCGCGCTCCTTATCGGCATGGATGGCGTTCGCAAGGTCAATCAGGGAAATCGGCTCACCCGCCTTTGCTTTCTGCTCCAATTCCCCGACGGTGGGCGTCTGCGGCGTGTTGTTGATGATACCGTCAAAATTGTTGTCGTTCTGCTCCACAATATCCTCAACGTGCTTTAGATAATTCTGCGGCTGCAAAAACTCCGGCGTCTGTCGATAGCCGATGCTGTCAACGTAATGCGCCGTGTCCTGCCCGTTCTGATGCAGCACCACCACATCGGAAACGGAAAGGCTGTGTCCCTTAAAGTCTTTCGGGTGGTCGAGATTAAAGCGGGTAAAAATAGCTTCAAGGCTCGTACCCGGTGCAAGGGGCGCGGAATAAATCAGGTCATAGTTCGCCGGATCAACTGCGTGTCCCGCTGCGGTCAGACGGTCGTAAGGCTCAAAGCGCAAATCCCGCGTTTCGTCGCCGCGTTTGAGCTGGTAAATGGAAAAGCTGTCCCTGTCCGGCTCCTGCGCCTTTGCATAAAGTGCCTTGACCTCGCCCTGCGTCAGCTCCCCGGCGTTCAAGCTCTGTAACAGCTCCCGGCATTTCTCCGGCGTCCCGACAAACAGCAAGTCGCCCGGTATTGCTTTCCCGTCCGGCTGCTGTTCATAGGCTTGCAGGAAAGAGCGGTCGGCAATGCTTTCGCTGCGGGGATTGGTGTGCATGGTATAAATCACGTCTTTTTCTGTACGCTGCGCCGCCTGCGCCTGTGTGCGCTCCGCAAGCGTCTTTTCGGCACGTTGCAAAACGGCATCGCTGACGGGTAGCGCATACAGCCCGGAAGCAGAGGAAAAGCCGACGTTGTTGAAAACATAGTCCACTTCACTATCTTTCAATGCGCCCGCCGCAAAATACTTCTCCCGTGTGGGTTCTGCACTCACCTTGCCATCCGCGATGTCGTAATTCAGCCCGGTTTCGATATGGGAGAAGATGTTTCCGTCCACCGCCAGTGTTACATAGTACCAGCCCATATATCCGCTGCTTTGACCGTCCGCGCCGTCGTTGAACTCGACGTTGAGCAGGGTGTAGGGCTTCAAGCCCTTCTGTGCGGCAATGGCATTGTCCTTTGCTTCGCGCTCCATGAGGGAAGCGAGGGCTGCTTCCTTTGTCGCACTGACGATCTCCGGGTTGTACCGCAGCAGGGTATCGTTGACAAGCTCCCGCTGTACCGCTGCGGTCTTGGCTTTCGGCGTAAGGCGGTTGCCGAGAAACAGGGACGCGCCGTTATCAAAGCGGATGGATATATCGCTTGTGCCGCGCCATTTTCCCGTACAGGGCGACGTTTCAATCCTGCCCGAAGTACCGCCGAACGCCTGCGCAATCACTCCGATTTTTTCCTGTGTGGAAAGCGCCTCGTATTTCTCTGCGATTGCGGCGGCTTTTTTCTGCAAGTCCGTAAGGGGCGGGTCGGCTTTTTCGCTCTGTTCCTCCTGCGCGGCGGCAAGATCGGGCGCGGCTTTCTCGGCTCCGTGCTGCTTTTGCAGCTCTGCGATATGTCCGTCAATGCGGTTGATGATGTCTGCGGCGGCAGAGCGGATCGTTTCAAGGGAGCTTTTCAGCTCCGCAAGCTCCCGCCCGCTGCTCCACCCGGCAACATAGCCGAAAGAGTAGTCCGACGTATCAAGCCCATAATGCTGGCAAACGGTGTAGGCGACGCTTTCCGCTTCCACCTCGCGGGTGCGGCGGTCTACGCGGGGCTGCTGCTCGTCTTTGGGAGCGTTCAGGTCAATATCGTGCAGCTTTGCGTGGGCGATTTCGTGAATGGCGGTTTTGAGCGTTTGCAGCTCGCTCATACCCTCGTCAAGCGCGATGCGCTTGTCCTCCAAGTGATAATAGCCGTGTGCGCCGCCCTCAATTTTCTCAAAGCCGATGGGGACGGGAGAGGTCTTTTCAAGGGCTGCGAAAAAATCACTGTACTGCTCCACATCGCCCGTCAGCGCGTCCACGGCAATATCCGGCAATTCCTTTCCCTCGGTTTGGGACACGTCAAAAACGGACACCACCTTGTAGGCGGGTATAGTGATCTCCTTTTCCTCGGTGACGGGCTTTCCGTCCTTGCCGATCACGGGCTTTTGGGTCTGCGGGTCGATTTTCTCCGTTTCCTGCTTGATTTTGAACGGCGACGGGGCGATAATTTTTATCCCTTTTTCGCCTTTTTTGACATTGCGCTGAAACTGGTTTTTCCAAGCGGTAAAGCCCGCGACCAGGGAAGCATCGGGCTTCTGCATGGCAATCAAGAGGGTGTTGTTGAAGCTGTAATTATGAAACTTCGACATAACGCGCAAATACTCTTTGTAGCGTTCGCTGTCAAAGAGTTCCGTAATGCCTTGCTCCAAACGGTCTGTAATCTCCTTGAGCTTTTCGGCTGGCTTCTCTGCGGTAAGGTTGATAGGGATAACAGGCTGCGGCTGCGGCGGCTCGACAGTAAGGGGCGCTGCCTGCATCGCGGCGGCATCCATCTCCACCTTTTCCGGGTCAGGGCGCGTCGGCTGCGCTGCCTGTTGGGGCGCGGTGTGCTGCGGCGGCTCGCCCTCAATGGCATAACCCGGAAGCAGCAGCCCATTCACCTTGAACGGCTCCGCGTATTCTTTCGGAACGGGCGGCATAGTCTCGGTAAACAGGCGGTCGTATGCCTTGATGCGTCCGGCAAGGTATTTTTCCATTGCCGCCTTGTCTGAAAAGGTCTTGCGCTCCTGTCCGGCGATTTTTACGTTTTGTCCATGGTTCGGTCCGTTGGTGTAGACACTCCATGTCAGGCTCCATGAATACGGCACGGATTTTTGCGCCTGTCTGTCATAGCGGGTGTTTTCATAGACATGATAGCGCATCTGATAGACTGCGTTGCTGCGGAGCTGCCATTCATAATCTGTTTTCTCCCATTTGTTGGATGTGTGCTTGACGGGCGGCGTCTGCACATACTCGATGGCTTTTTCAAGAAAGCGGGTGTTGCCCGCCTGCTGTTCCCATGCGGCTGCCTCCGTTTTCAGCCTGTCAAATACAGCCTGCTCCGCCGCCGCGCTCTCCTGACGCAGCCGTGTCAGCTCCGCAAGAGAAAGCCCGGTCAGCGCGGAAATATCCGCTTTCTCACTTTCAAAATAGATGCTTCGCTCAATTACCAGCTTTTTTGCTACTTCCAGCCTGTCAAAATCATAGCTGGAATAGTTCTTTTCCTGTTCGCTCACGGTTTTGCTCCTTTCTTTTGTTGGTGTGATGATGTCTTTTAGCGGCTGCTCCCACTTGCGCCCAAAGCCGCGCACGACGGTATCTCCCGCTGCGCCGTTTTCGCTGAACATTTGCAGGGTGGAAAACGCATTGTCAAAGGCGGGGATATTGTCTGTGCCAATATTCGGGGCGAAGTGGATAACACCGTCCGGGTAGTCCCTGCCTGTGCCGATCCAGCCCCGGATAAAGCTGTCGAAAGGGGCTTTCGCCCCGCTGTCAAAGTGTTCCTCGGCATGGCTTTTGTATAGCTGCCTGCCCCTATACTGTCTGCCTAAAATCAGCTCTCCCGCCTGCGGGGAGAACATAAAGCGGCGGTTGTCGATTTCCCGCATATCAAAGGACATACTGCGGGTATCAAGAAGCATCAGGGCGGCGGTCAGCTCTGCTTTCGGCTTGTTCTGCGTGGCTTACACCTCCTTTCATCGTTACAGAGGGTTTGGGAAACTTCCCAACAAGCAAAATCCCCATTCTGCGCGTAGCGTCAGAACGGGGATTTTACGGAAAGGGTACCCCTTTCCTATGCTTGCTGCGTAAGTTCTTTGTCCCTCGCAAGCTCGATACGGTAGTTGACGTATTTCCCGCCCGTATCGGCTAATACAATGCTTCCGTCATAGGTTTTACCCGTTTTCGGGGAATACAGCTTTTTGACCTTCGCCCTGCCGCCCGCAAGCAGCGCGGCGGCGATTTTCGGGGTAAAGGCGGTTTTGCGTTCCTCGAAAAAGCGGTCGTTTTTCCACATGACAAAGGCGCAGTCCTTCTTTTCGCAGTAGTAGTTTTTTCTGCCCTCGCAGACATTCCCGCCACAGCGGGGGCATTTGCCGATCACCGCCTTTTCCTCTTTGAACAGGTCTTTCTGATTATCGGAAAGAAACGGATAGGCTTTCACAAGCTCCCGCGCCATTTCTTCAATGCCCCGCATGAAGTCCTCCGGCTCGGCTGCGCCCCTTGCAATCTGCGTCAGAGCGTTTTCCCATTCGGCGGTAAGCTGCGGAGAGGTCAGCGTATCGGGCAGAACGCAAACAAGGTTGTTGCCGTTTTGGGTTGGAATAAGCTGTTTTCCCTTGCGCTGCACAAAGCCGGATTTGACCAGCTTTTCAATCACGGCGGCGCGGGTAGCGGGAGTGCCAAGCCCCCGGCGTTCCGCGTCCGGGTCGGTGTCCGCGCTTCCGGCGCGTTCCATAGCAGATAGCAAGCTTGCTTCTGATACGTTTTGTCAAGGGTGTTTAAGAACTTTTTTCGCTGTCATTCAAAATCAGACGCTTGATTTTGTCGCTCATGGTTTCTTTGCTCGTTTCACTGAAATGGATTTTGACGCGGTAGGTGGTCTTTCCGATTTTCTTTATCATTACAGGTGGCGCGGCTTCCTTTACGGTCAGAGGGGAAGCGGTTGCGGGGGTGCTGCGGTTGCTGGTGTCGTTGTTCATAGGCTCTCCTTTCCATGAGAAAAGCCCCATGCGGTCATACATGGGGCGGTGGTTTTGAGGTTGAAGTGGCGAAGTGGCAAAGTGGCAAGGTATCTGGGTTTTGCCACTTGGATTTTGCCGTTTCACTTTTTAAGAGCGTGATACCATGCCGCGCCAATGCGCTTTGAGGTAATGCGCCCGTCAAGGTTTCTCTTTGCCGCCCGGACGGTACGGGCGGATATGCCCGCTTCTGTGGCGGCTTTCTCTATGTCCTCGCTGGCAAGCTCTTTCCCGTCTGCAAGCAGGTCAAGTATCAGCCTTTCGGCTTGCTCGGTCTTGGTGGCGGTGTTCCCGCCCGCGCCGGACAGCAGCTCGTCGGCGGTGATGTCGTATTCGCCTATCCACGAAAAGCCCGTTTCCGGGTCAAGGCAAAAGGCAACGGGCTTGCCCTCCGGCGCAAGGGAAGATTTGTCATGGACGATAACGCGCACATTCGGTTCTCGCTTCACGCGCCCGATCAGCAGGACGCTCCTTGCTGCGGCGCGGAAGTCGATAGAACCTAAGCCCCGGTATGCGCTCTGCCCTCCGGCAGCTTTGTTGAGATGTCCGATAAGGATAACGGCGCACCCGGTACGCTCGGCAACATCGGCAAGGCGGCGGAACATGGGGCGCACTTCGTTTGCCCGGTTCATGTCGGTTTTTTCGCCCATGTACGCCTGTATGGGGTCAAGGATAATCAGCCGCGCCCCGTTCTGCGTGATTGCCTTTTCTATGCGCTCATCGGAGAGGGTAAGCTCCCGCTTGGCTTCATCAATCACAAGCACGCGGTCAAGGTCTGCTTCGGCTTCTATCAAGCGGGGCTTGACGGTATCGCCCAGCCCGTCCTCGGCGGTCTGGTAAATCACTTGGAATGGCGGCAAGGGCTTCATTCCCGGCAGCGTTCCCCCGGTGGTGCAGGCGGCGGCAAGGCGTAGGGCAAAGGTGGTCTTGCCCTCGCCGGGATTGCCTTGCACAATGGTTACTTTCCCAAAGGGGATATACGGCTCCCATAGCCATTCAACGGTCTGTGTGTCAACCTCGCTCATGCGGATAATCTCAACGGTTTCTTCCTGCGGCGGCTCTTTCAAGCCGTAAATCGCTTCCCGGATATACTTCCCGTCCGCGATTTCTGCCCGGTGCTGCAATACCTCGTTCCAGTCCTTGTAAAGCGGCACAAGGCGGTGAACGGTCAAGCCCTCCGGCATAAGCTCCACAAGGCGGCTGCAAGCGTCGTTTCCGGCTTGGTCGCTGTCAAGGCAGAGGTAAACGGTCTTGATGTTCGGACGGTCAGAGAGGAAACGCAGCAGGGCTTTTTCTCCCACGCCGCCCAGTGCAAGGTAGCTTTGTTTCTGCCATTCCTTTTTGAACAGGCAGAGGAAAGATAACAGGTCAATGGGGGCTTCAAAAACAAACAATCTTTCGCCCTCGCCCCGGTAGCAGAAGTTAAAGGCTTTGTCGCTGCCTTTCACATCAAGCCGGAAGCTCCCGGCTGTGCCGCGCTGGTGGGCGTAGCGTGGTACTCCGTCCTCGTCCCGCCCTACGAATACGGCGTT
>ERZ824488.4036-NODE-4036-length-10253-cov-19.313395_pt1 | contig 10253 bp, 10 predicted proteins | sample MGYA00519936_ERZ824488 | MGnify/ENA primary metagenome ERZ824488 (study PRJEB31778, sample SAMEA3449153) | human gut metagenome | biome: human gut; feature: human-associated habitat; material: faeces | place: United Kingdom | collected 2010/2012 ...
GGGCGGCTGCCCTCGATGTAGTCGCAGAGCCGGACATAGAGGATCAGCAGGATGAACAGGAACAGCGCCGCGAAGATATATCCCAGCAGCAGATACACGCCGGAGGACATCTCCCGCAGAAAATCCGCGCCCGACTGGCGGTTGGTAATCGCATACTCCGCTCCCGTAAAGCGCGCCCGCAGGGCAGCCTCCACCTGCGCGTTCATGGCAGGGTCGGTCAGGGCGATCTCGACGCCTGTCGCCGGTTCCGAAGCGATAATCTCCGCATACAGCTCGTCGCTCACATAGATATCCAGCGCCCATTTGGACGGCTCCGCGTTCGTCAGCGCCGCCACCGTCAGCGCCGTCACATCCTCCGGGGCTGGCTGAACTGCAAACCCGTCTGCATCGAAATACGCTTCCGACCGGCAAAGCCGCAGTACATCCCCGACGCCGCATTCCGCTTTGCGGCTGACGGCGATCTCATACCTGGAAAGGGACTGCTCCGCCGCGCCAAGGCCGCTGTACGGCCGGATGCGCGGCGTTTTCCACGCTTCATCCGGGCTTTCCGGCAGCAGGACATAGCCCAGCGGCTCATATACGGGCCGCGTCTGCTTTACGCCCTCCAGGGAGGAAATATACGCCGCATCCTCCGCCGAAAAGCCCTCGCCGTCATAGGCGGAGCGCGAAATCCTCAGTCCCCATTCTTCCGCCGCGCCCGTGACCTGCAAGGCAACGGTGAGAATGTTGAACAGCAGCAGAAACACCGCCATTACGGGAATGGAAACAGCAAGGCAGGAGCGGAGGCTGCGGTTCGTGCGGCTGCGCCACAGGCCGCAGAGGGTTGCCGCCGGGGTGGAACGCCGCCGAAGGGGCTTTCGTCCGCGCTTGACCTTCGGCGCATTCTCCGCATCGTTCAGCAGCGCCCGCGCAGGCGAGCGGCTGTATCTGCGCAGGGTCATGCCCAGCGACAGTCCCAGTGTAACGAAGAAAACCGCCAGATGGAGCAAAATATTCATCGGCTCCACATGAAAGATCAGCCACGCAAGGCTATCGTGGCGGATCTCAAGAAACGCCGTGAACAGCGCTTTCAGCGATACGATGGAGATCAGCACGGCGCAGGCCGCCGCGAGCAGGAACAACGCCGCAAGCTCTGCGGTAAACAGGATTCTGATCTGGCGGCGGCTGGCTCCGCAGGCGCGCAGCGCTCCCACATCGGCGGAAAAGCGCTTTAAGTGGCTTTGATAAGCGGAATGCACCACCGATACCGAGAGCAGGATAACCAGAGCATTGATAATGAGAAGAGTGCGCTGTCCCGAAAGATAAGAGGGGTCGGTGGAAATTCCGTGGGCGTATTCATAGTTGAACATTCTCGGCAGCAGCCTTTCGCTGCCCGACGCCTCCATCCGCCTGCAGATCTCCAGCTCGTAGGAACGCACGCTCTCCGAATTTCTCCAGTCTTCGTCCGACAGAATACGCAGATAGATGGCGCCGTCACGATAAACGGGCGCGGAAAGCCCTGGTATATTCTCAAAATACGGCGCGTCCGCTTCCGTTGCGTTCCCGATATGCCAGGTCTCGCCCGCAGAGCGGGTAAGGAGATATTGCCGCGTGCCCCAGGCGTTGCTGTCCCGGTAAATGCAGATCAGCAGCGGCAGCAAAAACGCGCAGGTCAGCACTGCAAACAGCACCGCATGACGGCGGGGGCTGCGGGTGACGGAGCGCTTCATATAGAGCAGATAGGTCATGGCGGAACCTCCTTGCGCCGAGAGCTTCAATGACAGGACGGCATGATACTTTATGCTTCAATTTTATCAGACAATGCGAAGGTTGGCAAGGGAGACGAAGAAATGTCAGGGCAGCGCAAATCGGGCGAAGGTTCATATTGATGCAAGCGTTGTCATCGGCATGGAAAAAACATATGACAGCTTGCTTTCCGATCAATTGTCCGATATAATAGAAATGGATCGGGAGATGGAGGAGCGTGATCGAATGAAAAGACGCCTCGTGTTTGGCAAATGCAGAGATCAGAACGCTCCTCTTATACATGAAACTGTCGGGCATGGCTTTTCCTTTCGCCGTGTCCGGCAGTTTTTATAATATACAGACTTCACCGAACAGAGAGATAGAATACAGGGAGGCGTACAGATGCTCACGGATGAAAAGAACAACCTCGTGCTCCAGGGGAGTCCCCATGAAATCGCGATGCTGACGAATCTCTATGACGCGGCGGTTCGGCAGCTTACGCTGAAATTCGAGATCCTGAATGACGAGTTCAAGGCGCTGTACGCGCGGAATCCCATTCATCATATCGAAGGTCGCGTCAAATCCGCATCCAGCATCGCGGCAAAGCTGATGAAAAAGGGCCTGCCCGCAACTATCGAGGCCGCCCGTGCACACGTCAACGATGTCGCCGGCGTCAGGGTGGTGTGCAGCTATATCGACGACGTATACCGCGTCGCCGACATGCTGGAACGACAGACCGACTTGGAGATTATCAAGCGGCAGGATTATATCGAAACGCCCAATTACAACGGATATCGTTCCCTGCATTTGGATATCCGAGTGCCAGTGTATCTGTCTGACCGGACGGAGCAGGTGATGGCGGAAATCCAGATCCGCACCATTGCCATGGATTTCTGGGCTAGTTTGGAGCACGACGTTCGCTATAAGGTGGACAAAACAAAGCTGCCGGAGGGCATCAACGAAGAAATGCTGGCATGCGCCGATCGGATCGCTGAGATCGATCGGCAGATGCAGAACATGTATATGCGCATCAAGGCGGCAGAGAAATAAGCGCACTTTTTAGGCATTCTCGCTAGGGGTGCCATTTTTGTGAAAAGGGTATTTTCGTAATGAAAGACCGTCCGGCTGTGGGCGGTCTTTTTGCTTGTCTGTTTCGCATTCCCCGGGGAGTCAGAATGGAATGCTCGCTGTCTCATTTGTGCGATAGATAGATCGCTGTCAACCTGTCAGCAATGGATAGCGAAAAATCTTTCAACTTTTGCCGCAAGAAGAAATCCCCTATAATGGAGACAAATCAAGAAAGCGAGGGAAGCATATGACACACAAAGACACCGGGATTCTCTGCAGTTTTTTCACATCGGCGCTCAGACTCTATTTTGATTCAGACCGCCGCGCTATGGCCCGTGCGCTCCGCTGCAAGCCAGCAGAACTGGATCAGGCACTTTCACAGCCTGGCGCGCATGTCGGCTTCGACCTGTTTGAGCGTCTCGTTGTTCATTGTCTGAGCAATGGGCTGAGCATTGACGCTTTACTGCAAAATCCGGCGGGAGGGAAATAAACGCTTATCTTCTTGGCTGCTTTGCCGCCAGCTGTAGGAAAATGGCGTGCTCCAGATCACACAAGCACGCTTCGCCGTCTGTTTTCGGGGTAAAGTTTTGCCCGATGGATTCGTATAAGCGCTGCGTCAGCCCCAGTACGCCGCTGCGCAGCGCGTCATACTGCTCCATGGATTCGGATAGAAGCGCCTCATAGCTCGCAATCTCCCGCACGGAATCTTCGGAGGAGAGCTTGCCGTTCATTTGGCGAAGTCGTTCGTTTTCCTCCCGGAGGCCGCGCGTTGTGTTCTTCAGTTGATTTATTTCGGCGGAGGCTTCTGCCAGGCGCTTCTGCAGATTGGAAATCAATCCTTTGTCTCGCTGTCTGCTAATATCGTCTACCGTGACAAACGTCCTCCTGTCCTCCCCCCGCAGGCTTTCGCAATATGCCTGCCGCAGCAGACCAATGACACCGTCGCGGCCGAAACGTGATATTTCCGTGATGGTCAGTCGCGGATGCTGGATGTGTCCGGGAGCGTCCGGCAGTATCACTTGCACGGAATCCCATTCGATAAAAATATCCGGCGCCAGCGCGTCATTGACCGCTTTCAGCGTTTCCATGTCGTCCAGCCAACAGACGACTGCATTGCCGATCATCTCTTTCTCCACCAGAATAGGGCTGATCAGGTCGGGGCAGGTAATCACAATTACAGGAATCCATCGCTTTGGGTCGCGCATGAGCATCAGGACAGATGCAAGATTGCCTTCGTCAATGGCAATCGCTCCGCTGGGGAGCTGAAAGGAACCGCAGCTGCACGCGAGCCTGGGATTTTGGTTTAACGCATAAAGCAGCGAGGTCGGCGAAACTAGTGGCTGTCTGAATTCTGAAAACGATCCTGCTTTGTGATCGTAATACATAAGCGCATAGTATAACATGGCAGCGTTCGGGGTTCTGACGTCCAGTCCAATATGCAGCAGCCATTTGCGCCGTCGGACGTATTTGTCCCGAACGGAAAGTCTGAGCGCCCATTGCCGTGAGGCTTCGTTTTCTTCCCCGTAGAGTGTTGCCGTCCGAAGCCGCTTCGTCTGGTCGGGCGTCTCCTCCGTACCATAGGAGCGGAAGCGTTCCCAGTCCGGCGCGAAGTCGTATTCCCGTCGGATAGCGTCATATATGATGCCCTGCAGAAATTCAAGCAGTTGAAATGAAGGACAGCATCCTTCTACAGGTTGAATCTGCAGGATTGCCTTTTGGACCAGTGTGAAGGTTGATTCGTTCATGCGCTTCCCCGCTTTCTGATTCGTTTTTCCCAAGCATAGCACAATTCCATGTGCTGCGCCATTTCGCAAATATTTCTGCGAATTCGCACAAAAAATTGCGAAATGGTCAGCATGGCAAAGGCATGGTACAATGGCTGTGGTTTAGTACACCAGAAGCAGTGAGGTGCAGAGAATGACGGTTACCGCTTATCTATTTGGGTTTACCCTGACGATGGTTTTCGAGGGCAATAAAAGTGAGTTTGCCCGCAGGTTGAATATTCGCAGGACGGATTTTAATCGGATTGAAAAACGGCTTTGCGCAGGCTCATCCAGCGTCCAGACGCTTGAAGCGGTTTTGCAACTGCTTTGTGAAATGCATATCAGCGTGGATCGGGCGCTTGTGGGATACAGGCGGGAGCTTACCGCGCTGTCGGAACATCCTGATCTGCAGCAGAGGCGGGAGAGTATTCTGGTTGTCCATGAGGAGTTCACGCGGATATGGATGCATGCAGGCAATCGAATGAGGATTTTCAAGAGCGCGGAAGCCTTCCTGACAGAGCTGGAGCGCTGCTTTTGTAATGTCTCCTGCGTAGCAAATCGAGACTGTCTCACAGAATGCCCATGTAAGCGGTTTGCCGAATACATGGAATGGCTTCATCGCGAAATGGAGCGTCCCATGACGAAACAGCAGGAATAAGCCAAAACGCAAAAAACGGCACGCTTTCCTCGAAAGGATTGCGTGCCGTTTTCGCTTATGGCTGGCCGGGTGGATAGGTCGGAAGCTCGTCCAGTTCTTCCTTCAGATGTGTGATCACGCCATTTCCACCCAATGCATGATACTGCTCATAGATGTCACGCATGACCTCCCGATCACGGATGGGATAGAAGCCATTGCGAGTATGACGCTTGTATTCTTGATAAAATCTGTCGCGTAGCAGCGCCATCATCGCCTATTTGAGCGCTTTCTGATCGTGTACATATTGCTTGAAGCGTTTATGATACTACCAGGTGATCAGGCAAAAGATCAGCGTGCAAAGCTGCTGTACCCAGTATTTCATGACAGCGTCAAGAATTGATTGCCAGTTCAATGGATTCACTTCCTCGATGATTTCTTTCTGCGGCCCACAGCGCGGGTACGGCAGGCGGCTCCCAGCCGGCTTGAGCGGTATGCCCCTGCAGACAGGCGTATACGCCGCCCTCCGCGTCCGGGTATGCGGCTTTGTCGCCCGTCTTATACTCCACGCCCGCCTGCCAGACGCGCATTTTGTCTTCAGGCACAAGGTCCACCCTGCGCCAGAGCGCGGGCACATTCCCGGGGTTCCAGCCGTTCTGCGTGGTGTGCGCCTGTACGCACCGCCAGAGAGCGCCGTCGTGGGTATAGACGTCGCCCTTCTGAACCTTCCGCCCGGACTGCCACAGTCGTCCCTCCTAAGCGGGGGAAACCTGCAGCTATTCCGCATCCGTCACCTTTCCGTCCGCCACGGCGGTGCGCAGCAGAAGTCCCAGCGCCTCGGACAGCGCTTCCTCCGCATTCATGGTGGTAAAGGTTTCCAGCGCCTGCGCCTGCGCCTCCATATCCGCCGTCACCGTCTGACCAGATGCGATTTCAACGCTATCCGGCAGGATCAGGAGCTGCTCCGGGCTGACGCCGCTCATCTGCAGAGCGTCGCCGGTCACGCTGTAGGTCTTATCTGTCTCCCGTCTGGCGATTAAAAAGGACGTATGCAGCACCGTCCGCACACGCCCGTCCAGAGGAATTGCGATTTTCAAGCTTTCCGCCTCCTTTTTCTCATCCGTTCGCGCCGCTGTTATATACGACGGTTAGATACGGCACGCTTCCGGAATCCGTACCGCCCATGCGCATATAGCCGCTGGAATAGGTTGAAGAGCCGAAGTTGTAGGGTGTTTCATACAGGCACAGCCCACCGAAGGTTCCGTCCGCAAGCCCCTGAACGGCGGCGACGGGTATGGCAAAGGTCACGGTCTGCCCGCGGCCGATGGTGCCCAGCGCGCCATAATTGGCGAGAATGGCGGGAGTGCCGCTGGCGGAGGTGTTAGCAATGGCGCAGAGGTATACGTTTTTTGCCGAACCGGCGCCGCTGCCCGTTTTGCGGAATAGCGTAAGTGATGCAGATTTAATGGTTGCGCCGGACAGCGTGCTTTTCAGCGTGCCAAACCACATACAGCCGCGATTCCAATTGAGAGAGCTTTTGTAGCCGCTATCGCTGTACACGCCTTGTACCACGTCCAGCGTATCGGAGCGCCAACTGCCACGCCATGATTTTGTGGCTGATGCGTAGAACGTACCCGTGGTATCCGGGGTAACGACTGGCGTGACAGAGCCGCCATCTGTAATAACGCTGCCTGCGAAGATTTGTCCGCTTTCTCCGGCGCTTCTTGCCCCTGTTGGAACCGTGCCTGTTGCAAAGATAATACCGGAATAGGCAACCATTGCCCAAGTGCAGGAGCCTTTACAGTTCTTCACGACTCCCGTGCCCATGTACACCTCCTAACCTTGCAGTGCATTGTACAGATTTGTCTGATACAGCCAGACATGAGAGGTTTTGCAGTATACGGAATCGTAAGTGACGTCGTTTGCGTCCAATGTACAGCTGTTGAATTCGACAAATTGATCCATGGCGCATTCCACAAGATAAGGATTGCGGCTGTTCCCATTTTTTGGTCGAGATTCCCGCAGAAACAGTTGGACAAACCGAATGTGCGCTGAGCACCCCCGAACTGTAATGTAGCTGTTTAAGACGTTGTTGGAATAACCTCGGATGCACAGATGTCCCGTGCCGCTGACGCCCTTTATATGCACTCCGTTGGGCTCATAGATATCTGTTCCGGAAGGAAGCCATATCCAGACGTCTTCCCGCAGGAAACGGTTGTTGACTGCCTGAACTGCCTCTCCCAGTGAACGGAAGTAGGTATTACTAGTTCCGGAATAGCTGGGATTTACATACAGCGTCGTTGGGCCATCATAGGCCGCAGCTATGGACTCAGAAATCACCCGATCGGCATACAGTTCTTTGAAGCCCACGTTGCCGTCCGCAGACATTTCCATCAGCACGTTTTCGTTATTTGCAGGATCGAGCAGCTGAAGCAGGAAGTTCTCTGTTGTGATCGAGACGTTGTTGTCGCCGATGTAGATGCCAGATGATTTCACTTCCTGTGCTCCTGCCGCAATCCAGTTGCTGCCGTCGTAGCGTTTGAGCAGATTGGGAGATACAGAGGTATCCAGCCACAGCATGTTCATGTACATGGTGCCGCTGGGAGCAGTAGCGCCGCGATAAACCTTCTCCGAATTATACGTCGACGTACTGACCTTGAGAGAAATACTGTTGGCATTTTGCGTTATTTTGGATTCGGCATTCGTTACGCGATTAGCCAAGCCATAAATGTCCTCCGGTGCTGCACTCCATTCCGTCCAGCTGTTCAGCACTTCCAGTTTGATGTTGCGAAACTGCACCGTTCCGGTAGTACCGTTGGCTGACCCCGTTCCCAGTGCAAAATAGGAAATCGCCGTCGGATTGAAACTGGACAAATTCAGTGGGCCGTAGGACACGCGAACCCAGTCATCGTCCGTAGCGGCAAAGGTCGAATCCGTTGTGCGCAGATACCAACCGCGGCCTGCGAGCAGTGAGGAGCCGCTTGAGTCAATATAGTGATAATAGACCCAGATGCCGCTGTAAACGTTGGTTGAAGAGGAAGCGCTGGCGTCGACATCAGTGCGTTTGATGTCAAAGGAAATCCGAATATTGGAAGCGTTGTTGCTGTGCGAAAACAGATCGTCCGACACGTTCAGGTTATAGCTCGTAGAATTCGTAACTGTGCCGTTGGCGTAATGGTATTTGTTGTCCACGAAGGTATGGACGATTCCAGAGTTCAGACAGTAATTGCGGCCAGCGTATTTTTCATAGGCATACATGGCAGACGAAGTCACTGTTGACGCGATGGCCTCTGGAGTAACCTTCTGTTCCGCCGCATCCAAACGTTCCCCCAGTGAAGAAACCATGGCGCTGTCGGCTTTCAGAGCAATAGCGTTATTGGTCTGCTCGAAAAGCGTGTTGGTTTCGGATTTTGTGTAATACTCGGATAAATCCACGTCCGCGCTGCACTCCACCCAATTCGTGCCGTCCCAGCGTCTGAGGAGATTGGGAATGGAAGAAGTGTCCAGCCACAGCATCCCCGGCACGGGAGAAGCCGGAGCTTCTCCCTGTTGAATGGGATCGTTCAAATCCGCAATCGTGATCTGTGCCTGTGCAATCATCATTCCACCTCACACACGAACACCGTCTTGACGTCTACATCGTCGCCGCTGATGGAAATGACCTTGCCGGTAGCAAAGGCTGCGCCATTATCCAGAGGCTCGCCGTTCTTGTCCCGGCGATACCAGGTGTACTTCTTCGTATGCCCATATTCCGCATTGCTGGAAACATCTGTCCACGCGCTGCCGGAATAGCGCATCAGCATTGTGGCATGACTGTTGGCCGCTGCTTTGTAGTAAAATGTACCGGTCGAAGGCGCGGACGGTGCGGATACGGAATAGGTAGTAGACTTCAATGCATCCACTTCTTTGCCGTTCTGCCAGAGGCGGCAAATCAGAAAGGTAGAGCCGATTCCGTTTTTGAACACCTCGCCCGCCGTGCTGTCGATGTCCGCCTGATAATTGTCCGTCTTGTCGATCAGACTGATGACGTCCTGATAGGTCTTCCCATTGTAAGTCATCCGGCAGCGATAGCTGGCCTGCCCGGCTACGTCCGCACCATCAACAGATAGGGAAGACGCCGTTTCGCCTGAAATCGTCTGCCAGCTGCCGCCGCTGTATTTGGCCCATTCATAGGTCGCGCCCGAGGTGATTGGCGAAGAGCCGTCATAGGCGGAGGTTTGCAAAAGCAGCGTGCCACTGCCGTTCATGAACACCGTACCCTGAGGCGCGTACAGAGAGAAGACAATGGCATTCACACCCGCTGCGCCGTCCGCACCAGAATTGACCTTTGACCAGTTGATGTATAGCGTCGTGAAAACGGGCGATGTGATCGGAACCGCCAAACGCCCGGATTGCTGCGCCGTGCCGCCCAGCGTGGCATTTGCCGCGACTGCAATGGTCAGTGGGATTTCATTGGAGGAAGCGCTGCCCTTGGTTACTGTCATGCCCGTGGGCATTCCGCTGATTTCGCCCACGGAGGGCGTGACCTTCTTCGTGCCGCTGTAAGCCACTACATTGCAAATAGCGGTGGAGGCGTTCGCCTGACCGGAGGCATTGGCGGTAAAGGTGATGTTTTCATTATTCAAGAAAGCGATGGAAGCAGGTTGACCATCCGCACCTGCACCGCCGGTCGCGCCATCGGATATCTTGTAGATGCTGATAACGTCGCTGATATTTGCATCGTTGGTTACAATGCGCAGCGTCGCACAGTCGCCGACCCACACGCTGTGTGTGGGCTTGACGATCAGCGAAGTACCGGTGATCGTCGCGTTGTCGCCAGTCGTGGGATAATCCTGCCACGCATCGGAGGCGTTCTTGTACTGCCATTTGCTCAATACGACGTTCTGCACGTTGGCCGTCAGCGTGATCTGCACGGGCGATACCGCGCCGTCTGCATCGTATTTGAACACCTGTGCGCCGCTGATCCATGCGGATTTTGCGTTTTCACCCGTCTTGACCAGGGCGAAGGAAATATCCGCCGTGGCGTTGGTAGTCAGCCCGTTGTCAGGATCCAGATAGGAGAT
>ERZ824488.4049-NODE-4049-length-10222-cov-3.929281_pt1 | contig 10222 bp, 11 predicted proteins | sample MGYA00519936_ERZ824488 | MGnify/ENA primary metagenome ERZ824488 (study PRJEB31778, sample SAMEA3449153) | human gut metagenome | biome: human gut; feature: human-associated habitat; material: faeces | place: United Kingdom | collected 2010/2012 ...
CTCCCTATCTGTCACCCTCAATGCGTAAACAACCTGTTGGCACAGAACACCTAGAGCATCTCTATGCGGCCGTCCTTGACCGTGAGGCCGACCTCGCCGTCAAGCAGGCGCGCCAGCGTGGAGCCGGCAAGCTCCCAGCGCCAGGAGGTCGAGAGGCGCGACTTACTGCGGTTGGTCACGAAGTCCTGTAGGTCGTCCCTGGTGGCGATGAGCTGGGTGGCCACGCCGGTCTTCTCGGAGATCACGCGCAGCATGGCGTACATGAGGTCGATGACGCTCTCCGTCTCTGCGGAGGGGCGCACGTGGCGCTTGACCTGGGGGCACTCGCCCGCGGGGCAGGCCACGCCGCGCGAGACGGCGGCCACGAGCTCCTCGGCGTCGCGCGGCGAGAGCTGCTCGGTGCCGCGGATGCGGCGCAGGCGGTCGGTGCCGCGCGGGACGCGCTTGCAGACCTCGACGATGACCTCGTCGGAGAGCACCCACTTACGAGGGACGTCGCGGGCGGCCGCAAGGCGCTCGCGCCAGGCGCAGGCCTCGCGGGCCACCGCCAGCTGGCGGCGCGTGAGGGAGCCGGAGCGCTTGAGGCGCAGGTAGGCCTCCTCGGGGGGGCGCGTCACGTGGGCGGGGTCGGTCAGGGCCTCCATCTCGGGCGCCACCCAGGCAAGGCGGTCGCGCTCGATGAGCTCGGAGACCATGCGCTCGTAGATGCCGGGGAGGTAGCGCACGTCGTCCTCGGCGTAGGTGAGCTGCTCGGGGTCGAGCGGGCGGCGCGACCAGTCCGTGAGGGACTCTGCCTTGGCAAGGCGCACGTCGCAGTAGGACTCCACCAAAGAGCCGTAGCTGATCTGCTGGCGCAGGCCTAGGAAGGCGGCTGCGAGCTGGGTGTCAAAGACCGAGCGACAGGTGCAGCCCATGCCCGACTGGATGACCTCCAAATCCTGGCTGCACGCGTGGAAGACCTTGGTGACCTCGGGATCCTCAAAGATCCTTGCCAGAGGGGCGAGGTCGCCTATGAGGATGGGGTCGATGGCGGCGATCTTCTCGCCGGCCCTCACCTGGACGAGGCACAGCTTGGGGTAGTAGGTCTTCTCGCGGAGAAACTCGGTGTCGACGGCGATGACGCGCTCGCCGGCGGCCTCGCGGCAGAAAGCTTCGAGCTCCCCTTGGGTTGCTATGTACACGTGGTCTCGATTCAGGACGCGGAGTTTGGGTACCATCAGGTGGTGCGCGGCCGCGGCGCGGCCCGCCAAGTGCATAATCATAGCCGCAACCACCTGCGACGGAAACCTGGGGAGGAAGCCGTGCGCACGCTCATCATTCATAATCCAAAATCCGGCTTTGGCTCGGACGCCGTCTACCAGTTCCAGCGCTCCGTCGTGAGGCCAGGGGACGAGTGCGTCTTCCGGCTGCTCGAGGACGACTTCGACCCCAGGCAGGCCGTGCGCGACGCGACGGACTTCGACGTGGTGGTGGCCTCCGGTGGAGACGGCACGGTGAGCGGCGTCATGCACGCGCTTGCGGGCACGGGGGTTGCGGTGTGCGCCTTCCCCTCTGGGACGGCCAACCTCTTCAACGCCAACCTGGGAAACACGCCCGAGCCGCAGTCGCTCGCGCGCGCCTGCCGCATGGGCCAGGTGGCCGACCTCGACCTGGGCTCTCTCAGCTGGGTTGACGTTGACGGCACCTCCCACGAGCGCGGGTTTGCCCTCATGAGCGGCACGGGATACGACGCCCAGCTCATGCAGGCGGCCCTTCCCAACAAGGCGCTCATGGGCGAGGCGGCCTACTACGCCGCGGCCTTTGCCAACCCGCGCCCGGACGTCGTGGGCTTCCGCATCACAGTGGACGGCCAGACCTACGAGCGTGAGGGCATCATGTGCCTGGTGGCAAACGCCGCCATGATCCAGGGGGACGTGCAGATCGTGCCGGACTGCCGCATGGACGACGGCGCGCTCGACGTCATAGTGGTAGAGGTCGGCAGCGTGGCCCAGCTCGCGGGCCCGGTGCTCTTTGCGCTCCTGGACCGCGAGGGCAACAAGATCGGGCGCCCGCACATCGAGAGCTTCCACGGCGCGGACATCGTGGTGGAGTGCTCGAAGCCCGTGCCCATCGAGGTGGACGGAGACTCGGAGCCCGCCCTGGTCACGCGCTACGAGGCCCACGCCCTGCCCGGGGTGGCCCGCGTGGTGGTGGATTCCATGAGCCCCTACGGCCAGCGCGCCGAGCAAGCCTCCCGCTTCGGCGGCACCGACGACGTGGCGTTTCCCAAGTAGGACCAGACCGCGAGACGCCGCAGTTTGCATGTGAATGTGGTCGCCGGGAGACATCCCAGCGACCACTTTTTCATGCAAACGGCGGCAAGAGGGGCGTCTTGCCGTGGGCGCTAGGCTAGGTCGGCCGGGAAGGTGACGCCGAGCTGGCGGCGGGCCTCGTCCATGACGTGGGCGGTGTCGAGCGTGACCTGGCGGAAGCGGGCCACCATCTGCGCGGTGCCCCTCTCGCCCAGGACGGCGTCCACGAAGTCGGCGATCTCACAGGCCATGTCGTTGGCGGGGCAGGGCGCCACCTCGACGGGACGGCCCTCGCGGGCCTCCTGGCGAAACACCATCCCCTTGTCCTCGTGGTCAACGACGCGCAGGTTCTCCGGCGCCTCGACGTGGTCCCAGACCAGGGTGGCCTTCTCGCCCTGCACCTGGCAGGAAAGCTGGTCGTCGGAGAGCTTGCCGTAGGAGAGCGCCACCGCGGCCTCGGGGTAGCCCAGGGAGATGCTTCCGGCCAGGTCGATGATGTTGAACTGGTCGTCGTCCGCCGTGCCGGGCACGCGCGTGGTGACGCCGCAGGCGGCCACGCGCTCGGGGCGGCCGAAGAGCGCCACCGCGGGGGCGACCGTATAGACGCCCATGTCGCACAGGGCCCCCGCGGCCATGCGAGGGTCAAAGATGTTGAGGCGCTCCCCCGCCCGGAGTCGGGCGATGCGGCTCGTCACCTTGGAGAAGGACATCTGCGCAAGGCGGACCTGCCCCAGGGCCGCCACCTCGCGCTCGATGGCCGTAAAGCCGGGCGTGTGGAGGTTGCGCATGGCCTCCATTGCCACGACGCCGGTCTCGTCGGCGGCGCGGAAGAGCTCAGCCGCCTCGCGCTCATTGGACCCGAGGGACTTCTCCACCAGCACGTGCTTGCCGGCCGCGACGAGGGCCTTGGCCTGGCTGACGTGCAGCGCGTTGGGGCTTGAGACGTAGACGGCGTCCACCTCGGGGCATGCGGCGAGCTCCTCGAGCGAGTCAAAGGCCAGCCCGGCGCCATGGGCGTCGGCAAACTCGCGGGCCTTCTGGCCGCTCCTGGAGTAGCAGCTCGCCAGCGCGGCCCGGGGCTCCCCGGCAAGGGCGTCCAGGAACCTCTCGCAGATCTTGCTCGTGCCAATGGTCGCAAACCTCACCATGCCCATGTGTCCCCCCCATTGTTCGCATTTGGCTGTAGTTGCGATTCTACCAGCCGCCCAAGGCCGCCAAGCTGATAAGGTCTTATGTGGAAAAAAGGAGGTCACATGTACTCATTTGACGGTCGCGTGCGCTACAGCGAGTGCAACGAGGACGGGCGTCTGAGCCTTGTCTCCATGATGAACTACCTGCAGGACTGCTCGACCTTCCACTCGGAGGCGACGGAGGTCGGGCTTGACTGGCTGAAAGAGCAGGGCCTTGGCTGGATCTTGGGCAGCTGGCTCATAGAGATCGACGAGCTCCCCCGCTTTGCCGAGAAGATCCGAACGAACACCTGGTGCTACAGCCTCAAGGGTCTGCACGCCCAGCGCTGCTTCTCCATCGAGGACTCCACGGGGCGCCCGGTCGTCCGCGCGGACTCGCAGTGGTTCCTCTTTGACCGCAACGCCGGCAAGGTCTGCCGCATCCCTGACTCCCAGCGCGTCTATCTAAGCGACGAGCCCCGTCAGGACCTGCCCGCCATGGAACGCAAGATCAAGGTGGATGGCGAGGGCAGGCAAGCCTCGCCCATCCAGGTGAGCGAGCAGCACCTGGACACCAACCGCCATGTCAACAATGCGCAGTACGTCATGTTTGCCCTGGATGCCCTCGCCGAGCTCGGGCACCCCCTCGACGTGCACCGCATTGCCGTGCAGTACCGCACCATGGCCTGGCTTGGCAACAAGATCGTCCCGCTGGTGCACGTCTGCGAGGCCGGCTACACCGTCGAGCTCACCAACGGCGAGGGCGCCACCTACGCCGTCGTCAAGCTGCAGGAGGCGTGATGATGAGGACCGTTCACGTGGCCGCGGCCGTCATCAAGTCCGATCGGGGGATTCTGGCCTGCAGGCGGGCCAACACCCAGGGAGACGGCGGCTGGGAGTTTCCCGGCGGCAAGGTCGAGGAGGGCGAGTCCGCGGAGGCGGCCTGCCGCCGCGAGATAGCGGAGGAGCTGGGCTGCCGCCTGCAGCTGGCCTGGCCCTATGACGTCGTGGAGACAGACTACCCGGACTTCCACCTGGTCATGGACTGCTTTGCCTGCACGCTCGAGCCCGGCGAGAGGCCCGTGGCCACGCCCGGCGTCCACTCCGAGCTGCGCTGGGTGGACCGCAGCCAGCTCATGGACGTGGGCTGGCTACCCGCCGACCGCACGCTGGCCCAGAGCCTGGGCATGAACTGGGACGCCGCATTTGGCGCGGAGTTCCTCTAGGCCAGACGGCACAACGGGGCCAGGTCCCGGGCGCCGCAAGGCCCGCACCCTCACCCAAGCACGCGACCAAGGGAGGACCGCATGAGCAAGGCAGACAAGATGTTTGTCGCCATGTGCGAGGACATCATCAACAACGGAACCACCACCGAGGGACAGAAGGTCCGCCCGCACTGGGAGGACGGCAGCGCAGCCTACACCATCAAGCAGTTTGGCGTCTGCAACCGCTATGACCTGCGCGAGGAGTTTCCGGCCCTCACGCTGCGCCGCACGGCCCTGAAGTCCGCCATGGACGAGGTGCTTTGGATCTACCAGAGGAAGTCCAACAACATCCACGACCTCAAGAGCCACATCTGGGACGAGTGGGCGGACGAGGCCGGCTCCATCGGCAAGGCCTACGGCTACCAGATCGGCGTGAAGTCCCACTACCCCGAGGGGGACTTCGACCAGATGGACAAGGTCCTCTACGACCTGCGCAACACGCCCTTTTCGCGCCGCATCATGACCAACACCTACGTCTTTGCGGACCTCAGCGAGATGAACCTCTACCCGTGCGCCTACTCGGTGACCTACAACGTCACCCAGCGCGCGGGCGACAAGCGCCCGACGCTCAACATGGTGCTCAACCAGAGGAGCCAGGACGTGCTGGCGGCAAACAACTGGAACGTCTGCCAGTACGCCATCCTGCTCATGATGGTGGCACAGACGGTGGGCATGGTGCCGGGCCAGCTGGTCCACATGATCGCCGACGCCCACATCTACGACCGTCACGTCAACATCATTCGCGAGCTCATCTCGCGCCCACAGCACGCGGCTCCACGCGTGAGCCTGAACCCCGACGTTACCGACTTCTACGCCTTCACCACCGACGACCTGCTGGTTGAGGGCTACGAGCACGGACCGCAGGTCAAGGACATCCCCATCGCCGTCTAGGAGGCCTCATGGACGCCATAGTTTCCGTCACTTCAGACTGGGCCATCGGCAAGGACGGGGGGCTTCTCGTCCCCAACAGGGCCGACATGCGCCGCTTCGTGCAGCTCACCCGGGGCTGCACCGTGCTCATGGGCAGAAAGACCCTCGAGAGCTTCCCGGGAGGGCCGCTCAAGGGCCGCCGCAACGTGGTGGTCTCGCGCCGGGAGGGCTATGCGCCCGAGGGGGTAGAGGTCTTCTCCACGCCCGAGGCGGCGCTTGCCGCGACAAGCGGGGACGAGAAGGTCTGGCTCATCGGCGGGGCCTCAGTCTACCAGGCCCTCATTGACAGGTGCGAGCGAGCCTACGTCACCGTGAACGAATGCGCGCGCAAGGCGGACTCGTGGTTTCCCAACCTGGACGAGAGCCCGGACTGGGAGGTCGAGACTCGCGGGGAGAGGGGCGTCACCGAGGCTGGCGTGCCGTTCGAGTTCGTGACCTACCGCCACGGGTAGGCAACGCCGCAAGAAGCCTGACAGGGGGCGGGGGCGAGTGGCACACGCACTCGGCGTGCCGCTCACCCCCGCCCCCCTTGTCACGCCAGGCTAATCTGCCTGGGGCGCCAGGCCGTTGATGACGTCGGAGCCGCCGTAGAGGGCGCTGAAGAAGTCGGGCGTGCCGTCAACAGACCAGTTGCCGTCCCCGTCCTTTGAGAGCGAGACGGCCACCGTCGTGGTGACGGAGCTCTCGTTGGCGTCAAGGCGCGCGTAAAGAAACTCCACGAGCTTGTCCACCAACGCCTGGCGGCCGGACTCGGCGTAGACCTGCTGTGACTCCTCGGTCCCCGCCCAGGCCGCGTAGTCGGAGGCAGCGGCATCGGCGGCCGCGGAGAGGCTCTGGTTGGTCACCGTGACCGAGACGCTGGCGGAGTTACCGTCCACCGTGGCGTCACCCACCTCGAAGGAATAGTTCTTGAAGCAGTGCCTGTGGTAGTCGTAGTCGCGCACGCCGTAGGCGGTGAGCTGCGTCATGGTGGCGTCGTCGCCGTAGGTGGGCTCGACGGCGTCCTTGTCCTTCTTGGTGTCTGCCTGGTCGTCGGCGGCCACGGAGTAGGACTCCATGGTGCGGGTCACCAGGTCGATGACCTTGTCCTTGTCGGACTTGCAGCCGGTGGTGCCGAGGCCGACGAGGACGCAGAGGGCCAGGGCGCAGGCGGCCGCGGTAAGGCGCTTCATGTGCATGGGTGATGCTCCAGACAACGAGATTTGACGAGAAGAGCTTAGCGCAAACGGGAGCGGGGCGGGCAGCCCGCAAGGACCACCCGCCCCGCATGTGACAAAGGGACAGTCCCTTTGTCAACTTTTCTCGCTAGCCGCGGCGGCGACGGCGGCGGAGGCCGCTGGCCACAAGTGCAAGGCCGCCGACAAGCATCAGGCAGGCCATGGCGGAGCTCGTGGCGTCACCGGTAAAGGGGGGCGGCGCCGGAGACGCCAGGGACGACACCAGGCGCCGGGTCGTCGGAGACCCTCACGCCAACCTGCCCGTCGGAGAGAGGCTCGTAGGCCTTGGGTCCCTCCCCCGCAACGAGGGGGCCGTCGGAGGCCACCACGAAGGTGAAGCTGCCCTCAGCGAGGACGTAGCCGGCCGGGGCCGCGGTCTCCACCAGCACGTACGCGTTGCCGGCCGCGAGCGTTGCGGCCGGAATATGCGCGACGCCATCCTCGCCCGTCACGAGATCGAGGGCGCCGGCGGCGGAGGCGTCGGCAAAGTGGTTGGGCTGGCCGTCCGCGTTTTTGCCGTCGGCGGGCGAGAGCGTGAAGGTGGCGCCCGCGAGGGCCGTGCCGTCCGCAGAGGAGACCTTGGTCACCTGTGCCTCGATGGGCTCGTCAACAGCCGTGATGGACACGCCATCAGCAGAGACGGCATAGCTGCCATTGGACACCTCGGAGGCGTCGAGCGTGGCCTTGCCGTCTTTGTCGACAGAGAACGTCAGCTTGCCGGAGATGAGCTCGTAGCCCGCCGGGGCGCGAGTCTCCTCCAGCGTGTAGGTCTGTCCCTGGACGAAGTTGAGTGCGGAGAGGGCACTCACGTCAAGGCCGTCGAGGGCGTTGCCGCGCCCGTCCGCCTTGGCAAACGAGAGGCTGATGGGAGCGTCGGAAAGCGTCAGGGTCGAGCCGTCCAGCGAGAAATCGGAGGACCCCTCGGGCAGCGACGCTTTGCCATACGCGTCGACGTGGACGGTCGCGCTGGCAGAGGAGAGCTATGGGTTGATTCTCCTCACGCATTGTTTAGAAATACAACCCCGCTGACCTGTGTCAACGGGGTTGCTCGCTTTAAGCTTCTATGAGATTTCGGGATACTCGGAGGAGGTGGCGCCACTGTCACCCTCAAGTTGACAAAGGGACTGTCCCTTTGTCAACTCCTACTCATAGTCGTTGGCGACGTCGATCCAGCTCTTGAGGAACTCCTCGCTCTCCTTGCGGTTGCGGGAGAGCTCGGCGGCGGCCACGACGGGAACCCAGTAGTGGATCTTCTGCTTGGGGACGTCGGCCTTCTTGGAGTAGAGGTCGAGGTAGGCCTCTGCCTTCTCGGGGTACTCCACGTTGAAGAGGATGTAGGTCATGGCGGCGTCGGCCTCGGGCAGGCCCTGGGTAACGTGGGCCCAGTCGCAGACGTAGAGCTCGCCGTCGTCACCCACGATGACGTTGGTGGGGTTGAAGTCGCCGTGGCAGACGGACTTGCCGGCGGCCATGCGGTCGGCGCGCATCTGCAGGTCATAGCGGACGGAGGGGTCAAGCTCCTTCACGCGCCCGATCATGGACGCGACCTTCTCCTTCTGCTTGGAGAGAAGCGCGGGCGCGGCCGTCTTCTGAACGGAGACCTGCAAGTCGACGAACTTCTCGAGAAGGGCGTCGAAGTCCGCGCCCTCCTCGGCCATGAGGGCCGCGAGGGTCTTGCCGGGAACGTACTCGGTGGCCAGGGCCCAGGAGCCGTCGGCTACCTGGGAGACCTCCAACACGTGGGGGTGCTTGATGGGCGTCTCCGCGATGCGGGCCACGTTGAGGGCCTCGTTGAAGACGTCGCCTGCGGGCTTGGTGCCGTTGAACACCTTGACCACGCGGCTTCCGTCCTGGTAGACGACCTTGTTCTTGCGTGCGACGAGCTCGACCTTGCTATCAGACAGTTCCATGGTGCTGCCTCCTTTGTGGCAACGTGCTTAGAACCATTACGAGCGAGCATGCAAACGAGATAAGGGGGCGGGACGTGCCCGCCCCCTCAGGGGAAACCCAAGAGGAGCTAGTCCTCGTAGGAGCTGGCCTCGCGGCCGTAGTAGGCGTCGAGGTAGAGGCTCTTGATCTCTGACACGAGCGGGTAGCGCGGGTTGGCGCCGGTGCACTGGTCGTTGAAGGCGTTCTCGGACATCTCGTCCAGGGTGTCCAGGAAGTACTTCTCGTCAACGCCGAACTCGGCGATGGTCTTGTGGACGCCCACGTGCTCCTTGAGCTCCTCGATCTTGGCCAGGAACTTCTCGAAGACCTCGGCGTCGTCCTTGCCGGTCACACCGCAGAAGCGGGCGGCCTCGGCGTAGCGGTGCAGCGTCTTGGGGTGGTCGTACTGCGGGAAGGTACCCATCTTGGTCGGGCGCTCGGCGGCGTTGTAGCGCATGACGCGGGTGAGGATGACCGCGTTGGCCCAGCCGTGCGGGATGTGGTGGTAGGCGCCGAGCTTGTGGGCCATGGAGTGGTTGACGCCCAGGAAGGCGTTGGCGAAGGCGATGCCGGCCATGCAGGAGGCGTTGGCCATGTGGTCGCGAGCCTCGACGTCGTTGGGGTTGTCGTAGGCGCGCGGCAGGTACTCAAAGACCAGCTTCATGGCACGCAGGGCCAGGCCGTCGGTGTAGTCGGAGGCCATGACGGAGACGTAGGCCTCGAGGGCGTGGGTGAGCACGTCGACGCCAGAGGCGGAGGTGAGGCCCTTGGGCTGGGTCATCATGTTGTCGGTGTCGACGATGGCCATGTTGGGCATGAGCTCGTAGTCGGCCAGCGGCCACTTGGTGCCGGTCTCGGCGTCGGTGATGATGGAGAACGGCGTCACCTCGGAGCCGGTGCCGGAGGAGGTGGGGATGGCCACGAAGAAGGCCTTGGTGCCGCTCTTGGGGTACTTGTAGACGCGCTTGCGGATGTCCATGAAGTCCATGGCCATATCCTCGAAGCGCTCCTCGGGGTGCTCATACATGGTCCACATGATCTTGCCGGCGTCCATGGCGGAGCCGCCGCCGATGGCGATGATGCAGTCGGGGTTGAAGGCGCGCAGCAGCTCCAGGCCCTTCAGGCAGTCCTGCAGCTTGGGGTCGGGCGAGATGGACCAGAAGCTCGTGTGGGTGATGCCCTGCTCGTCAAGAGACGCCTCGATCTTCTTGGTGAAGCCGGAGGTGTACAGGAAGGAGTCGGTCACGATGAAGGCGCGCTTCTTGCCGTAGACCTCGGAGAGCTCGCGCAGGGCGACGGGCATGCAGCCCTTCTTGAAGAAGATCTTCTCAGGGGTACGGAACCACAGCATGTTCTCACGCCTCTCTGCGACGGACTTGATGTTGAGCAGGTGCTGGGGGCCGACGTTGCCGGAGACGGAG
>ERZ824488.4052-NODE-4052-length-10215-cov-2.906693_pt1 | contig 10215 bp, 7 predicted proteins | sample MGYA00519936_ERZ824488 | MGnify/ENA primary metagenome ERZ824488 (study PRJEB31778, sample SAMEA3449153) | human gut metagenome | biome: human gut; feature: human-associated habitat; material: faeces | place: United Kingdom | collected 2010/2012 ...
AAGTTAAAGTAATAAAGATAAAATCTAATGGCGGATGTTATCCTCGGACCATAGTAATAGTAAGAAAAGGATACAATCGCGAGTGATAAAGTATCTTTAAACAATGGAAAAATAACATGAGGATGCAATTGAGAATGATAAAGCATCTTTAAACAATGGAAAAATAACATGAGGATGCAATTGAATATGGCAAAGCATCTTCGGGTTTAGGGCAAGATAAATTAAGGATGCATTTATCGGTATCTGATATATGAAGAATATCTGCAAAAGTATAGAGAAAATAGTTGAGGATGCACAATTATTAACAAAAGTATCTACATGAGGAATTGAGAAGCAAATGAAGATATAACAGGATGCAAAAAAGTATCTTTAAATTTAAAGACTATCAAGTTGAGTCATAGTTTAAGTCTTATAAAATAGCAATTGAATAAGCTATAAATTTGCGAATGGAAAACAGTAAATTGAATGAGAGAGAACAAATAAAACCAATAAATAAAACCAATAAAGGAGAAAGTGATTTATGCAAAAATTCAAAGATGCTTTACGTGAGGAGCAAAAACGATTGGAAGAGATAATTGAAAATCATTTGAGAGATCAGCTTAAAGAAAAATTTGATAGAAAAGTAGATCATTTATCATATGTTTATTCATTTTTTAAAAGTGGATATATTGGAATATTAAAAACATGGATGAAGGGTGGATGTAAAGAATCAACAAAAGAAATTGCTGATTTAACTTATAATTTACTTAAAGGAGTTATTAATTCTTTAAAAATATAATTAAGGTATTATAAAATTTTTTTAAGAAATATATACTATAAAAATGCATATATTTAATTTATAAGATTTACTTATCTAGGAATATTGATATAATCGGGAGGCTAGTAATATGCCTAAGAAAAAGAAAAGAAAAAGCAATAAAAAAGAATCTAATAGTAGTTGTAATGAAAAGAAAAGTACTGAAAATAATAAAAGCTTTTCATCTTTTAGCTATGCAGAGCTAGTAGCATTATCGGCAACTTTAGGTTATAGTATAGCACAAGAATTAGATGAAGATGATTTAGCTATATTTCTTGTATTCTTAGAGCTTTTAGTTATTGAAATGCAGTTAATTGTTACTCAAAGATCTATAGAAAAGAAAACACTAATTTCAACAGATAAAGAAGATGAAGTAGAAGATATAGATTTAGATGATATTTAGTAATAATTATTTTAAAATAAAAAACAAATTTAAAGAAGGTAAATTATGAATATATATGAAAAATTATTGAATAATCAAAGAAAATACCTGTCAGATAAAGGAACTATTGATGTAAATACAAGAATTGAAAATCTTAAAAAATTAAAAAAAAATATAAAAAAGTACGAGATAGATATAATAGAAGCTCTAAATAAAGATTTGGGCAAACATGAATTTGAAGCTTATTCCAATGAAGTTGGATTTGTCTATAGTAGTATAGAACATACTATAAAAAATATAAAAAATTGGATGAAACCTAAAAAAGTAAAAAATGATGCTGCTCAGTTACCGGGGAAATCTTACATATATAAATCTCATTATGGCTCAGTGTTAATAATTGGGCCATATAACTATCCATTTCAATTATTAATTGAACCATTAATAGGGGCCATAGGAGGGGGAAATACTGTAATACTAAAGCCTTCTGAGTATGCTACAAATATAGAATATATAGTAGAAAAAATTATAAAAGAAACTTTTGATGAAAAGTATATAGCTGTAGTTAAAGGTGATTATACGGTTAATAGTCAACTTTTAGATTTACAATTTAATTATATATTTTTTACGGGAAGTGTAAATGTGGGCAAAATAGTTATGGAAAAGGCATCAAAACATTTAACACCAGTTACTTTAGAGTTAGGAGGTAAATCACCTGTAATAGTTGACAATAGTGCTAACTTAAAAATAAGTGCAAAAAGAATTATGTGGGGAAAACTTATAAATGCAGGGCAAACTTGTGTAGCTCCAGACTATGTACTTGCACATGAAGATATATATGATGATTTAGTTAAAGAATTTATAAAAGTAATAAAAGAATTTTACGGTGAAGATATAAAAAATAATAAGGAATTTGGACGTATAGTAAATGATAAACATATGAATAGGCTAAAAAATATTCTTGAACATGATAAAAATAAGATAGTATATGGAGGGGAAATTGATTTTAAAAATAGATTTATATCTCCAACAATACTTAAAGATGTAGACTTAAATGACAAAGTTATGAGTGAAGAATTATTTGGCCCAATACTTCCTGTTATAAAATATAAGAATATAGAAGATATAAAGTACTATATATCTAAACATAAAAATCCACTAGCTTTATATGTTTTCTCTGAAAATAAAGCTTTTAGCGAAGATGTAATAACTAGATTTTCATTTGGTGGAGGATGTGTAAATGATACTATAAGTCATGTTGCATCTAATTACTTACCTTTTGGTGGAATAGGTTCATCTGGTATGGGTAGTTATCATGGAAAGAGTAGTTTTGATACATTTACTCATACAAAAGCCATAGTAAAGAAAAATACAAAACTTGATATAAATTTAGTATTTCCACCATATAAGAATAAGATAAATTTAATTAAAAAAATAATGAAATAAATTGAAAATATTTAAATAAAAATTCACTTCAGTGTAAAGTCTAAAATATTGATATCAAAACACAGTATACTTTTGTTTTTGGCAAATTTTAGATTGTATATTTAATTATTTACAAATCTAATAAAATTGATAAAATTATTATAGAAAGAATTTAGCTATTGAAGGGGAATCAAATGAAGCGTTTTAATGAAACATATGGAAAAAGACAATTTTTATCTAGAAATGAATGGGCTGATACTTATAAAGCAATTCATTCAGAAAGTGAAGAAAAAGTAATCGTAAAAGTATTAGTAAATAAAAGTACTGATGAGGAATATATAAAATTCTATCAACAAGTGTTTAATGTATTTGATGAACCACTATTTTGGATTCATTTAAATGTGGATTATCCATTTAATTTAAAAGGAATTCTTTACTTCCCTAAATTAAATAATGAGTTTGAATTAGTAGAAGGAAAAGTTAAACTTTATAATAATCAAGTATTCGTAGCAGATAACATAAAAGAAGTTATACCAGAGTTTTTATTATTGTTAAAAGGTGTAATAGATTGCCCAGATTTACCTCTTAATGTTTCAAGAAGTTTCTTACAAAATGATAGAGATGTAAGCAAAATATCTAAGCATATAGTTAAAAAAGTTGCAGATAAACTTAAATCTTTATGCAAGAATAATCGAGAAGAATACGAAAAATTCTGGGATGATATACAAATATTTATTAAATTTGGTTGCTTAAAAGATGAAAGTTTTTATGATAAAGTAAAAGATTATATCTTATATAAAGATATAAATGGCAAATATATAACATTAACAGATTACTTAGAATCAGCAAAAGAAAAACATGAAAATAAAGTATTTTATGTAAATAATGTTGATCAACAATCTCAATATGTTAAATTATTTAAAGATTATGATTTAAATGCAGTTGTATTAGATAGTACAATTGATAATAACTTTATATCATTTATAGAATATAAAGAAATGGGAATTAAATTCAAGAGAATAGATTCAGATTTATCAGATGTTTTGAAAGACAAAGATAATGAAGAAAATAAGGAAGATGATGAAAAAATAATTTCATTATTTAAAGATATAATTGGAGATAGAGTTGAAAAATATTTAGTAGAAAGTCTTAAAAATGAAGAAACACCAGCTATGATTTTAGTATCAGAAGAATCTAGAAGAATGATGGAAATGCAATCTAGATTTGCTGGAATGGACTTTGGAATGAATTTAAAAGAAGAAAAAACTCTTGTTATAAATAATAACAATCTATTAGTTAAAAAATTAGTTTCATTAAAAGATAATGAAGATAAAAAAGAAGAAATAAATGTAATTTGTAATCAAATAGTAGATTTAGCTCTTCTTGCAAATAAAGAATTAAATGCTGAAGAATTAGATTTATTTATAAAAAGAAGCAATTCTCTAATGAGTAAAGTAATATCTCTATAAAATAAATAAAAAAATCACCTTAGGATTATTCCTAAGGTGATTTTTTTAATCCGTTTCAGCAAAGGCAATTTCTTTTAATTCTTTGCTACGATGGAATATATCATATAAAGTTGGAACAATAAATAAAGTTAGTAATGTTGCATATGTTAAACCACCTATGGTAACTATAGCTATTGCTTGTGATATTTCAGAACCCATACCTACACCAAGTGCCATAGTAGACATGGCTAATATGGTTGTTAAAGCAGTCATAAGTATAGGTCTAATACGAGTTCGTCCAGCCTCAACAAGGGCATCTTTTTTATTTAAACCACTTATACGAAGTTGATTAACATAATCTACAAAAACTATACCATTATTAACAACTATACCTGCAAGTACTAAGAATCCAAGCATTGAAATAACGCTTAATTCTTTACCGGTAATAAGTAGTGCCAATAATCCACCTGTAAAAGCAAGTGGTATAGTGAACATTACTATAAATGGAGATAATAATGATTGGAATTGAGCTACCATTATTAAATAAATAAATAAAATAGCAAGAGCAATCATCTTAATTAAATCTGATAAAGCTTCATTTATAGATTCAGTCTCACCAGTTAACTCAATAGTATATCCATCAGGTGTTTTGTATTTATCTAGTTTTGATTGAATTTTTTTACTCACTAAACCTATATTATGATTTTTATCAATATCTGCTGTAACTGATATATATCTAGTTTGGTTATTATGATTTATAGAAGTTGGAGTAGTAGCTTCTTTCACAGTGCAAATATCTGTTAGTTTAACTGTTTTAGATTCTGTATTTTCTGGATTTTTTAAATCTAAATCTTCTAAGTCTTCTAAACTTGAAGTATTATGATTAACTATTATTACAGGATAATCATTGGAATCTATTGTTAAAGTTGTAGAAGTTGTCTTAGTTGATAATTTAGAAGAAACTTGTTGGAAAACTTGAGCTACTGTTAAGTTATGTTCCATAGCTTTGTTTTTATCAATAATAATTCTTTCTTCTTTTGTGTTTGCATCAATACCACCATACACGTTGGTAGTACCCTTTACATTTGACACTAATTTTACTAAATCATTAGATATATCTTTAAGTTTGTCGAGATTATCGCCTTTAACCATGATATTTATACCAGAACCACCTAATGAAGTTGTATCCATAGATGAAGAAGAAACAGAAACTTCACAATCTAGAGATTTTGTTTTTTTCTTGATTTCTTCAGCAATTTCATCATTAGTATGTTTTTTATTTTCTTTTAAAAGAATATATGCAGAAAAATTATTTGAATTACTAGATGAAGAACTAAAAGACATTGATGTGGAAGAGTCCATTGCACCTATACCTTCAACATCATTAATTTTTAAAACCTCTTTAACAACTTTATCTGTAATTTTCCTAGCATCTTCTTTAGATAAATCATTGTCTATATTAATTGTTGCTGTCATCTGTGGTGAATCCATCTGTGGCATAAATGAAGTTCCCATTTTAGTAACAGCAAATCCACATAATACAAATAAAATTAAAGCAAAACCTAAAACTACAAATTTAAATTTTAAACAAAGTTTTAGTAATTTTTCATAAGTATTAACCATTTTATCAAATAAAGGATGTGATTTTTCATCCACTTTTGATAATAAATTAGATGCCATACAAGGTACTAAAGTTAAAGCAACTATCAAGCTTGCAATTAAGGAATAGGCAATTGTAAGACCCATATCTGAAAAGAGTTCTCTAGTCAATCCTTCAGTAAATACAATTGGCAAGAAGACACAAATTGTAGTTAAAGTTGAAGCAAAGATTGCGCCAGAAACCTGTTTAGCTCCAATTACAGCAGCTTTAAACTTATTTATACCTTGATTTCTAAGTCTATATATATTTTCTATAACAACTATACTGTTATCTACCAACATTCCCACACCAAGTGCAAGGCCAGAAAGAGATATAATATTTAATGTAACACCACTAAAATACATTAAAACTATGGCAAATAATAAACTTATAGGGATACTAAAAGCTATTACAAGAGTAGGTTTTAAACTTTTTAAAAATACTAGTAAAATTAAAATAGCTAAAATACCACCATAAATTAAGTTATCTAATACACTAGATATAATAAGGTTTATATAAACGCCTTGATCCATCAAAGATAAAACATGTAACTTTTTATTACTATTATTTAATTCATCAATTGTATCATTAATTTCATTACACACTTTTGTTGTAGATGATGTACTAGTTTTTTGTATAGATAACATAACACCAGGATTTCCGTTTATATTAGTATAGCTATCTTTTGAATTATCAGATACTTTTACATTAGCTATATCCTTTAAATAAACATCACCAATACCATCCATGGAAAATAAAATAAGATTTTTAACCTCATCTATAGAAGAGAATTTATCTCCAACCCTTACAGAGTATTCTGTTTCATTATCAGAAACATATCCTGCAGGCATAGAAAAATTTTCTGCTGTCAAAATTTGATTGATAGTATCTGGGGTAATTTTATCTGTTATATCTGCAGAATCTAGGGCTTTTTGTCTAGATTCATCTAATTGAGTTTGAGTTTTTTCTAGCTCGGCTTCACTTAAAGAAAGTTGTATAGTAGCTTTTGTAAATTCTTGAGAAAGTTTAAGCTTGGCACTTTCTAATTCTTCTTGCTGTTTTTTTAAAGTTTCAAGAGAATCAATAGCATTCATACCTTGACTAGTATTAGAAAGTAATACTTCTAGTGATGATATAATATTTTCTAAGTTTACAATTTCTTCTTCTACTTGTGTTTTCTCTACAGTAGAATTAGAAGAAAGTGTGTTAAGTTGCTTTTTAAAATTATTTAATTTTGATTTGGTATCGTTTAGGGATGTCGTAGTCGTTGTTATGTATTTTTCCAAATCACTTTTATTAGAGTTCGTAGTATTTAAAATACCAGACATACTTTCTAGTTGATTGATACTAGATTGAAGTTGATTACTTGCTTCCAATAATTGTTTCATTTGCGTATTACTTTGTTCTTCTAAGGTAGTTTTTCCATTTTCGATTTCAGATTTGGCATTATCAAGCTTATTTTGTTGCTTGTCTAAATCTGAAGTTACACTTGATTTTAATTTTTTATTAAGTTTATCAATTTTTTCTTTATTTAATGAAATTTCCAATTGTTTTTGAACTAATCCAATACTATTAACGGATGCAACTCCGTTTAAACGTTCAAATTTAGGAATTATTTCATCATTTACATATGTGGAAACTTCTTCGATGTTCATTCCATCTACATCTACACTTAATGCCATTACAGGCATCATATCTGGATTAAGTTGCATAAGTGTAGTTGAGCCCACCCCATCTTCTAAAGAATCTTTGATTAAATCAATTTTTCCATTTAAATCTAGCATGGCTGTATCCATATTAGTATCTTGATTGAATTCGAGAATAATAAGACTGTAATTTTCATTAGATATGGAACTTATATTTTTTATACCATTTGTAGTAGAAACTGCTTGCTCAATAGGCTTTGTAACTGCAGTTTCTATTTTTTGAGGACTTGAGCCAGCATAAGTTGTCATAGCTATAACATAAGGTAAATCTATACTAGGCAAAAAATCAGGGGTCATTTTTGTAAATGATACAAATCCTAATATAAGTACCATAATTACTGATACAAATACAGTAAAGGGTTTTTTCACACTAAACTTTGGTAACAAATATTTCACCTCTCTTTTTGATAAAACCGACTAGTCGGTTGGATATGTTTATTGTAGCTATCTTATGTGTAGTTTTCAATAAATTACATAATTTTATATATATAATTATTTATCGATTGTATTTGATAAAATAGGCCACAAATGCTTGACAATTATCGATAAAAATTGATAAGATGAATAAGAAATTTATAAATATAGAACTATATAATACTTAAAGAAATTGCTATATAGAGGATTTTGAGAAAGCGTTTATTTAAAGCGTTTTTTTATATTTATAGCATTATATAAGGAGATAGTGTACATATTTATTAAAGTAATTTATAAAATTAAATTTTAAAAAGGAGAAAAACATATGTTACATCAATTAGAAAATGTGATAACAATCATTTCAGATGCAGTTTGGCCTGTATTCTTACCATTTATGTTAATAGTAGGAGCATTCACTGCCATAAGAACTATATTTATAGTTCAAAAGAAAGCAACTAAGCCAGCTGGATTAAAATTTAAAAACATAATAGGACCAGCATCTATATCATTAGGTGCAATGATAGGTACTGGAGCTGTTGTAGGAGTTTTAGGTGCATTATCAAAATTTTATGCATCTGGAGAAGTAAATATAGAAGCTATGGCATTATGGGCATTAATAGGTGCTTGTATAATGGTTCCAGTTTCATATTCTGAAACTTTAAATTCAAAAATAATGGGTAAAGGGCCAAGAGAGTATATAAGCCACTTAATTCATCCTTCAGTAGGTATGACTTATGCTGTATGTTTCGTAGCATTAGCAGTATTTGGGTTTGGTGGATTTCAATTTTCAGGTATAGAATCAGTTGCAAATTTAATACTTACTGACTATACTAGTGTAAATCTTACACCATTGAAAAGCTATTTATTTATAGTAGTACCAATATTATTAGTAGTTGGTGCATTAGTTTTATCTAAAAAACATGAAATATTCATGAATGCTATGACTTATATGATAGGAACAGCTGTTGTGGGTTACTTTGCATTCTTTACATTATTTGCAATAAAAACAGTTGGATATATGCCAACTTATTTTGCTCATATGATAGAAGGTATGATGAATCCAGTTAACGGATTTAGTGGATTAGTATTAGGATTTGTACTAGGAATGCAAAAAATATTACAAACTGCTGAATCAGGTCTTGGAGCTTTAGCAATGGCAGCTCAAGAAGCTGATACACAACCAAGAGAAGCAGCAGTAATTTCTTTAATACCAACAATAGTTACAGTAATAGTTGCTATGGTAGTTACATCATATGTTGCATCTTACGGATTATCTGAAGGAATTATTACATTCCAAGGTGGAGCGACTCAAAGATTAGCAGAATACTTATATACAGCTAAAGATGTAACAGGAATGTTTGGTTTAGTTGCATTATCTGCCTTTACAGTATTATCTGCCTTAACAACTATATTAGGATCTTACTACTATACAACAAAATTATTTAAGAAAAATCATATAAATAAAAATATAGCAATATACTTAACATTAATAGTAGCTGCTGGTACATTAGCAGTGTTTGGAGCTAACGTTGTATTCGAAGCCGTGGATTTATTATTATTTGTACTTAGTGGAATAAACGTAACAGCTTTAGCTATATTTACAATTAAAGAGTGGAAAAAATATAGAATAGATATTGATCTTCAATCTGACAATAATGTAGCATAGTTGATTAAAAATATTAAAGCCATTTATTTTATTATCACAATAAAATGAATGGCTTATTTTATTGTGATAGATGTAAGTATTCGATTCATATATATTAAATAAAAGTAATCCCGATACAATAAGCTGTATCAGAACTAATATAAGACCAATAAGTGTACCCCAGCCACGCCTTTTTCTTTTTCGTTCTTTCCTAGAAAGCTCTTCTTTATTCTTAAATAAATATTTCATATCGTCTTTACTTCTTGTAAAAAAATTAGACATAATTCACTCCTTAATTACACTAGGATAATAAAAAATAACGAATACATTCTACCATGATTTTATCAAAAAGTAAAACTTAATTATCTTAAGCAAGAAAAACAACATACCTTAGATATAGGCTTATTTTAATTAATATTATTACAAATAACTTAAAGTTAATAGGCAAACGCTATAAAAAACTTGCGGAAATTAACCAGAACAGATATAATAACGCTAGAATTGATGTGCAGTAATGTACAATCTTAAATAATAATTTAAAGGAGTGTTTTAAGGTTATGGGGTATGTTGATGAAGTATTAGACATCGTGTCTAAGAAGAATGCAGATCAGCCTGAATTTTTACAGGCAGTAACAGAGGTTCTTGAGTCTTTAAGACCAGTTGTTGAGGCTAACGAGGAAGTTTACAGAAAGAACGCTATTCTTGAAAGAATTACAGAGCCAGATCGTCAGATTATGTTCAGAGTTCCTTGGGTAGATGACAA
>ERZ824488.4053-NODE-4053-length-10213-cov-2.879898_pt1 | contig 10213 bp, 9 predicted proteins | sample MGYA00519936_ERZ824488 | MGnify/ENA primary metagenome ERZ824488 (study PRJEB31778, sample SAMEA3449153) | human gut metagenome | biome: human gut; feature: human-associated habitat; material: faeces | place: United Kingdom | collected 2010/2012 ...
GACGCCGTGCGCATCATGACCGTCCACAAATCCAAGGGCCTCGAGGCCCCTGTGGTCCTCCTGCCCTGGACCGACGCGTCCCTGAAGGCGAGCGATCCCGTGCTCATGGAAGAAGACGGCCTGCGCATGGTCTGCAAGAACGGGCCGCATTGCGGCAGAGTCTACTACGAGGCCCTGTTGCGGCAGGCCATGGAACTGCTCAACCAGTTCTATGTGGCCTTCACCCGGGCGCGGGAAGAGCTCCTCGTCTTCCGCACCAGTGCCGCCACCGTGCGCAAGGGCTGCGGCAGCGAGGCCCTGGATGTCCTTTGGCAACAGGCCGGGCTCGACGTCCCCTACCAGCTGGAAGGCGGGGACGATGTGCTGCACCCTGTCCAGCCCCCGGTGACGGAAGATGAAGAGGAAGATACGGCCCCGGCACCGGAAGCCGCAGGGGCCGCTACCGTTCCCGATCGACTTTCCGGCGGGGGGGCGGCACCCTCCGTGCCGGGAGAGGACTGGCGGCCCATGCAATGGCTGCCCCGGCTCAAGATCTACCGCAATCCGCTGGAACGGATGCACTTTTCCGCACGGGATCGCGGCACCCTGCTCCATGCCTGTCTGGAACAGCTGCCCCTGGGCGGCCTTAGTGAGGACAACATCAGGGCAGCCGTGCGGGAGGTGCTTGCCACCATCCCCCTTGCCGACGGTCAGGATGCCCCTGACAGGGAAAGCGTCACCGCCGATATGGAATCCTGCCTGCTCTGGCTGCTGCGCCTGCCCCAGTTCGGCCTGTGGCAGCGGCGCGGCGTCCCGGAACAATCCATGCTGGCCGCCGACGGCCCCCGCAGGGAGCTCTTGCGTGCCGACCTCATCGTCCCCCTGTCCTGGGGGACCCTGGTGGTGGACTACAAGAGCGGCAGGGTCATGGACGAACATGTCCGGCAGGTGCAACGCTACCTGCGCTGTCTGGAACAGAGCGGTACGGCGGTGGCCCGCGGCCTGCTCATCTATCTGGACAAACAGTCTTTCCGCCTGGTGGAACCCGAAAGCGCTTCGGAACTGTTTACGGATCTTGGAGCCTATCCCCGTTATTTCTGTGAGGACGAGGCATGAGCAGCCCCTTCCATATCTTTTCCTGGCAGCAGCCTTTCCTGCCTGCCCTGAAACGGGCCACCGACCTCTGGAGCGGCGGGCGGCCCGGTGATGCCGTCATCATCGTCCCCCACAACCGTCCGTGGCGGTATCTTGTGGACATCTATGCCGCTGCCGGGGCCACCGGCCTGCTGCCCAAGGTCCTTTCCCTGCCGGACATGGTGCGCCTGTGGCGCATGCACGCCAGCCCCGTGCCGCTGCGCACGGCCTGCCTGCTGGACAGGGTGGCCCTGCTGCGGGACTGCGTCCTCGATCTGGCCGACGAAGACCACGAGCTGGAAAAGCGCTTCGGCAATCTGGCCCCGGGCGCCTTCCTGCCCTGGGGCATCCGCCTGGCCAACCTGCTGGAAGAGCTGCTGGGCCAGAACATGGTCACCGACGACCTGCCCTTCATCGACGAGGTGAGCCCCCCGGCCGCGGCCCTGCTGGGCGCCCTGGGGCGCATCCGTGATGCCTATGTGGCGGCGCTGGCCCAAAAGGGCTGGACCACGCCGGGCCATGACTTCTGGCTGGCCGCCCGCCATGCGGAGGACATCCCCGATCTGCTGCGCCCTGCGGACGGGCACCCCGTGCTGCTGGCCGGTTTTTCCCTGCTCACCGAGACCGAGGATATCCTGCTCCGCAGCCTCTGGCAGGCCGGGGCCCGCGTCTGCCTGCATACGGATCCCGCCCTGGCCCGGCATGACGAGGACAGACGGACGGCCGTGCACTGGGCCTGCCAGGAACACGTCCAGTGGCTGCAGCGCTGGCAGGCCACGGCCCTCCCCTGGGAGGAAGACACGCCCTCCCCTGCGGACGACGAACAAAAATGGCATTATTTCGCGGGTTACGACCTCCACTCCCAGCTCAAGGCCCTGCAATGGGATCTGGATGCCCCGTCGGAGGCTTCCACGGCCATCCTGCTGACCCACGGCGACCTCCTGCTGCCCGTGCTGCATCACCTGCCGGACAAGGAAGTCAACATCTCCATGGGCTATCCCCTGGACCGCTCGCCCCTTTTCCATCTGCTGGACAGCCTGTTCCGCCTGCATGAAGGCCGGGACAAGGACGGGCTCTTTTACTGGCGGCATCTGCTGGCCTGCCTGCGCCATCCCTATCTGGGCATGCTGCAGGCCACCGCTCCTGAAGGGGAAACAGGCGCGGGACAGCCCCTGCGCCCCCTGCTGCGCCGCCTGGAACGCCGCATCCGCAGCGGCAGGCGTCTGGTGGCCCTGGATGACCTGCTGGATACCTTGGCGGAAGGTGAAGGATGCGCGGATGAAACGACCGGCCCGGACGGGCCCCTTCCGCCCCCCAGCCCCGAACGCGCCCTGCTGGAAGAGCTGCTGCACCTGCTGCTGGAAGATTTCGGCGATGTCGCCACGCTGGCCGGTCTGGCCGGGGCCCTGCTGCGCCTGAGCGACTTCCTGACCCGGCACGGCCAGGCCGTCTGGGAACGCTTTCCCCTGGATGCCGAGGCCCTGTACCGGCTGGTGCGCCACTGCGTGCCGGAATTACAGCACAATGCCCTGTCCGGCGAGGAGATGGTCCCCCGCCTTCTGCACGGTCTGGCCCGCCAGCTGCTGCAACAGCAGCGCATCCCCTTCGAGGCCGACCCGCTGGGCGGCGTGCAGGTACTGGGCATGCTGGAAAGCCGTCTGCTCCAGTTCGACCGCATCTTCATCGTCGATGCCACCGATGACGTCCTGCCCGGTGCCCCCGGTCAGGATCCCCTGCTGCCGGACAGCCTGCGCCGCATCCTCGGCCTGCCCGATGCCCGCCGCCGGGAACGGGCGGCCTCCCACACGCTCTACCGCCTGTGCGCCTGCGCCCGCGAAGTGCGCTTTTACTGGCAGGAAAGCCAGGGACGCTCGGGGCTCATGGACAGCAAAAAGGCCCGCAGCCGTTTTGTGGAACAGCTCATCTGGGCGCACGAACAGCGTACCGGAGCCATCCTCAAGCCGGGCACGCCGCCGCTGGCTGTGGCCACCTGTGCCGTGGCCCCCATGCCGCCCCGCGAGCTGTCCCTGAAACGCAACCAGGCCCTGCAGGATGCCATGCGGGACTTTTTGGCCGCGCCCATCTCTCCCACAGCCCTGGATACCTATTTGCGTTGCCCGTTGTCCTTCGTCTGGAAACATCTGTGCCGTTTCCGGCCTGTCCAGGAGGTCAACGAGAAGGACGACCCGGCAGAAGTGGGCTCCGTGCTGCACGATGTGTTGCAACAGCTCTACCGCCCGTATCGCGGCAAACCGGTGGGGGCCGGGACCTTCGACATGGCCGTCATGCGCGCCGAGCTGCAGCATCAGATAGAAAAGCACGACCTGCGGACCCAGCTGCCTCCCGACAGCCTGATGATGTTCTCCATGGCGGCCCCGCGCCGTCTGGAGGAATACCTCTGCAACCAGCCGGACGCCACCATCCTGGAGCTGGAATATCCCCTGACCCAGGTCATCCGCTGCAACGGCCGGGAGTATACGTTCAAGGGACGTCTGGACAGGCTGGACAGACGGGAAGACGGCCTTTGCATCGTGGACTACAAGACCGGCATCATCAACAGCCCTGCCGGGGCCCTTTGGGATGATGAAGCCCTGTTCCTCCAGATGGCACAGGTCCGGGACGCGCGGCTTCCTCTGGAGGATCGCCGCCGGCTGGCCGCCGTGGTTTTCGACCAGCTGGCCGAGAAGCTGCGAATGATCCAGCTGCCCGCCTATCTGTGCATGCTGCACGCCGCCGGTTTCACGGAACTGCACGACGCCGCCCTGGTGGAATTGCGCGACAAGGGGCGGGAATACTGGCTGTTCGGCCCCAGGCTGGATCTGGACAATGACGAACGCATCCGTCAATGCTTCGACGTCCTCTCCCTGCTGCTCTGGCATATGGAGCACGGCCCGGATTTTACCGGCCGCCCGGGCGAAGGCTGCCGCTGGTGCGATTATCAGGCACTTTGCCATGCCTGATAAAGACAGCAGCCTTGTGAAAACAAGTTTTTTCTGGTACTGATTTCCGAAAACTGATTTCAATACCGCCCCTCGAGGGCTTTACCTTATAGCGCCATGTTGGAGGTTGCATCATGGCTTTTCCTTCTTTGTCCATTGGAGACCTGACCGCTAAAATGCCCATCGTCCAAGGCGGCATGGGTGTTGGCATTTCCCTTTCCGGCCTCGCCTCTGCTGTTGCCAATCAGGGCGGCATCGGCGTCATCGCCGGAGCCATGATCGGGATGAAAGAACCCGATGTGGCCAAGAACCCCATCGAAGCCAACCTGCGCGCCCTGCGCCAGGAGCTGACCAAGGCCCGTGAAAAGACCCAGGGCATCATCGGCGTCAACATCATGGTGGCGCTGACCACCTTCAGCCAGATGGTGCGCACGGCCATCGAAAATCGTGCCGACATCATCTTTTCCGGCGCCGGTCTGCCTCTGGAGATGCCCAAGCATCTCCTGCAAGCCTGCGAAGAGAAAAAGGAAGAGTTCAAGACCAAGCTGGTCCCCATCGTCTCTTCTGCCCGCGCGGCGACCCTGATCGCCCGCAAGTGGCTCTCCCGTTTCGATTACCTGCCTGACGCCTTCGTGGTGGAAGGCCCCAAGGCCGGCGGTCATCTCGGCTTCAAGCGTGAAGAGATCAACGACCCGAACTTCGCCCTGGAAGTCCTGGTCCCCCAGGTGGTCGAGGCCGCCAAGCGCCTTGAAGACCAGAAAGGCCGCGCCGTGCCCGTCATCGCCGCCGGCGGCATCTACACCGGCGAAGACATCAAAAAATTCCTCGACCTCGGCGCTTCCGGCGTCCAGATGGGGACCCGCTTCGTGGCCACCAAGGAATGTGATGCCGATGAGCGCTTCAAACAGAGCTATATCTCTGCCCGGGAAGAAGACATCACCATCATCAAGAGCCCGGTGGGCATGCCCGGCCGCGCCCTGCAGAACGACTTCATCGAGGCTGCCCGCCAGGGCAACAAAAAACCCTTCAAATGCGTCTTCCACTGCGTACATACCTGCGACCAGGAAAAGACGCCCTACTGCATCGCCCAGGCCCTCATCAGCGCCATGAAGGGCAACCTGGAGCGCGGCTTCGCCTTCTGCGGTGCCAACGTGGCCAGGGTCAACAGCATCGTCTCCGTCAAGGAACTGATGGAATCCCTGCAGCAGGAATTCGACCAGACCATCAGCAAGGGCAAGCAGACCCTGCAAGGTCTGCTGAAGTAAACCCCGTCACATCTGCCATCCCGGGGCCGGCCCTGCCGGCCCCTTTTTTTGCCCCTGGAGGACCATGGACGACACCCTTCCCCTGGTGGACAGCGCCACGCTGTCCGATGCTGAAAAAAAACGCCTGCGGAACAGCCATCCCCTGTACGGACGCATGAACGGCGAAGTGATCTGGGTGGCCTATGAAGAACTGGGCTATGATGCCGAGACCTGCGCCACGGCCATGGATGCCGAGCTGGATCTGCGCCACCGTACCGTCAGCCTCATGGCCACGCTGGAACAGTGCCCTGATGCCTGCTGCGTGCTGGAACTGCCGGAGGCCCCTTGCGCTTCCTGCACTGCCTGCCCGGATCTGGAGCACCTTTCCATCGACGCCATGACACCGCAGTGGCGGCAGTGGCTGCCCCCCCTATGCCATCGGCTGCCGGGTCCATGCCCGCCTGCTGTCACACAAGGACGCCCGACAGGCGGGGTGCTCCCCCGTCAAAGGAGACGATCTGCCCCGGCGCGGGATGCTTTGCCCGTGCCTGACGCCCCAAAAGTAGCCCGCAGCAAAGAAATTTGGGCTTTTCCCGGAAAAAGGCTTGCCTTTTTGGCAAAGCTTGGGTAAAGGAACTGCTTGCGCGGCCATGCTGGATGCATGGCTCATTGCCTGCGCAATGCGCGGCCGCTGTTACCCGGCTTTGCCGCATAAACGATACACACAGTTTTCTGCATATACGGAGGACATCATGAGCAAAGAATGCGATTTCTGCGGCAAAAAGCCCCAGGTCGGCAATCTTGTCAGCCATTCCAACATCAAGACCAAGCGTCGCTTCAACCCCAACCTGCAGCGCGTGCGTCATCAGTTCGCTGACGGCACCGTGCGCACCCTGACCGTGTGCACCCGCTGCCTGCGTTCCGGCGTGGTGACCAAGCCCGCCGCCCGCGCCAAGCAGGACTAACTTGTTTTTTGCCCGCAAAGCCCCGGTTGCATCTGCAATCGGGGCTTTTTTGCTATGAAGCCCCGCCTTCTGCGTCTGCCCGCCCCTTTTGCGGGATACTGGCACGTCCAGCGTCGCCCGCGCCCCCTGCCGTTCCACTGGCGTTCCCTCACCGGCGCCGAGGGCATCAGCTCCTACGGCCAGCGCCAGGAAATGATCCTTGTGCTCAGCGCCTGCGGTCTTCCCCACCAGCTCTGGCGCTTCCGCCAAAAAGAATACATCTATGTCCCTGCCCTGCTGGAAGATCTGGCCCGGCAGGAATTGCAGCACTTCCATGCGGAAAAGCAGCGCCCCCCGGCCCCCCGGGGCCTGCCGCCCGCGCTCCATGCCTGCTGCTGGCCGGCTGCCCTGCCCCTGCTGCTGCTCGTTTTTTGGCACGGCTTGCGGTGCGGCTGGTGGCCGCTGCCCGACGGGCTGCCCCTTCCGGTGAGCTGGGAACAGGCCGGAGCGCTGGACAACGTCCGTCTGCGCATCTACGGCGAATGGCATCGCCTGTTCACGGCCCTTACCCTCCATGCCGACGCGGCCCATCTGACGGGTAATGTCCTGCTGGGCGGCATCATGCTGCCCCTGCTGGCCCGGCTGACGGGGCCAGGGCGGGCCCTGCTGCTGACAGTGCTGGGCGGCGGGCTCGGCAATCTGTTCACTGTGGTGCTGCGTCGGGAATTCGTCCTCAGCCTGGGCTTTTCCACGGCGGTCTTCGCAGCCATCGGCGCCCTGGCCGGCTATATGGTCCTGCATCATGAAAGCAAGCGCTATCTGCCGCTGGCGGCCGGTGTGGGCATCCTGGCCATGTGGGGCATGGGAGAAGGGAACGTGGACTACCTGGCCCACATCTGCGGTCTGGCGGCCGGAACGGCTCTCGGTTTTGGAGAGGCCCTGCGTACCAGACGCGGCTGGCCGGCCCTGCCACAATGGCTGTCCGCCCTGCTGGCTCTGGCAGTGCCCGCGCTGGCCTGGATGCGGGCTTTCCATGGATGACGGACTCGGGATATTCCGGCGCTGGCCCAACGGCGATGACCGAAAAAAGCTGCGTCCGCATGGTGATGCCATGCACGACGCAGCTTTTTTATGCAAAATGAGGAAAGAACTGTGCCGATGGATCCCGGCAGCACCTAAAAGATGTCCAGCCTGGTCACGGCCAGAAAACTCCAGACAGCCACGAACATCCCCACGAGGCAGGCGTATGCCCGGCGTGTGCGCAGGGAAAGGATGCCGCCCACCATACTGGCCGCAAACAGCATGGGCCAGCTCATCTGCCCTTCAAAAAGGAAGATCGCATCCCCCAGCAGCTCACAGGCCAGCCACAAGACCACATAGCACAGCATGTAGAGCGAGAACTGCCAACCGGCACGCACCACGGCCCCCAGTGCCACGGCCTGCCCCGGCGTACAGCCGCGACCGGAAGAGAACGATGCCGTGACCAGATCCACCAGCGGATTGAGCGCCACCCGCTGGTAACGTTCCGCATAGCTGGCGCCATAGGCTGCGAATACCGCGAACATCAGGGGCGCAAGGAATTGATGGGCCTCAGACCAGCCCGGGATGATGGACAGGGGGAAAAGCAGCAGGAAGGCCAGCGTCCCGAAGGGCGGGACCACACTGCCCAGGGCGATGACGTCGAGCCAGAGCAGCTCCACCACGATCCCCAGCGAGAGCGCGGGTTGCCACTGGCCGGAGATGGCGCCCAGCAGCAGGGCCCAGAACAGGGGCCTGTCAGCCAGCCTGAAGACAAAGGAAGAACGGGCTATCCCCGCGAGGACAAAAAAAAAGCGTAGTGCACGCCCAGCCAGAGGGCATCAGAGAAGCTGCTCATAAGCATCCCGGATTTTGTCGGAAGGCACACAACGGAAATCCAGCTCCACCTGCTGCTGCAGCATGGCCCGCAGGTCTTCCCTGTCCTGTTCGGAGAGGGCCACATGCGGGAAGATCTGGATCTTGCCCGGTGCGTAATGCAGGTTGCCGATATTGAGGGCCCGGATGGCGACGCCGCTTTCCAGGGCCCTGCGGGCATCCTGACAGTCGGCAAAAAGGACAAGGCTGCTCTCGCCGCAACAGGCCAGCGTCTCGAGCAGGGCATCCACCGGCACGAAGTGGATGGCCACCTGTTCCGGTATCGCCAGAGAGACGATCTGCTGCTGCAGAAGGTCCGCGGACATGGCGTCATTGGCAACTATCAGGTGCCGGGCGGCCACATAGGGCAACCAGCCTTCGATGACCTGCCCGTGCACCAGACGGTTGTCCACTCTGAACCAGAGCATACGGATCAATCGCCTGTTTTTTCTTTGTTCCGGGAACGCAGCATGCTGCCGGCCACGACGATGCCCTTGGTACCGGCCTCTCCGGCCAGCTTGGCCAGCTCGGCCAGGGGCTTTTCGCGACAGGTGAAGACCTTGAGCAGCATGGGCAGGTTGACGCCGGTGACGACTTCCACATTATGGCTCCCCAGCAGGGAGAGGGCCAGGTTGGTGGGGGTGCCGCCGAACATGTCGGTGAGGATGATGACCCCTGCGCCCTTGTCCAGCCGCTGGGCGGCATCATCCAGACGGCGCACGGTCTCGGGCACTTCCTGGGCGATGTCCACGCTGATGGAGGTGCAGTCGCTCAGGGTACCAAGGATGAACTCCGCCGTGCGCAACATGGCAGAGCCATAGTCGGCATGGGCGACAACGATGATGCCGACCTGGGTGGAAGATTGCTGTTCCGACATGACATACCTCGCGCTGGAACTGAAATTTCTGCAAAATGCAGCACGTAAGGCCAAGAGTGCCAGCTTTCCTAGCCAAGTTCAAGGTGCCTGTGCTCGATACTGGCCGGATAATCCGCCTGGCGCAGCATCTGGAACAGGGCCTCGGCCGTGGCGACGGAACGGTGGCGGCCACCGGTACAGCCCACGGCTATGGCCACCCGGTAGCGGCCTTCCGCTTCCATCTGCGGCAGCATGAAGCGCACCAGGTCGAAAAGCTTCTTCTCGAATTCCTGCGCGGCCTCGGAGGCAAAGACATAGTCACGGACGGCCTTGTCCTTGCCGCTGAGGGGACGCAATTTTTCTACGAAATAGGGATTGGGCAAAAAGCGCAGGTCAAAGACGAAATCCGCCTCGCGCGGGACACCATATTTGAAGCCGAACGAGATGACGTTGACCCGGATGGCCCGCAACTTGCCCGACGTCCTGCTCCAGCGCTTCTGGATGGCGCGGCGCAGGTCATGGATGGAAAAGCGGCTGGTATCGATGACCAGATCCGCCATCTCGCGCACAGGAGCCAGACGCGTGCGTTCCTCGCGCAGGGCATCCTCAAGGCCCATGCCCTCGCGCTCCAGCGGATGTGGCCGGCGGGTGGTGGCATAGCGGCGCATGAGCTCCTGCGCCCCGGCTTCCAGAAAAAGCAGCACGGGCCGGACGCCGTGCTCGGAAAGCTGGGCAAGGGCCACGTTGAGCTCTTCCAGAAAATCCTGCTGGCGCATGTCCATGCCCAGGGCCATGCCCCGAAACCGTTCCATGGATCCGCGCCGCATCATCTCCACCATCTCGACGGCCAGCCCGGCGGGCAATCCGTCCACAGTGAAATAGCGCAGGTCTTCAAAAACCCGCAGCGCCGTACTTTTACCGGCCCCCGAAAGGCCGGTGACTATACAGACCTGGACAGGCGCCGCCGCGCCCTCGGATGGTGTCTGGCTCATGGCAATCTCGAAGGGGCCCCCTTGCGGGGGCCCCGAAGTCTTTACAGGACAGGGTCGATGACGGCATAGCCGCCGATGCGGCGGCGGTACACCACATTGACGCGGTCGGTCTCGGCATTGATGAAGACCAGGAACTCGCTGCCGATGGATTCCAGCTGCATCAGGGCTTCATCCAGATGCAGGGGCTTGGGCGCGAAGCGCTCGGTGCCCACCACGGTAGGTTCTTCATCGG
>ERZ824488.4058-NODE-4058-length-10203-cov-2.952799_pt1 | contig 10203 bp, 7 predicted proteins | sample MGYA00519936_ERZ824488 | MGnify/ENA primary metagenome ERZ824488 (study PRJEB31778, sample SAMEA3449153) | human gut metagenome | biome: human gut; feature: human-associated habitat; material: faeces | place: United Kingdom | collected 2010/2012 ...
GCCGGTATTGAGCAGGTTCCCGCCTCCTATGATGATCTGATTGCCGCCGGCAAGGCCTTCCAGGAGAAGCTGGGCGATGATTACTATCCTCTGGCCATCGGTCAGTATGACCGCATGATCCTGATGACCTTCTACCTCGAGTCCAAGTACGGCAAGGCCTGGGTCGAGAACAACGAGTGCCAGTACAGCGAGGAAGAGATCGTTGACGGTCTGAACTTCATCGACTCCCTCGAGGACAACCACGTTATCCCCACCCGTCCGACCATGATCGCTGCCGGCTTCGACTCCATCGATAAGTCTCAGGAGTGGATCGACGGCAAGTACGCCGGCATCTTCGAGTGGGATTCTGCCCCCTCCAAGTACCAGTCTGCTCTGGCTGACAACTCCGGCTTCACCGTCGGTGAGGAGATCAAGTTCGGCGACAAGGCCAACGGTGGCTTCTCCAAGGTCTCCATGGGCATGGCCATCACCAAGTCCTGCCAGCATCCCGTTGAGGCTGCTGCCCTGATCGACTTCCTGTGGAACGGCGAGGGCGCTGCCATCATGGGCTCCGAGTGCGGCATCCCCGCCTCCACTGCCGGTCTGGCTTCTGCTCAGGCTGCAGACGCTGTGAAGCCTCTGGTTCTCGAGGCCAACACCAAGGTTCTGGCCTTCGTTGACATGCCTCTCGATCCGTACTACGAGTCCAGCAAGCTGAAGGACACCACCGACGGCATTTACACCGATGTCTTTGATGGTCTGAGCTACGACGAGTACGACCCGCAGGAGGCTGCCGAGATCCTGCTGGACGGCGTTTCCAGTGTGCTGAGCGCCAACGCCTAAGAGCAATCGAAATCCTTTAAAAAGTAAAGTTTAGCCGGCTCCTGCCCCGTTATCACGCATGGCGGGGCCGGCTATTTATGTTAAAACGCAATACAGCAATTTGTCGATAGGAGGTTTTTGGATGAGCTCTGCAGCCCCCAAAACGGTTCAGCGCACCCCGTTCAAGCGCTGGTGCGACGAAAACACCGGTCTTTTCTTCCTGATTCCCTGGATCCTCGGTTTCCTGATTTTCAAGGCTTATCCGTTCGCCAGCTCTCTGGTGTACAGCTTTACTGACCTGAACTTCTTCAAGGGCATCAGCCAGTACGGCCTCATGAACTACGTCGAGATCTTTACCAGCCGCAAGACGGTCTCCGTCCTGCTGACCACCGTGAAGTATGCTTTCATCACGGTGCCCCTCAAGCTGGTCTTTGCGTTGTTCATCGCCTACATTCTGAACTTCAAGATCAAGTTCGTCAACCTGTTCCGTACCGTCTACTACATCCCGTCCATCCTGGGCGGTTCTGTGGCCATTGCCGTTCTGTGGCGTGCCTTGTTCAAGGACACCGGCGTTGTCAACACGATCCTCGGCTTCTTCGGCATTGCCGGTCCCGACTGGCTGGCTGACAAGACCTGGGCGCTGTTCGTCATCTGCCTGCTGCGTGTGTGGCAGTTCGGTTCTGCCATGGTTCTGTTCCTGGCTGCCCTGAAGGGTGTGCCTGCCGACCTGTACGAGGCCGCCACCATTGACGGTGCCTCCAAGACCAAGCAGTTCTTCTCGATCACCGTGCCGATGATCACCCCCGTTATCTTCTACAACCTCGTTACCCAGATCGCACAGGCGTTCCAGGAATTCAACGGCCCCTACATCATCACCCAGGGCGGCCCGCGCAATGCTACGACGCTTGTCTCCCTGCTGGTCTACAACTACGCCTTCAAGTCCAACGAGATGGGCATGGCGTGTGCGCTGGCTTGGGTCATGTTCATTGCCGTTGCCCTGCTGACTGTGATTGCCTTCACCAGCCAGAAGCACTGGGTCTACTACGCTGATTAAGGAGGAATGAAAAATGAAACTTTCTACCGCCCATAAAATCGGCCGTTTCTTCCAGTACTTTGTGCTGATCCTTGTCGGCGTCATCATGATCTACCCGCTGGTCTGGATGGTGGGTGCCACCTTCAAGTCCAACGCCGAGATCTTCGCCGGCATCGGCTTCCTGACCGCGAACCCCACGCTGCAGGGCTACATTGACGCCGTCACCCAGAACTACGGCGGCGACATCAGCATCTGGCGCGCCTTCATCAACACCTACAGCTTCGTTATCCCCAAGGTCATCTTCACCGTTATCAGCTCGGTCATTGCCGCTTACGGCTTCAGCCGCTTTAAGTTCAAGGGCCGCGATATGCTGTTCGGCATCATGATCTCCACCCTGTTCCTGCCGCAGGTCGTTCTGAACGTTCCCCAGTACCTGATGTACAACTCCTTCGGCTGGATCAACAGCCCGTTCTACCTGCCCCTGTGGGTGCCCACGCTGTTTGCGACGGAGACCTACTTCGTCTACCAGCTGGTCCAGTTCATGCGCAGCATCCCCCACGATCTGGACGAGGCTGCCGCCATCGACGGCTGCGGCCCGGTCAAGATCCTGTACAAGATCATCGCCCCGATGCTGAGCCCCTCTCTGGTGGCCTGCGGTCTGTTCCAGTTCATGTGGAGCTGCAACGACTACATGGGTCCCCTGCTTTACGTCCAGACTCCCAGCAAGTACCCGATGTCCATCTTCGTCAAGCTGTCCATGGACGCTGACAGCGGTTTCAACTGGAACCGTATCCTGGCACTGTCCCTGATCTCCATCATCCCGCAGTTGGTCGTTTTCTTCTGCGCACAGGATGCCTTCATCGACGGCATTTCCGCCGGCGCTGTGAAGGGCTAAACGCCGCTTTGGCAGTCCCAAATTTTTTGTAGCACACGGCTGCCCCGTACCACAGGAATGGGGTACGGGGCAGCCTTTATTTTGAAAACCGGACTCCCCTGCCCTGGCGGGCGGAGGGGTTGTATGATAGAGAGCCTTCCCCGGAGGGGAAGGTGGCCGAGGCTCCGCCCGAGGCCGGATGAGGCGAGACTGTACCGCTATTACCCGTGTACGGGCTGCGGCTGCAAGGTTTGCCCTCATCAGTCCGCTGCGCGGACAGCTTCCCCCGATGGGGAAGCCTAAAGAAAAAGCGCCCCTTGCGGAGCGCTTCCCTGTTCTTACTTATTCACTCTCTTATAATACTGCCGGTACTGCTGGGGCGAAAGGCCCGTGGCATCTTTAAAGACGCGGCGGAAATGCGCCGTCGTCATAAAGCCGGTCTTTTCCGCAATGTCCGAGATGCTCTCGTTCGACTTCTCAATGAGGTTCTGCGCGGCCTTGATGCGCACGCCGTTGATATACTCGATGAGCGAGAGGTTGATGGACTTCTTGAAAAGGCGGCTCAGATAATACGGGCTGATATAGAACTGACTGGCGATGCCGGTCAGGGTCAGCTTCTCGGCGTAGTGCTCGGCGATATAGGCCTGGATCTGATCCACAATGTGGTTGCTGACGCGGCCATTTTCGCCGCCCTGCTCCTGCTGCTGGCGGCAGAGGTCCTTGAGCTCCAGCAAAAGCGTGGCCAGCAGCATCTTGCGCAGTGCATCGGATTCCGGGGAGGTTTCCTCCTGCAGGGCCAGCAGCTGCTGCAGCAGGCCCTGGATGTGGTTCTGCTGCTTGACTGTGATATTTGACAGCAGGTGGTTATGCTCCTCACTCAAGAAGGAGAAGAAGTCCACCTCCGGAAAGATGTCCATAATTTTGTCGAGGTACTCGCGGCTGAAATTCATCACGATACGGCTCGATGCTGTGTCGCCGAGCGAGGCAGTCTTGTGGATCTGGTTTTCACCGATCAGCACCACACATCCCGCGTTGACGATATAGGCGGCATCCTCAATAAAATAGCGGCGGCTGCCCTCTATCTCATAATAGACCTCGTATTTATGATGGATATGGAAGCTGGCCATCTCATACCCGGAGTCACGGTCCACGCGGTCAATAAAAAAGTCAACGTGGGGCGAGTAGACATATTCCGAAACCATAACACTGCTCCTCACTGCCGTGGTGCGGGGCACCCGGCGATTGGTTATTGTTGTCTTTTTTAGAATAGCACATTTTTTGCTGTTTTTCAAACTATTTTTATACTATTTTTGAACACTTGGGGGTTCACACATGAAAATCACGCTTGTACGTTCTATGGCGCGCAGCGCAGTGTTTGAGCTGGTCAACTCCGGCTGCTACCGCGCCCCGGCTCCTTATACAGTCTCATTGGACGGCGCCACAGTCTGTGAGGGCGATACGAATGTGTTCTCGCTCTATTCGCTGGAACCGGGCCGCAGCTACACGCTGGCCGTCACCCTTGACGGCGTGACCGATACGCTGGACTTTACCACCGCGGAGGAGAGCTTCTTCGTGGATGCCTCCCGCTACGGCCTCGTTGCCGACGGCGTGACCGACAACACGGCCAAGCTGCAGGCGGCGCTGTCCACCTGCCCCGCGGGCGGCACGGTCTACGTGCCCGCCGGCACCTACCGCACCCAAAGCCTGTTTTTGCAGAGCAGCACGACGCTGTATCTCGAAAAGGGCTGCACGCTGCTGGGCGGCACCAACCGCACTGACTACCCCATTCTGCCCGGTGTTCTCCCCTGCCATAACGAGAAGGACGAGCACTACCTCGGTCTGTGGGAGGGCAACCCGCTGGACAGCTTTGCGGGTCTTATCAACGTCATCAACGCCGAGAACGTGACGATCACCGGCGAGGGCACGATTGACGCCAACGCCCAGAACGGCGACTGGTACCATAACCCGAAGGAAAATAATATTGCCTGGCGTCCGCGCCTGTTCTTCACCAGCGGCTCCAAAAACGTCGTGCTGCACGGCGTTCTGGTCTGCAACAGCTATTCCTGGACCATCCACCCGACCTACTCCGAGAATGTGGACATCCTGAACATCCGCATCCGGAACAGCTCCACAAGCCCCAACACCGACGGCATTGATCCCGAGAGCTGCAAGAATGTCAACATCATCGGCAACCATGTACACGTCGGTGACGACTGCATCGCGCTGAAATCCGGTAAGCTGTTCTTAGGCATGAAGCTGCATGTTCCCTGTGAGAACGTTATCATCTGCAACTGCTGCCTGAGCCGCGGCCACGGCGGCCTTGTCATCGGCAGCGAGATGAGCGGCGGCGTGAAGAACGTCACCGTGACCCAGTGCCTGATGGACCATACGGACCGGGGTCTGCGTGTCAAGACCCGCCGCGGGCGCGGCAAGTACGCCATCATCGACGGGCTGGTATTCCGTGACGTCGTTATGGATGGCGTGTTGGCGCCGTTTGTCATCAACATGTTCTATTTCTGCGACCCCGATGGCCGCAGCGACTATGTGCAGACCCACGAGGCCCTGCCTGTCGACGAGATGACCCCGACACTGGGCACGCTGGAGATGGAAAACATCACGGCCACCGACGCCCAGTACGCAGGCTGCTGGTTCAGCGGCCTGCCTGAGCACCCGATCGAGGGAGTCAAGATGCACAACGTAAAAATCAGCTTTGCGCCGGACGCTAAAGCCGGTCAGGCCGCCATGATGTGCGGCGCGGATGCCTCCTGCAAGGTGGGCGTCCATGCCGAGAACGTGCATAAAATTGAGCTGCACAACGTTGCGATCACCGGCTACGAGGGGGAGCGCCTGCAGCTGACAAACGTAGATAGCTTTGAGGAGGACTGACCCATGACCCATGAAGAGATTCTGACCACGCTGGGCCATTACGTGGACTACCTGATCGCAGGTTCCACCGCCGAGGCACCGCTCTGGAACATCGAGAAGGTCCGCAGCGGCAAGCCCAACAAGTGGAATTACATCGACGGCTGCATGATCACTGCCTGCCTGAGCCTGTACAAGACCACCGGCGACGAGAAGTTTTTGGACTTTTCCAAGAAGTTTCTGGACTACTTTGTCAAGGACAACGGCGTCATTGAGACCTACGACCCCGCCGAGTACAACCTGGACAACGTCAACCAGGGCAAAAACCTGTTTACGCTGTACGACCTGACCGGCGACCAGCGCTACCGCGACGCCATTGAGACGATCCGCGGCCAGCTGGAGACCCAGCCCCGCACGAAGGAGGGCAACTTCTGGCACAAGAAGATCTATCCCAACCAGGTCTGGCTGGACGGCACTTACATGGCCCAGCCCTTCTACATGGAGTATGAGACACGCTGCAACGGGATGCACGGCTGCATTGACAGCTACAAGCAGTTCATGAACATCCGGAAGCACATGAAGGACGCCAAGACCGGCCTGTACTACCACGGCTACGACGAGAGCCGCGAGATGTACTGGGCGAACCCCGAGACCGGCTGCAGCGCCAACTTCTGGCTGCGCGCCATGGGCTGGTTCCTGGTGGCCATGGTAGACACGTTGGAGCGGATGGACAACCAGCTTTACTACGAGTACCGCGCCATCATGGCAATGCTGAAGGACGCGGTGGACGCGATGATTGCCTTCCAGGATGCCGAGAGCGGCATGTTCTGGCAGGTCGTAGACAAGGCCGGGGTCGAAGGCAACTACCTTGAGACCTCCGGCAGCGCACTGTTCGCCTACGCCGTGCTCAAGGGCGTGCGTCTGGGCTACCTGCCCAAGCGCTACACGGCCTACGGTGAGAAGGCGTTCTACGGCACCTGTGACCGCCATCTGGGCGTGGGCGCGGACGGCGCTTTGCAGCTGGGCGGCATCTGTCTGGTGGCCGGTCTCGGCGGCGCGACCCGCCGCGATGGCAGTCTGGCGTACTATTTCAGCGAGCCCATCGTCGAGAACGACGCCAAGGGCGTAGGCCCTCTGCTGCTGGCCTACACGGAAATTCTGGCCGCACAAAAGCAGTAAGGAGGGCACACTATGCCGAAATTTATCGTCGGTGCCCGCCTGCACGACTACGGCAAGGGCAGCCCGGACGAGCTGTTCGGGCGCGTTGCCGCCGACGGCTTTGCCGCTGTGCAGCTGGCCTATAAAAAGTGTGTGCCGTCCGTCAGGAGCTATGCGGACGTGACCGACGCGCTGGTCGCCGAGACCGTCGCCGCCGAAAAGGCGCACAGCATTCAGGTGGCCGTGCTGGGAACCTACGTGGAGCTGGCCATCAACGATGAGAGCCGTTTGAAGAATGCGGCGGACTTCAAGAGCCAGCTGGCCGTCTGCAAGGCGCTGGGTGCCGGGTGCATCGGCACCGAGACGACCAGCATGGAAAAGCAGCCTGCCGGTACGACCCGCGAGGAAGCGCAGGAGCTGCTCTGCCGCAGTCTGGCGGACATTCTGCCCGCCGCCGAGGCACTGGGCGTGACCGTCGCCGTAGAGCCTGTGACCTACCACAGCATGAACTCCGCCGCCGCAACGCGGCATATTTTGGACACGATGCGCAGCCCGAACCTGAAGGTCATCTTTGACATGAGCAATCTGGTGGATGCCGGGAACGTCAGTGCGCAGGACCGCATCTGGAACGACGTGGGCGAGCTGCTGGGCGACCAGATCGTGGCCGTCCACTTCAAGGGGCAGGCTTTTGCACCGGACGGCGGGCTGCTCCACACGAGCCTGGAGGACAGCCTGACCGACTACGCGGGCGCGTTCGCCATGTTGCGGCAGCTGCCGCAGGACGCTCTGCCCGTGCTGCGTGAGGAGGCTGTGCCAGCCCGCGCTGGCAGCGATATTGCATTTATGAGAGGATTTTTTGCATGACCGAAACAGAACGCAAAACATGGATCGTTGACGAGAGCGGTGCGGGCGACTACCGCACGCTGACCGAGGCCGTTGCTGCCTGTGCGGCCACGCCGGACGAGCCGGTGCGGTTCTACATCAGGCACGGCATCTACGAGGAACGGCCCTTCATTGAGCTGGCGGACTATGTCATCGAGGGCGAGTACCGCAACGCGACAGTCATCACGGCGTCTGTGGGCGGGCGTGACCCATGGCCGGGCGAGGTCAAGACCGGCACCTTCCGCAGCGCAACGCTGTTTCTGGGCGGCGGCAGGGCCGTTGTGCGCAACCTGACCGTGCAGAACAACGCCGGGGACGGCGCAAAGGCCGGTCAGGCTCTGGCCGTCTACGCCGACGCAAGCCGCGTGCTGATGGAGAATGTGAACCTCTACGGCAACCAGGATACGCTGTTTACCGCTCCCCTGCCCCTGCAGGAGCGCGAGCAGAACGGCTTCCGCGGCCCGCGGGAGAACACGCCCCGGCTGGACACCGTGCAGTACTACAAAAACTGCACGATCCGCGGCAACATCGACTTTATCTTTGGCGGTGCAAACGCTGTGTTCGACACCTGCCGCCTTGAGCCGTGGCATCACATCAGCGGCATCTGCTATATCACGGCTCCCAGCACGCCCGCAGGCAAGCCCGGCTACCTGTTTGTGAACTGCACCGTGCAGGGCAGCTGTGCGCCCGGCAGCGTCTATCTGGGCCGCCCCTGGCGCGCGGACGCGGCCTGCTACTGGCTGGACTGCGCATTGAGCGATGAGGTCTGCGCCGACGGCTGGGACAACTGGCGTGACCCCGAGAACGAAAAGACCGCCCGCTTTGGTGAGCACGGCTCCACCGGCCCCGGCAGCGCCGCCAAGCGCGCCTTTGGCAGCGTGGATGACGATAACGAAGCGAACGCCCAGCGGGAGATGTACGCGCGGGTAAAAGCGGAATTTGGCGTGGAATAAGGCATAGAAAAGGCGGCAGACCGTTTGTGGTCTGCCGCTTTTGCTTTCCTAAGCCTTCCCCCTTGGGGGAAGCCTTTTCACTTTTACTGTGCGCTCGTCTCGCCGCCCTCGACCACGAGGCTGTCCTCGTAGTCAGTGCCGTAGGTGTCAACGAGAGTGGCCTCATAGTCGGCGTGGAAGAAATTCTCCTTGCCCAGAGCCTTGATCTCGTCGTTGATGGCATTCAGCAGTGTCTCATTGCCCTTGCTGACGGCGGGGGCAATCGTGTCCTGGCTGCCCAGGGACGGAATGCCGACAGTGTAGCCGGGGTTCTGGCTGGCAAACGCGATGACCTCGGTGTTGTCGTTGGCCCAGGCCACGCCGCCGTTCTCCATTGCGCTCTTGGCCGTGGCGTAGGAGTCATACTTCTGCAGCGGGATGTCAGGGTAGTTCTGGGTCAGGTAGGTCTCTGCGGTCGTGCCGGAGATGACGATCATCTGGTCATCCGCGCTGACATTCAGCACATAGCCGTCAGCCACATCGGTGGAAGCAGCCTGATCATAGTCGATGTTCGCAAAGTAACGGTCTGCCGCATCGCCGCTGCCGGCAATGCCCAGGCACAGCTGGACGTTTCCTTCTGTGCTTTCATCCGCCAGCGTGAACTGATATTCAGAAAGGATGTCTTTGGCATAATCCTGCACATATGCATCCACGCCGCTGCCGGCATTCAGGAAGATCTCCTCGCTCATCTGCAGGACCTGATCCTGTTTTTCCATATCATGCACCTGCGGATAGACATCATATTCTCCGCCGGCCTCTCCGTATACGGTAAAACGGAATTCCTCTGTCTGTGTGTATGTTCCGCGTGTTGCCGTTACCCGCAGTCCGCTCGATATCGTTTCCGATGTATTCACGCTGACATGTCCGTCTGTTACGCTGACCGCGTCATTGAGCGGTTCCCATGTAAAGCTGACCTGCTGTTCCTCATCCTGCAATGGTACATCGAAGCCGTGATATACCTTGGTCGGCAGGCTCAATGCCTCCAGCGCTGCCTTGACTGCGCTGACTTCCTCAGCTTCATATCCGATGACCTCAAACTCGCGCAGCGAAACGCTCGGATATGCGCCGGAGATGAGGCTTTCCACCGTGATGCGCACATAACGGCAGGCTACCGGCTCATCCAGGGTGACCGTAAAGTCCAGATCATAGCCTTCCGGACGATCCTCTCCATCATAAAGCAGCGTGTACTGCTCTCCGTCCACGGAGCCTTCGATCTTAAATTTTCTGATCTTCTGTGCATCATTGTTTTCCGATGCGATGCGGAATTCATCCACCTGTTCTGTCTTTTCCAGATCGACGTCCAGCCATTGGTTGCTGCCATAAGGGTCCGTTCCCCATCTGGTCGACAGATCGCCGTCCACCGCTTTTGACGGCAGGTTGCCATCATCATGACTGGCGGTGACAGTCTTGTCCAGCGCGAAGTTTACCCGGTTTCCGGCCGCCTGGATCGAGATGACGCCATTGCCCAGCGTGCCGGAGGCCATCGCCATCGCCAGCAGGACCTGCATCATCTTCTGATTTTTTTTCATCAGTCAATTTCTCCTTTCCCTCGTTCGTCACGGATGCAGAAATGTCCGTAAACGCTATCATAAACTCAGTAT
>ERZ824488.4074-NODE-4074-length-10175-cov-6.664328_pt1 | contig 10175 bp, 8 predicted proteins | sample MGYA00519936_ERZ824488 | MGnify/ENA primary metagenome ERZ824488 (study PRJEB31778, sample SAMEA3449153) | human gut metagenome | biome: human gut; feature: human-associated habitat; material: faeces | place: United Kingdom | collected 2010/2012 ...
AACTCTCGGGATTTTGGCATATTCATGCCAAAACACCTCGCGGGATAGTGGCTCCTGAATAATTACTTTCATGCTATATTTATTTATGACTTTCGGTCACTTTTAATCTTATACACTAAAACTGACTAATAGTCAATATTTTTTAGAAAATCTTAATACTTTTTACGCAACAATATGATATAATAATCACAAAAAGGGGCTGGAGCCCCGAATCGGAGGAATTTTTCATGAGAAAAGTAGATCAGAACAAGAAGCAGAAAAAAGATTCTCTTCTGGATGCTGCATTCGGACTCTTCATGGAGAATGGTTTTCACAAAACTTCTATCTCTGACATCGTCAATCAGGCCGGCGTGGCAAAGGGAACCTTCTACCTTTATTTTACCGATAAGTACGATCTTCGGAACAAGCTTATCTCCCATAAAGCGATCCAGGTTTTCTCCAATGCCTACAACGCTCTTTTAAATACGGAAATCAAAACCTTTGAGGAACAGATCATTTTCATCATCGACCACATTCTTACGCAGTTCCAGGAAGACCACTCACTGGTCTTTTTTATTTCCAAACATTTAAGCTGGGCGCTTTTCAAAAACTCCCTGATCGATGTACCGGAGGAAGGTCAGGAAAGCATCTATGACGAGTATTGCCAGCTTTTGGAAAAATCCGGGCTGCATTTTAAAAATCCGGAGATCATGATTTATATGATCATCGAGCTCATCAGCGGAACCAGCTATAACTCGATTCTTTACGATCAGCCCAAACCCATCAACGAGCTGAAGCCCTATCTGTATGATACGGTGAGATGCATTATCCAGCAAAATCTCTTACCCGACAACGGTACCGGACGGGAAGTTCCGGCAGAAGAAGTCTGTCCGGTTTCCGAGCCTTCTCCCCGGTCCCAAATCGGTTCCAGGCCGGCAGCTTTCAAGAAAACCAGACGAAGCCCGGTTACGCCCGGCGCGGGCGGCGTTCTGTCCGTTTTTTATCCCGGTTACAAACCCGACTGAAATACAACAAAGAGCAGACTTCCCTTTCAGAGGAGGTCTGCTCTTTCTTTTTTCCATATAGCTTTCAGAAGAATCATGGCGGAAGCGCCGGCTAATAAAAGATAAGCGGCAATTTTTGTCTCATCTCCGGTTTTTACTTTTTTCAGAGGCTGACTTTGGCGGGGCGGCTCGCTCTCCGGTGTATTTTTCAGAACCAGTTCCACTTTAGGCAGGGTTTTCACTTCATAATCCCATACCATTTTGCCGGAAATCTTTTCCCCCTGGGGAACGGACACCAGATACGGATCTATTTTTTCAAAGCGTTTTGCCGTTTTTTCGCTGGAACTCTGCCAGATGAGATACATCCCCGGTTTCAAATTTTCAAAAAGAGCTTTTCCGTTCTCATCCGTCCTGGCTGAAAATCCCGTTTTTCCTTTTTGCTGATAGAGAGCCTGGAGTTTTTTAGCTGCCAGAAGCGCCTCAGAGGCTTTCATTCCTTCTAATTTTAAACTACTCTCCGCAAAATCCGGAAGCAGAGAATAAGAAACCTGCCCTTCGGAAAATTTAAGATCCGCAACCTCTATAAACTCCAGACCAGCTCCCTCTACAGCAGTCTTTTCTTCCTCATAAAAAAGCGTCACCGTCAAAGTCCCCTGGCGATTCTCATCCGGACTATCTGCCGAACTTTCCAGAACCCGCCAGAAAAAGAGCCCAAACAACAACAACAGCAAAAAACTTTTTTTCACAGGGAATCCCCCTTTCCATTGATCCGATACCCCCGCACCAGAAGGCGGTGGGTATTGATCGCGTAGGGCGTACACGTCACCAGCGTCACATAATCTTTTCCTTTTTCAATGGCAAGATCCTCCACCTCCTCCGGCTCCACCACCTGGATCTGATCCACCTCATAGGTCAGCCGTTTGTTCAGAACTGTGATAAAAAACTGGTCGCCCTCTTCCATTTTATCCAAGTCCGTGAAAAGTTTGGCTCTTGGAAGCCCCCGATGGCCGGAAATTACGCAATGGGCGCTCTCTCCTCCCACTGGAAGGCTGCTCCATTCCAGATGCCCTGCAGCAATCTGGAGCGCGGATTCTTTGGTCCCGTGATAAATGGGCAGGCGGCAGCCGATCTTCGGAATCTCGATATAGGCCATGATCCCGTCACCGGAAACATTCAGAAGTTTTTCGTAGCGTTCCTTCTGTTCCTCCGTCAGGGCATACCGGGTGCTCTGTTCCGCCAGGGCCCGATTGTATTCCCGGGCCTCTCTCCAGAGCCGGGCATATTCTTCCGCATCCATCTCATCCACCTTTCCCGCATAGTCAGAAATCGCCTGGGACTGCCGGGAGGCATTCCACCAGTTGCTGAAAGTCGGATACAGCAGCAAGGACACACCTGCAAAAAGCAACAGCGCCAGAACGCTATCAAATATGAAGTTTCCCTTCTTTTTCTTTCCTTTCATTGCAGTTTTCTCCTCACTGCTGCACCGCCGGGGAAAGCTTTCTCCCCGGCCATGCAGCGAATTTTTAAGCTTCCTTATGGAAGTATTTTTTCAGTAAAAGAACAGCGGCAGCAGCCAGAATCAGGAGTGCGCCCGCGATATAAAGAACCGTGGTGCCCATGCCACCGGTGCTGGGGAGTTCGGTGCCCTTTTTGTTCACGATCTGGACGCCGTTCTTATAAACGTTACCATCCATGGTTATTGTATTATTTCCGCCTTCCATCTTTACTTCCTTGCGTTCCTTCAGTTTATTAAAACCATCAGGAGCTTTTGTCTCTTCCAGGTAATAGGTGTCTGCATCCAGACCCTTTATTTCCACATAGCCAGCTTCGATCGTTGCAGGAGTAAAACCTTCGGCCTTTGTCTCGGCTTCTGTTGCTACACGGTAAACGCCATCCGTTTCCTTCACAAGAATAATTTCTTTTCCGCCGGTCTTTGCATCGTAAAGCTTAAATTCCGCTCCCGTCAGAAGTTTCTTCTCTTCATCCAGTTTTACCAGGCCAAATTTAAAAGTCTTAGTTTCAGTCTGTTTCCATTCTGTGGTGCTGGCTTCACCGTATTCCAAACGGGTGTCGTTTAAGTTTGCATCGGTGGAGATTACTGCTTTTTCGTTGAGGTTTGCGGAATAGGTTACTACCAGGTCTGTATCTTCAGTAATCGTGTCAAGATACGCCTGGGCAAATACGATCTCGAAAGTGCAGGTATAATCGGTGGTGCCGTCCTTTTTCTGGTGTGGTCTGTCAAACTGCACCGTATAATCTGTTCCTTTCTCCAGGCCTTCTATGGAAATGCTGTCTGGATTCAAAATCAGACCTTCGGTCATTTTATCGTGAAGGACGTAGCTCTGAGCACCTTTTTTTGCATGGATAGTGGTTCTAAATTCTACAGTGTCACCGATCTGAGCTGTGTTTGTGTAGCCAAATTCACCCGTGGAATCCTCCTTAACTTCCTTATCGACCGTAGGTTCTTCGTTCTTCTCTGCTATCGTCACTTCTTTTGCCGTGGTATCCAGGAAACAGAGGGTACCAAGGGTCGTGTCTACCAGATAGTAGCCAAGGTTCAGATTGTCAAAAACTACCGTGTTCCCTGTTGCTGTTCTGGAAATAGGGGTGATTTTTGCGGATTCCTCCGGATTTTCCGGATCTGTTTTTTCCAACTCTTTTGCTTCTGCCAGAGCCAATTTGGCAAAGGCTGCCGGATCCGCATCCTTTTTCCAGCTCACATATCCCCCCTGCCCGTCAAAACTCAAATAAGTCGTCTGGCTTCTCAGCCAGTTTTCCCAGGCTGGAACTGCTTTATAAGCATATGCTTTTTTCACCGTGTCAAAGCTTTCCAGTACCAGAAGCTGATAGACCTTATAGGTCTCCCCCTCCACTGCATTATTGATCGTGATTTTTCCGGTATCATCATTGGTTCCGCTGGTCGCAAAAACGGACACTGCCATGGAAAATACCATGATTATCGTCAGTAAAAAGCTAATGAATTTCTTCATTTCTTCCATCATCCTTTCCTTTTATTTTTTTATACAATAGGAAGAGAGACGCCACGAAAAGCGTCAGCCATCCGCCTGTCGTATACCACAGGATTCCCATTCCGCCGGTGCTTGGAAGCTCATACCGGGTACTGTTTGTTACAACTCCACTCCAAGGCCGCGCCGTACCATCTGCAGCCGTGAGAAGATTTCCATTCCGGTCAATCGTCTTTATTGTCAGTTCATTGTAAGCTGCCGTCAGTAAATACTGATTTCCATTGGAATAATAGTCCTCTGGCACTTTACTCTCCGTCATCCGGTACTGATGCCCGGAGGGAATCGCAGTAAAAGAGACCTTCCCGTTTTCATCTGAAACTGCTTTTTTGTTCGGGATAACCGTTATCGTCCCGTCACCATGACAGAGCCTGCATTTTTCCGTATCATGACTCAGAGTAAATTCCGCTCCGGCTACCGCCTGGCCATGGGAATCCTGTTTTGAAAATTCCAGCTCCACCAGATAGCCTTTTACCAAGGGAATCGGGAACTCCATCGTTTTCGGTTCAGAAGCTGTAACATTATCACCATCACCCTCAAAGATCTGATAGGTCAGCGACGTGGTATCATTGGTGTCGTAATCCTTGTTTTCAGTGAAACCTGCCGCTTCATTCTTCAGGCGGACGCGATAAACCAGCTGATAAGTATAAATTTGCGAAGTACCGCTTCCTGTCTCCACATAACCCGATTTTTTCAGATCCCAGCGGATCGTCGTTTTATCCGAATCATAGACAGCTGTGTTTTCACCGCCGTTTTCGTGTGCCCCGCTGAGGTTTTCTTTGACAAGCTCCGGCGTCTGATTATAAAAACCGATAAATTCCACCATCTGGGAAGCCGTGCCAGAGAAGGGCAGCGGATCGTTGGCTACCCACTGAGCTTCTGCTGTGATCTCGTTAAAGTCACGAATCTTGGCAAAAATTTCTTCGTAGGCCTTTTGAAGACCTGTCAAATCGGTGCTGTCGTAATAGTAGCCTGAACCGATGCTGTTGCGAAGCCAGGTTTTGTAGGCCTCGGTACTGGCGGCATCGCCGATTTCATAGGTAGTACCAGTACGGTCTACAACAGAAAAACCATCTGCCTTTTCCGACTGTGTGGTATACTGCTGAATGGTCTGACCACCTACGTCCACACCGATTGAGAAAATAGTAATGCTTGATGCCTTGACCTCGGCCGCTTTGTTGCGGGCGCGAATAGCCGCTTCGTTGCTGTAGCTGGTGCCGTAAGTACAGGGTTTATTTAAAACTCGATCTTTAAATCTTGTACCTGCTGAATCATACGGATCATATCCATTGTAACCACTGCTAATATAAGTCGTAGGGAAACCGTCACTCAGAAAAATAATATATTTATTCTTATTTGTTGCCCCTTGCAGCATATCCTTTCCCATAGAAAGGCCCGCCTCGATATTCGTAAATCGGGAATGGTCATCTTTATACCCGGCTTTATCAATAATTTTCTCAGTTTCAGTCCTCATAGTATTTTTCAATGTATTCGCCTGATCCTGGCTGCTACAGGACTGAAGCCCGAAGATCTCATGTGCATCGGTATTAAAGGCCACATACCCAACCTTGCTGATTTCCTGAGAAGTGGAACTCTCCGCAAACTGATCCAGAAACGTTTCTGCCGCTGTCATAGCCGCCTGATAACGAGTCGTACCACCAAAACCATTGGTCATCGTATTGGAAATATCCATCACAATAACCACAGCCATATCCGGATCCTTGTAAACCTCCAGAATATCCCTCGGCGTGCTTACCTGAAGCGTGATATCAAACACATTTTCCAGATCCGTTCCCTGGATCGTTTTACTAATCGTTACTCCATCCTCAGAAGTCTCGCTTCCGCCTTGATTTACAACCTGAACATCTGACGGCTGCGGAACCCGGGCGCTTCGGCGCTGATTCATCTGCGCTTCCATACTCTGAAAAGATACTGCGGTTCCTTCCGCTTCCACCTCAGCATCGGCTCCCGCATAGCCGCTGTACTGCTGAAACCAGCCGCTGTTTATCAGACTGAGCCAGGCATTTCCTTCGGCCCGCTCCGCCATACGATTGTAGTAGACTTCCAGTAAAGCCTTTAAGCGCTCAGACAAGTCCTTGTAATCCTCCTCCGTCAGCCCTTCTTCTTCATAGGATTTCCGGATCTCTTCCAGGAGTGTTTGCGCCTCCAGCCAGTTGTCATCCTGGATTCCGGAAGCTTCAAACAAAACCAGTTTTTCCTGGAAAGCAACAAAATTGGCATGCTGCTTCTCCGTATCTATTTCGGATTCCGTTTTCGTCTCCGATTCTGTTTCCGTTTCTGTTTCAGCTTCGGACTCGGTTTCCTGTTCAGAAACGGTTTCCGACTCAGACTCAGTTTCTGCTTGCGTTTCCACTTTTGTCTCGGTTTCTGTGCCAGGCTCAGATTCTGACTCTGTCTCCGGATTCAAATCAGAGGCTGTCTCTGTTTCCCATTCGGTTTCCAGTTGGAAATCCGCTTCCGTCGCCCGGATCGTTTCTGTTTCCGTTTCCGGAAGATTCTCTGAGTTGGCGACACTTTCAGACTCCGAAACCGGTTCCGAATGAGCTTCTGTTGTTATTTCACTCTCCTTTTCCGTTACAAGCTCCGTCTCTGATAGTAATACTTCCGTTCCGGCCTGTGTCTCTGGCTGAAACTCAGAAAGCGGTTCCGATGCTGCTTCCGCCTGGTTTCCCACCACCTGAACACAGCCTGCCATCAGCAGCAACACCAGCAGAAAACTCAGGCTCCGCCGCCAGAAACTCCCACGACAATCTTTTCTTTCCTTCCTTTTATGAAACATTTCTTATCTCTCCTTTTCCCAAAAGAACTCATTTTTCCCCAATAAAAAACATTCAGATAACATCTGTGGCAATCACAAAATCTTATCTGAATGTTCTTTATTCCTTTTATGTGCAAGTAAATTCAAGCGCTCCTGCCGAACACTTTAAAAACAATATATGTTTTCTGTCTCAGCTTTATGATTCCGATTCTGAAAATTTATCCGCCTCTTCAAAGTATTCTTCCACAATCCCATCCAGCTGCTTTCTGATCTCAGTAAAATCAAGATTCAAATCCAGCGTCCTTACACAAATCCAGTTCCCGCTCATCTTATATTTCTGGTCCGGCTGGATTTTCTCCTCTGTCCGGGCATACAAAAGCATACCCGCAACCTCATGGGGCTGATCCTTCAATTCATACTCTTTGTTCTTAACATAGGTAAAAATCTGATATAAATTGTCGGAATGAAGTTTATGTTTTCCATATTGTACCCTCGTCGTATGTTCATAGTATTTCGCATCAATGATAAGTACCTTTTCCTCCCTGGAAAGCATAAGATCCGTCTGCATCACCGGAAGCATATCACTGGAATCCGAATCCAACTGCCAGAAAATCTGCGATGCATTTACCGTAAGCTCTGGATGCTCTTTCCTGTAATACTCCAGAATAAACTTCTCATAAAGCCTGCACATTCTCTGTTCATCTATAAACTGCATCAGCTTCATGCTTCCATCTGCCGTCGTCTGCAACAGTCCTTTCAGCACCAGGCAGCATATGGATATCAGCATACGATACGTCTGATTATTCCTTGCATACTGCTGGTTCCAATCAATGGAAGAAAGCTCAAGCTCCTGTACATCCGCAAAGAAAACCAAGAGCTTCCGGATTTCCTTTTTCCTCAACTTGTCAATATCTCCATGAAGAAGCTTCAAGAGGGTGGTTTTAATGATTCGATTCCGATAGGTATCCACTGAAAATTCATCATAAGTGCAAACCATCTGCCTTCTGAGCAGAGTCTGTGTTTTGATGGATTCCGTAAGATCTATTTTTCCCCTGATCCCGGATAAGGTATCCGTCTCAGAAACATACGCTCGCTCAAGCCCTCTCTTTATCTGCAGCGAAACACCCTTTATCAGGATTGCCGCACATAGTTCGGCCACATTATGAAATTGTTCTGTGGCCACACTCCTGTATCCGTCTTCATTGAGGACCCGAAATGCATAAGCCAGCATATGGTAAATATTCTGAACAGGTATCACTTTACCGAACTCCTTAATTTTTCCGCCCAATCCTTAACCTTGATTGGCTCGTCGTACCAGTACTCTTTCAGCAGCGGGACCATCTCATATTCGACAATATTGGAAAGCACTTTATCCGTAATCTCTTTCAAATTACAGAAATAGCTGTGTCCGATGCAAAATCCTTCTCCAAGGGAATCATCGGCAGCAATGATTGTGTTGAGCTTTTCGACACAGTCAATCAGGCGATCAAACTTCCCATTTGCCAAATGCATTCGGTACTCCCGAAATCCGTCGCTCTCAAATTCCGGTTTCATCTCAAAAAAGGCAAACCTGCGGCGCAACGCATAATCCAGCATCGCAAGACTTCTGTCCGCGGTGTTCATCATTCCAATGATATAAAGCTTGGGCGGCACAGAAAATTTATCGCCGGAATACAGTAACTGCAATGCATTGCCGCGCTTATCATTCTCAATCAGCATGAACAGTTCTCCGAAAATTTTGCTCAGATTTCCCCTGTTAATCTCATCAATAATAAAGAAATATTCATGATCCGGGTCTTCCGAGGCCCTCCTGCAAAAATTTGCAAACGCTCCTTTTTTGATCTCAAAAGTATTCCCCGTACCTGACGGCCGAAAGCCTTCTATAAAATCTTCGTATGTATAGCTCTGATGAAACTGAACCATCATAACACGATTCTGATCCTTACATCCCATCATAGAATAGGCCAGACGTTTTGCAGCAAACGTCTTTCCCACACCCGGAACCCCCTGCAGGATAACATTTTTCTTCATACGGACAAGTTCCACCAATGTGTCATAGCAGTCAGCATCCATATATACTTCCTCCAGAAATTTCTCCGGAGTATATTCAGGGAACGCTGTATCTTCCTGCTCTGTATCAGCATCATCTACCAAGGCATTTAACTTTGCCACATAGTCTGTGTATATGGTGATATCCGTCAGTGTTTTCATAACTGCCTGGCTGGGATGCGCCCACTCACCAATGTTCGTCCATTTTACTTTGCGAACATTCGGATACTCTGTGTCTGTCGTGTCATACATATAATCGGAAGCAACAACGCCGCGGCCGATGATCGAATGCATGCCCTTTTTCGCAAACACAACATCACCCGGTTTCATCTCCCGCAAAAACTGCCAGGTAGCGTGTGCATCGTTTTTATAGGTTTTCGTCGGATCAATCTTCGCTTTCATTGCCGTCTTCATCTCATCTTTGGAAGTATATTGCGAAAGATCACCAATCGCACTCCAACCAAGTCCCATTATTCCACACTTACAAAATTCATCCCATTTACACGCCCCGTCACCAGGTGAATAAATCCAGTAATGTATCGTTTCCACATCTTCATCCGCTAACCCGGCGCCTTTCTTATCCCGTTCGGACTGCATCTTTTTTTGTTTTCCTTTCTTTCTGTTATCTTGGAGCAAGGTCTGCTATTCTCAGGCAAACCAGTGTACTGTATCATTCATTTTCAGCATAACAATTTTAATCCTGCAAGGCAGAAGAATGATGCGATGTAGTAGTATCATCGATTGACAAACTGAAAATTCAGGCAGGTCATTATGCAGAATGTGAGTGAGACCGTACAGCTCTCTTACAACTTTCCTTCTTCCTTTAAATACTTCAGCAGGCCTTCGCACCCGGCCACCACTTCCCGATAGGTCACATCGAACTGCCCGCTGTACCATGGATCTTGGCAATCTGCCTCACTTCCGGCAAACTCCAGAAGCTTATGAATCTTTTCACCTCGAACATGCCCCGTCATCCGTTCCATATTTCTGATATTCATGGAATCCATCCCGATCAGGTAATCATACTCATCATAATCCGAAGCCTTCAGCAGAACCGCTCTCTTCCCTTCACAGCTGATTCCATGCCTTTCTAACTCCGCCTTCGCCGGTGGATACACCGGATTCCCCAACCCATCCCAGATCTCCTCCGTACTGGTGGCTGCGGACGCAATTTCAAACTGCTCCGCGATACCACAGGATTTTACCATGTCTTTTAAAACAAACTCTGCCATGGGGGAACGGCAGATGTTGCCGTGGCAAATAAATAGTACTTTAATCATCTTTTCATATCTCCATTTAAGTCTTGTATTTCTTCTCAAACGCTTGATATTTCAGGGTTTT
>ERZ824488.4075-NODE-4075-length-10175-cov-3.837846_pt1 | contig 10175 bp, 6 predicted proteins | sample MGYA00519936_ERZ824488 | MGnify/ENA primary metagenome ERZ824488 (study PRJEB31778, sample SAMEA3449153) | human gut metagenome | biome: human gut; feature: human-associated habitat; material: faeces | place: United Kingdom | collected 2010/2012 ...
AAAATGAAAAACCGCAGGTAGGGTAAGAGCTCATGACCTCCTAAAGCGGGTGTCGTGCGTTCGAATCGCACCGGGGGCACCAGATATGACAGCGGGCCGGGGACATCGAGTCTCTGGCCCGCTTTTTGTGTTTTGGCTCGCGTGTCTGCCTGTCTATCGCAGCCGTCTGGTCCTTGTGTCGCGAGCGCTGCAAACGAGTCAGTTAGAGTCCCTTCTGAGGCTTAAAAGTGACTCGTTTGCAGCGCTCGGCAACGAGAGAGCGGGGATGCGCGTCGCATAAGAGTGGGGCCGCCTCCCGGTGGGAGACGGCCCCTTTTGGTTGGTGCCTGTGGTTGGGCTAGTTGCTGCTGTTAGAGCCCTCGCCGCCCGTCTCGCTGCCTTCGGTATCGGAGGAAGACGAGCTTCCGGGGTTGCCCGAGTTGCCGGAATTACCGGGGTTGCCCGAGTTGCCGTTGCCGGAGTTGTTGGAGCTGCTCTGTGCGGGGTCGGGACCGTCGGAGACCCTGAGCGTGATGGAGGTGTCCTTGGACTGGCTGCCCGTGGGGCTCTGGCTGATGACGTAGCCCTTGGAGACGCTGCTGCTGTAGGCGTGAGTCACATTGATGTTCGTGAAGCCTAGCGAGTTGAGGTCGCTCTTGGCGGAGCTCAGCGACTCGCCGGAGTGGTCGCCGGCATCGGCCTTGCCCACGCCAGAGGAGAGGTGGTACGTAATCGTGTCGCCCTCCTTGGCGTCGCTCCCGGCGGCCTGATCCTGGCTGGCCACCTTGCCGTTCTCGACGTCGTTGGACTCAACGGAGTCGCCCACGGCACCCTTGAGGTTGAGCTTGGCCAGTGCGCTCTCCGCCTGCGAGGGCGTCATTCCCTTGAGGTTCGGAACCGTCACCGTGGCGACAGGCTTTTTGCCCTTGGAGAAGACGAGGCTCACCTGGGTGCCCTTCTCGCACTGGGTGTTGCGAGCCGGGTCCTGGCTGATGAGCTTGCCCTCCTCGATGTTGTCGTCGTACTGCTCGGACGTGCTCACCACAAAGAAGCCATCGCCGTACTCGGCGAGCTTGGCCGTTGCCTCGTCCTTGGTCATTCCCTCAAGGTTTGGCATGGCCTTGGTGGCCGAGTTGCCGCCCATGAGGGCCATGGCGCCGCCCGCGACGAGTGCGATTGCCGCGATGACGCCAATCACGATGGCGGCAATCTTTCCCTTGCTCATGGGCTTCTTCTCGGGAACTTGCATGCTTGAGGCATGGCTGGCGCCCGTGGTGGGGATGCGGCCGGTGGTGGTGGGGGAGACGGCAGCCCTGGGCATGGCCTGGGTGCGACCGCCCGGCGTGCGGTTGAGCTGCGAGGTGGGCGTCGCGGTGATGAGCGAGGTGGCCTCGCCGAGGTTCACGATGCGGCCGGCAAGGTAGTCGTTGAGCACGCGGCGCAGCTCGTCTGCTGTCTGGAAGCGCTCGGCGGGGTTCTTGCGCATGCACTTGAGGATGATGCCCTCGAGCGTGGCGTCGACATTGGGGTTCACCTGGCTGGGCGGAACCGGCTGTTCGTTAACCTGCTTGAGCGCCACGGCGATGGCGTCGTCCCCGTCGAAGGGCACGCGGCCGGTGGCCGCCTCGTACATGACGATGCCGAGGGAGTACAGGTCGCTCGTGGGGCCAAGCTCCTTGCCCTGCGTCTGCTCGGGCGAGACGTAGTGCGCCGTGCCGAGAACGGAGTTGTCGGCCGTGAGGTGGCTGTTCTTGGCACGGGCGATGCCAAAGTCCATCACCTTGATGTTGCCATCAGGCTGCACCATGATGTTTTGCGGCTTGATGTCGCGGTGGATGATGTCGTGACCGTGTGCCACGGAGAGTGCCTGGCAGATCTGCGAGCCAATCTGGGCAACCTTGCGGCAGTCGAGCGCGCCGTGCTTGCCGATGCCGCTCTTGAGATCCGTGCCGCGCAGGTACTCCATGACGATGTAGTAGGTGTCGCCGTCCTTGCCCCAGTCGTAGACGCCCACGATGTAGGGGCTCTGGAGCGCCGCGGCGGCCTGCGCCTCCTGCTTGAAGCGAGCGGCGAACGAGGGATCGGCCGCGTACTGCGGCAGCATCGTCTTGATGGCCACCGTGCGGCCAAGCACGGTGTCGAGGCCACGATAGACGGTGGCCATGCCTCCGATACCAATCTTGTCCTGGACGGTGTAGCGTCCGCCGAGAACCCTATCTGCCATGCTCTGCTCCCATCGAGATTCCGCGCTCGCCTGCGCGGCATTTGCTAATCATCTCATCAATCGCGCCCGACCGGGGCGTAAGTTTGCGTCTGGGGACGCATGTGTTGGGACAGCCTCCGCAGCCGCCCAAAAGACCGCCGGCCCCTTGGCGTCGCGACACCGCTCCGATAGCCCGACGTTCCATTACTGCTCCGATCCCGAGGCCTGCGCGTTCAGCGACTTGGAGAGCACCTGGCCGGCAAGCTGGGCGGCCATGCCGCTCACGCTGTCGGAGTCCGTGCCCTCGAGGTAGACCGAGATGGCCAGCGTGGGGCTGTCGTACGGGGCAAAGCCGATGAACGAGGAGTTCACGTGGCCGCCCGCCTCGGCCGTGCCCGTCTTGCCCGCCACGCGTGCGCCGCGAACGTGGGCCGCCATGCCGGTGCCGCTCTGGACGACCTCGAGCATCGCCTGCTTGATCTGGTCTGCGGTGCTCGAGCTGATGGCCTGTCCCAGGCTCTTGGCCTGCGTGGTACTCACGGTGACGCCCTCGGGGGAGAGCACGTGGTCAACGACGTGGGGACTCATGACCACGCCGCCGTTGGCGATGGCCGCGGCCACGACAGCGTTTTGCATCACGGTCGTCTGGGGTCCGGCGGGGCTTGCGTGCTGGCCCACGGGCTGGCCGGCGCCTGCCCAGGCCGTCTCCCACTCCGTCATCTCGCTCGGGTCCGGCATGAGCGAGGCGGCCGAGGAGAAGTCCTGGCCAAGCGAGGTGCCGTAGCCAAAGGCGCGGGCGTAGCGCACGAGGTCCTCGGCGCCCACCTGGGTTGCAACCTGGCCGTAGGCCGTGTTGGCCGAGTGGGCGAACGCCTCCTCGAGCGTCGTCTCGCCAAAGTCCTCGCCGTTCATGTTCGTGACCGCGGCCCCGCCGATGTCCATCGAGGCGGGCGCGCTCACGGAGGAATCAAGCGTGAACTTGCCGCCGTCGAGGGCTGCGGCAAGGGTTACCACCTTGAACGTGGAGCCCGGCGTGTAGAGGGCTCCGGTGGAGCGGTCGAGCAGCTCGCCATTCGAGTCGCCGTTCTGGAGGATGTTGCTTATGTCGTTGTAGGAGTAGGTGGGCGAGGACGCCTTAGCCAGGACGGCGCCCGTGCTCGGGTCGAGCACGACGATGGCGCCCACGTGGCCCTGCAGCGCCTCCTCGGCTGCCTGCTGGATGCGCGAGTCAAGCGTGAGCACGACGGAGTTGCCGGGCTGGCTCACACCGGCGAGTGCATAGAGCGTGCTCGCCCAGTTGGAGTAGTCGGCGTGGCCGGTGAGCGAGTCGTTCATGGACGCCTCGACGCCCGTGGCGCCGTACTGGGTGGAGAGGTAGCCAACCGTGTGCGCCGCGAGCGATCCTTGCGGGTAGGTGCGCACGTAGGTGCCGTCTGCCTGCTTGAGAGACTCGGCCAGCGTCACGCCGTCCGAGGTGAGGATGGCACCGCGCTGCACGTAGGCGCTCCTCGCGATGGTGTGGTTGTTGTTGGGTAACTCCTGGTAGTAGCTTGCCTTGATGACCTGGATGTAGGTGAGGTTGGCGATGAGCGCGGCGAACAGCAGCGCAAAGAATGTCACGAGAAGCGTGAGCCTGTTGCCGAGCGCCACGCGGCCAAGTACGCCGCCCTCCTCCGTTCCCAGGCCAAAGCTGGCCCTTGCGTGCCGTCCCTGGACAACGGGCTGAGCGCCCGTGACGCCGGGAACCGCGACGGGTGCGGACATGGACGTGCCGTTGCCGTCCGGCAGGGCGGCCCGGCCCGTGCCCTCGTCGCCCGCGCGCAGCAGCAGTGCCACGGCGATGAAGCTTGAGAGCAGCGAGGAGCCGCCCTGGCTCATGAACGGCAGGGTGACGCCCGTGAGGGGCAGCAGACGCGTGACGCCGCCCACGATGAGGAACGCCTGGAACGAGAGGGACGCCACGAGGCCGACGGCCGTGAACGCGCTCATGTCGCTCTTGGCGCGCGCCGCCGTCGTGAGGCCGCGCACGGCGAGCAGCATGAACAGCAGCAGCACGGCGGCGCCGCCCAGCAGGCCCATCTCCTCGGCGATGGCGGAGAAGATGAAGTCGCTCTTGACCACGGGGATGAGCGTGGGCATGCCCTTGCCGATGCCGGCTCCGGAGAGCCCTCCGTCTGCGATGGAGTAGAGCGACTGCACGATTTGCAGGCCCGTGTTCGACGGGTCCGCGAACGGGTCGAGCCAGATCTGGAAGCGCACGCGCACGTGATTGAAGAACTGGTAGCAGACGAAGGCGCCGACGGCGAGCAGGCCCAGGCTCACGAACACGTAGCCCAGGCGTCCCGTCGCCGCGTAGAGCATGACGACGAACATCGTGAAGAACAGCGCGGCGCTGCCGAGGTCTCGCTCGAAGATGACGACGAGCAGGCACATGCCCCACATGACGAGCATGGGCGTGAGCATCCGCAGGCGGGGCAGCTTGAACGGTCCCACCTTGCGAGACGAGGCGGCGAGTACCTCACGGTTCTCTGAGAGATAGGCGGCGAGGAACAAGACGATGAGGACCTTGGCGATCTCACCTGGCTGGAACGAGAAGCCGCCGATGCGAATCCAGAGCTTGGAGCCGTAGATCTCCGTGCCGATGAGGGCCGGCAGCAGCAGCAGCGCCACGCCGGTGATGCCGAGCGTGAACTTGTACTCCGCGAGCCTGTCGAGGTTGGGGACGAACGCCAGAACGCCCACCATGGCCGCCACGGAGACGAACAGCCAGATGACCTGGCCCATGGCGTCTTCCGGCGCAAGCCTGGTCACGAACGTGATCCCTATGCCGGAGAGCACGAACACGATGGGCAGAATCGCCGGGTCTGCGCCGGGAGCCAGGATGCGCTCTGCGATGTGCGCCGTAACGAAGGCAACGATGAGGCCGATGGGCACGGCAAGCGTCTCCAGGGACAGCTGCGCCCCCGTGTTCATGACGTACATGGAGTAGAGCAGCAGCACGGGTATGGCCCCCGCGCACAAGAGGAGCAGCTCGGTCGTTCTCCTCGAGCCTCCGATTCCGTGTGCCATGTCCTACTCGCCTCCCTGCTGCGTCTGGGCGGCCTCGGGACCGGAGTCCCCCGCCTCGCTTCCAACCGATCCATCCGTGCTCTCGGACTGTGCGTCCGAGGCGGCCTTCTGGGCCTTTGCCTGCTCCTCCTCGATCTGCTGCGCGTAGGCGCTCACGGTTGCGCGCGCCTTGTCGACGCTGTCCACCGTGATGCCGCCGGCGAGCTGGTGCTGCGTTGCCTCGGGCAGGTCCTGGAGGCTGACCGAGCTCGTCTCGACCAGCTCGGAGAGCGGGATGCCGAGGACGGATCCGCGAATCCCCTTGTAGATACCTACGTTTCCGGCAGAGGCGCCTATGTACCAGGAGTTGTTCACGATGAGCGCGAGCACGATCGCCGCGGCTGCGACAACACCGGCGATCACGCCGAGCGAGCCGAGGATGGCATGCTTCCTCGCGCGGCTCCGCTGCTCCTCGCGGCCGTCGCTCACCACGTCGACGACGATGACCGAGACGTTGTCGTGTCCGCCGGCGACGAGCGCGGCGCTCACGAGCTGGTCCGTGCAGTCGATGGGGGAAGCCGTGGAGACGGCGATGGTCTCAATGCCGCTGTTGGGCACCATCGAGGAGAGGCCGTCTGAGCAGATGATGATGCGGTCGCCGCGCTCGATGTCGAGCGAGAAGTGGTCCGCGTACATGTCGGGGTCAGAGCCGAGCGCTCGGGTGATGATGGAGCGCGACGGGTGGACTCGTGCCTCGTCCGCCGTGATCTCGCCGGCGTCGACGAGCTCCTCGACATAGGAGTGGTCGTGGGTGATGCGCACGAGCGTGCCCGCGTGGAGCAGGTAGATGCGCGAGTCTCCCACGTGCGCCACGGCCATGCGGGTTCCCTCGATGACGCAGCAGCTTGCCGTGCAGCCCATGCCGGGCTTTCCCTCGCCCGTCTCGGCACCCTTGATGACGGCCTCGTTGGCGGCCTCCACGGCGGCGCCGAGCAGTCCGTCGTCTGCGCTCGCGGGCGCATGGCTCGAGATGGTGCGCACGGCGATGGCGCTTGCCACCTCGCCCGCGGCGTGCCCGCCCATGCCGTCACAGACGCCAAACAGCGGGTTGCTCACAAGGAAGGAGTCCTCGTTGTGACCGCGCACGAGGCCAACGTCCGTGCGGGCGGCCCAAGAGAGGCGCGTGTCGGCGCCGATCTCGACGCCGCCGCCGGGTCGGGCGTCAAGGTCGATCGTGGGGCGTGCGGGCTCGGCCGCGGCGTGGCGGCCGTGGACCTGCGCGAACCCGCTCGCGGCATGGGCCATGCGGGCTGCGATGGGGATGGGGCCCGTGGACCCCCGTCCCTGTGTGGGATGCTCCTCGACGTCACTCATCGGCGGCTCACCCTCATGACCACGTCTCCCACCTGGACCTCGTCGCCATCGCGAAGCGTCACGGGGTCAAGAATGGAGCGGCCGTTCACGAGCGTGCCGTTTGTGGAGTTGAGGTCCTCGAGCACCAGCGCCGGGCCCTGGAGCGTGAAGCGTGCGTGCGTGGACGAGACGAACGGCTCGGAGATGACGATGTCGCTCGACGGCGAGCGGCCCACGACGACGGGGCCGAGCATGTCCACGTGCAGGCCACGCAGCTGGCGCGGGCCCTTGTCGACGTCGACGCACCAGATGGCCGGATCCTTGCGCTGGCCCTTCACGAGCCCGATTCCCGTCTTCATGACGACGAAGAGGAACAGGTACAGGATTGCCACGAGCGCGATGCGCCCGACGAACAAGACGAGGTCGATCATGCTAGTTCTCCCGGAACTCGAGGTTCGTGAGACCAAGCGTGATGAGGTCTCCGTCACGAAGCGGGCACTCGTCGACGTCGACGTCGTTTACGAGCGTGCCGTTCGTGGAGTTGAGGTCGCGGATGCGCCAGCCCTGGCCGTCATGGCTGAGCTCGGCGTGGCTGCGCGAGACGTTGGGGTCGTGAAGCACGACGCCGCCCGGCGTGCGCTCTCGGCCGATGACGGTGCGCGGCGCGCTTGCGGTGTAGGTGCGTCCCGACTGCCTGTCGATGAGCAGGCAGGTGACGGGCGCGGCGGGCGCCGGGGCGGGGACGGCCTGCGGTGCGCGGACGGTCTGGGGCACCTGCCGCGGTGCGGCGGAGGGAGCGGGGGGCTGCGACGCGGCCACGGCGGCGGGCGCGGGAGCGGCGGGACGTGCCGCGGGCGCGACGGCCGGCTGCTGGTAGATGGGTGCGTTCATGGGAGCCTGTCCGGCACTGCCGACGGCAGGCATCTGCGGCGAGCCCGCCTGGCGGCTGCCGGCGAGCGGGACGTTCTGGATCTGGCGAGCCGCGCCGCGGGCGAGAAGCGCCTGCTCGGCGTCGAGCACGGCCTCCTGGGGCATGACGTCCAGGCCGGCGGACATGCTGTCTGCCGGGGACGGCTTTGCCATGGCTGGCTGGGGAATCGGGCGAAGGCCGCGCGCCGCCGGCTGGGGCTGCGGTTGGGGCGCGCGCTGGCCGGCGGCACCGCCGAGGCCGCCTCGCGAGCTCCCCACGCCGAGGAACAGGGCCTCCTCCTCGCGGAGTCGATTGAGGGTCTGCGCGTCAACGTTCTCGGCAAAGACGGAGAACTTGCCGCTCTTGAGCGACGGATCTGCCATGAATCGAACGACGGGCCTGCCCACGAAGGCGTAGCCCTTGCCCTGTGCCTGGCCCTCGATGAACTGCGCGGTCTCCTTCGTGATCTGCGCGTAGAGCGGGCGCATGGCAAGGTCGTCCTCGCTGGAGACCAGGATGGTGTAGAGGGCCGGTGCGGTGTCCACGCCGTTGATGACGTAGGTCTCGGCCTCCATCTCGCGGGCGGCCTTCTTGGCAAGCTTCTTGAAGGAGAACGGGGCGGTGAGACCCTGGGCCGTGGCGCCGAACAGGCTGCCGACGCGCTGCTCAAAGACGTTAAGGAAGTTCACGCTACTCATCCTCCGTATGTCTCGGCGAGGGGCCGATGGTCGAGATAACAATGCTCACAAGTACTGCACAGACTACCGCAACTGCTATACCCGCCGCGTCAGGTGCCGCCCATAACCCGCCATTCTCCACTCTGGCCGCGAGGACCTGGGTGGCGATGAGGACGGTCGCGCACGCCGCCTGACCCGCCACGCCCCTGGCCCCACCGCGTCGGCCTCCCACAAGCGACGCAAGCCAGGCGCCGAGCGCGCAGCCCGCGATTGCGAGCCACGAGCCGGCGTGCGAGAGCGTCCGCAGGACGGCTGCGGCGAGCGCGTCGCCGGACGCCGCCTGTGGGACCTGTGCGACGACAAGCTGAAGGGCCGCCCCCACCGCGCCGGTTGCGAGCGCGGCCGCGGGTGCAAGCGTGGCCCCTGCCACGGATGCTCCCGCAAACGGCGAGCCCAGCGAGGCCGGGAGCAGAAGCGCTGCATGGGAGAGGCCCTGGCCGCGGGCCGTCGCCGCGCGCCATGCGAGAAGGGCGAGCGCCGTGAGCGCGCCAATGAGAAACGCGGGCGAGTACATGCCGCAGGACAGCACGCCCGCCACGGCGAGCACGCATGCCGTGGCCCCGCCCGCTGCGGGGGAGAGTGCCCCGAGAAGGGCCAGGGCCGCGCCGCCCGCCGTCGAGGCCCCCAACGAAGAGACCTGGACGCCTACCGCCGCGCAGATTCCGGGGACGACGCGCCAAGCCACGCCGCCCGCTGCCAGCGCGGCCGCGGACCTCTCGATGGCGCCGGGAAGCCAGGGCCAGCGCTCGGCTGCCTCAACATGGGCCGCCCGCTCCCATGCCTGCGCGTTCGGGTCTGGCTCGCCGGTTGCCTGCGCCACGAGCGCGGCCACGGACGCGTGGCCCTCGTCCTCATCGCCCAGGTATGGGACGGCGAGCTTGGCGAGCTCGCCCGCGGTGGACGGTCTCTCGGAGGGATCGGCGCAGAGCGCCCGCGCAATCAAGTCGCTTACCGGGCCGGCAAGTTCGGGCTCCACCTTGGCAAGGGGCCTCGCGCCCCGCTCGATCTTCTTGCGTGATGCCTCGGCGTCCTTTGCCAGGAACGGGGAGACGCCCGTGAGGGCCTGGTAGCAGACCACGCCCAGGGCAAAGACGTCCGTGCGCTCGTCAACGAGCTCGCCGGCGAGCTGCTCGGGAGGCATGTACCCCACGGTTCCTCCCCGCGCGCCCTCCCAGCCGGCGACGCTCGCGAGGCTCGCCATGCCAAAGTCGCCGAGCTTCACGGCGCCCGAGCTGTCGATAAAGACGTTTGACGGCTTGATGTCGAGGTGCAGCACGTCGTTGGCGTGGGCAAAGTCGAGCGCCGCGGCCAGACTCGAGAGCAGGTGCGCGCATTCGTCATACGTGAGCACGCCGTTCTCGACTCGCGCGAGGAGCTCGGCGAGTGTGAGGCCGTTCACGTACTCCATGATGAGGTAGGCCATGGTGCCGCGGACCTCAAAGTCATGGACGGTGATGATGTTGGGATGGGTGAGGCGAGATGTGATGCGGGCCTCGTCGAGGGCCTCGGCCAGCGTCGAGGCGGACATGCCCGGCGCGGTGGCGAGCGGCATGCACTTGATGGCCACCCTGCGTTCGAGCCTCGTGTCCCAGCAGACCTGCACGGAGCCAAAGCCGCCGGTGCCACGGGTCTCCACCACGCGGTAGCGACCGAGCAGGAGAGCCTGCTCGGGTTGGGGCTGCACCTGGTATGACGGCGTAGCCCAGCCCTGTTGCGTGGGGGTGGGATCTGGCACGGCCTCTGTCCTCGTTTCAGCTGCGTTTGCTGCCGGTGCGTCAATGCGACCATTCTAGCAGCCGTGCCGCCAGCCGTTCTGCCCGGTGATTCTCGGGTTGTCAAAAAAGTTCTTGCGAACCGGCCGGGGCTTAGGGTATAGTCATTCCTGCATCTGCGGGCGTGGCGGAATTGGCAGACGCGTACGGTTCAGGTCCGTATGGGGGCAACC
>ERZ824488.4082-NODE-4082-length-10158-cov-4.088588_pt1 | contig 10158 bp, 9 predicted proteins | sample MGYA00519936_ERZ824488 | MGnify/ENA primary metagenome ERZ824488 (study PRJEB31778, sample SAMEA3449153) | human gut metagenome | biome: human gut; feature: human-associated habitat; material: faeces | place: United Kingdom | collected 2010/2012 ...
GATGCCTATGCCCTGATCAAGGTGCTGAAGACGCAGCACGGAGTGGACCGTTTCCAGGTCTGCGTCAACATGGCGCAGGACATGAAGAGCGCCCGCGAGATGTTCGTGCGGCTCACGGACGTCTGCGACCACTTCCTGGGCGGGGTCTCGCTGGATCTGGCCGGTGTGCTGCCCCGTGATCCCGGCGTGCACGAGGCCGTGGTGCGCCAGCAGCCCTTCTGCCGCTGCCTGCCGGACAGCCCCGTTTGCCGGGGGCTGGAAAAGATGGCGGACACCATCCTGCGCTGGGAGCCTGCGCCCAGTGCCGACGGCAACATCAAATTCTTCTGGAAAAAACTGCTTTATCGCTAGCGTGTCCTGTCGGGACGGATCCCGGGCAGGCAAAAGACCATAAAAAAACGGCGTCGAAAGACGCCGTTTTTTTGTTGGCATTGCTGTCTTCGGACAGCGGGAGGGCGGGAGCCGTCCTTACTTCACGGTCACCAGCTCGTAATCCACGTTGCCGATGCCGATCTTCTGGGCATGCTCGATCTGGCTGCGCCAGTTGGTCTTGGGATGGATGTCGGTGAAGTGGTCGTTGTGCTCGTGGGCGCACTGGCCCAGCACGCTGGTGCTGATGGCGGGCGCGGCATTGACCGCGTCGATGCAGGCATGGTCCAGGGCAACGGGGTCGAAGCTGGCGAACATGCCGATGTCGGGCACCACGGCGGCGTCGTTCTCGGCGTGGCAGTCGCAGTAGGGAGAGACCTGGTTGACGATGCTCACATGGAAGTGCTGGCGGCCCTGGATGACGGCCTTGGTGTACTCGGCCATGCGCTCGTTGAGGATGGTGCTCTCGGCGTCGAAGGCATTGCTGATGGCGTCGAAGTTGCACACGCCGATGCAGCGGCCGCAACCGGCGCACAGGTCATGGTCGATGCGGGCCTTGTGGTCTTCGCCGATGCTGATGGCCGACTGGGCGCAGTAGTGCGTACAGGTCTTGCAGCCGCGGCACTTTTCGGCGTCGATGCTGGGCTTACCGATGCTGTGCATGGCCATCTTGCCCGCACGGCTGCCGCAGCCCATGCCGATGTTCTTGATGGCGCCGCCGAAGCCGGTCAGCTCGTGGCCCTTGAAGTTGGTCAGGCTGATGAAGATGTCGGCATCCATGATGGCGCGGCCGATGAAGGCGCTCTGGAAGTGGTCACAGCCTTCCAGGGGCACTTCCATCTCGTCGGTGCCCTTGAGGCCGTCGGCGATGATCATCTGGCAGCCGGTGCTCAGGGGCGAGAAGCCGTTTTCCTGCGCGGCGGCCAGGTGTTCCAGGGCATGCTTGCGGCGGCCCACATACAGGGTGTTGCAGTCGGTCAGGAAGGGGCGCCCGCCCAGGGAGGTCACCTTGTCGGCCACCACCTTGGCAAAGTTGGGACGCAGGAAGGACAGGTTGCCCGGCTCACCGAAGTGGATCTTGATGGCCACGAACTTGCTGTCCATGTCGATGCTGTCGATGCCGGCCTTTTCGATCAGCTTTTTCAGCTTGTCCAGCAGGCCGGTGCCCACGGGGCAGCGCATGTCGGTGAAATAGACTTTGGAAGCGCTCATTGTCGTCTGTTCTCCAGCGTAGAGGTGTTGAGCGCCGTCCCGGAGGACGGCGCGGACGTTCGGATGTTACAGGCCGTACTGGCGGCCCAGGGAAAAGGCCTTGCCCAGCGGCTCGCCCACGCGGCAGTACTGCTTCTGGCCGCCGTCGTAGAGCAGGGGATCGATGCGGTACATGTCGGGCTGGCCGCTTTCGTTGAGACAGTCGGTCTCGATGCCCACGTTGAGGATGCGGCCCACGAATTGGGTATGGCTGCCCAGTTCCAGCGTGGCCTGCAGTTCGCATTCCAGCACCAGCGGGCATTCGTCCACATAGGGAGCATCCACGACCTTGCTGCGCACGGCGGTCAGGCCGGTGGCGGAGAATTTGTCCTCCTTGGCACCGGAGACCATGCCCGCAAAGTCCACCATGGCTGCCTGGGCCGCCGAGGGCACGCAGACCGTGAACGCCTTGCGCGCCACGATGGCCTTGTGCGTCCAGCGTTCGGGCCGCACGGACACGGCGATGCAGGGCGGGTTGGAGCAGCAGATGCCGCCCCAGGCGGCGGTCATGATGTTGGCTTTGCCTTCTTCATCATAGGCGGCCACCAGAAAGGCCGGCATGGGGTAGGCCAGAGTGACGGGACCAAGAGCTTTTTTCATATCGTGACCTCCTTGTCATGCATGATGTGTTCCGCGCAACCGCTCGTGAAGGATGGCTGTATAGCATCGCCTGCGGCCTGTAGCAACATGTGGGGAGTAACATGTTTGCTGCAAAAGTGTCATTGCCTTTTCCTCTCGACGTCTATCGCCGGAAGGGGCGGGCTAGCCATCCTCCGGGGGGCGCAGGGCGTGGTGCAGGCGCGGCAGCCGGCGCACGGCCGCCAGCAGGATGCCCAGGGCCACGCAGGGGGCGGCCGCCAGGGCCAGGAAAGCGGGACCGTAGCCCAGCAGATGGGCCACCAGCCCGCCGTAGGAAGCGCTGCACGAGGCGCCGATGCCCTGCAGGGTCATGATGACGCCCAGGCCCAGGTTGACGTGGCCGGTGCCGTTGAGCAGCCGGGCGGCCAGGCCGGGCGTGACCACGCCCAGGATGCCCGCGCCCACGCCGTCCAGCATCTGGACGGGGAGGATGCTCCACGGGCTGTGCCAGAAGCCCGCGATGCAGCCGCGCAGGGGCAGGGCCAGCAGGGCGCACCAGAGCAGGATGCCGTAGCCGCGCCTGCGGGCCAGGCGGGCGGCCCACAGGGCCACGAGGATCATGGTGCCCTGGGCGATGACCACGGTGGCGGCGGTGTAGGCCGCGCCGTTGATGGCGAAGCGGGCCACGGCGGACTGGCCCAGCAGGGGCAGCATGTGGGCGTTGCCCAGATGGAAAAAGAGCATGACCAGCCCCACGCAGAGCACGGGCAGGGCCGCAGGGCCGTGCCAGAGGGCCGCGCGCTGTGCGGGCGTGGCGTGTTCGGCCTCGGGGGCGAGGCCCCGGGCCTGGGCATGGTCGATGTCGCGGGGCGCGATGCCATGCAGGGCGTAGAGGCTGAGGAGCAGCATGCAGCTCATGACCACGAAGACGCCGGGCACTCCGTACCAGTAGCCGATGGCCCCGCCCAGCATGGCGGAAAGGCCGTTGCCCGCGTGGTTCCAGGCCTCGTTGCGTCCCAGCTGGGCGGGCAGGTGTGCCTGGCCCGCCAGCCCCAGGGTCAGGCCGCTGATGGTCGGGGCCATGGCGGCCGCGCAGACGGCCTGGACGATCTGGGCGCCGCCCACCAGCAACGGATGCTGGCAGAGGAAGATCAGGGCCAGGGCGGCCACGATGCCCAGCGATGCCAGGGCCAGCAGCAGGCGCTTGCGGCGGGTGGCGTCGGCCAGGGCGCCCAGGGGCGCGGTGACGGCCATGCCCGCCAGACCGCCGATGGTCATGACGTAACCGATGCTGTCCGGCGTCCAGCCGTGGCTTTGCAGGAAGATGCCCAAAAAGGGCCCCAGACCGTCGCGGACGTCGGCCAGAGCGAAGCAGAGCAGGGAAAGGCAGGTCAGGGAACGTGTCTTGGCCGCCAGATCCGGCGGCAGGGCGCGAGGAGCGAAGAACGACAGGGCGGACATGCGGCCTCGGGAAAAGACTGAAGGTTTGAAAATAAAAATTGTCCCGAAAAAGTCCCGCTTTGGCAAGAGCAGGGGCGCATGCCGCCGTGGCGGGGCCTGCGTACCGGGGGATGGCAGCCGCAGGATGGCCAGGGGGCCATCCCCGGCCGGTCCGTGTGATCCGGAGCGCCGCCCGGACGGAGCGTCGCCTCCCGTCGGGAGCCCTTGCCAAAGGGGGAGAAAAAGGGCTAGGAAGACCCTTTCATTTTCAGGAGAGGAGGCTGCTGTGGCATCTCCCTATATGGATGGCGTGCGCCGGGCCCTGCCCATCGTGCTGGGCTATGTGCCCGTGGCGTTCGCCTTTGGTGTGCTGGCCGTCAAGAGCAACATCCCGCCCGCTCTGGTGGTGGCCATGTCGGTGTTCCATTTCGCCGGTTCCGGGCAGTTCGTCTGCGCCGGCTTGTGGGGGGCCGGTGTGGGGGCCATGTCCGTCATCGTGGCGGTCTTCGTGGTCAACCTGCGTCATCTGCTCATGTCCGCCGCCATGGCCGAGCCGCTGGCGCCGCTCAAGCGCTGGCAGCGCTTTTTGTTCGGCTGCGAGATGACGGACGAGACCTTCGGCGTGCATATCACGGCCTTCCAGCGCGGCTGGAAGCTGTGCACGGCCACGCTCTTCACCTGCAACCTCACGGCCCACGCCTCGTGGGTGCTGGGGACGGTCATCGGCGTGTTCTGCGGCGGTCTCGTCCATGACGTGAAACCCCTGGGCCTGGACTACGCCCTCACGGCCATGTTCCTGGCCCTGCTGGTGCCGCAGTGCGTCAGCCGCCTGCATGTGCTGGTGGCCATCGTGACGGCCATCCTTTCCCTGAGTCTGAAGCTGGCCGGCATGGGCCAGTGGAACGTGGTGGTGGCCACGGTGCTGGGCGCCACGCTGGGCGTGATCCTGTTGCACCGCAACAAGAGCGCCCTGCCGGAAAAGAAAGAGGAGGACGCGGCATGATCTGGATACAGCAGCACGCGGAACTGCTTTTCTGTCTGGTGGGTTGCATGCTGGTGACGGTCATCCCCCGTGTGGGGCCGGTCATGTACCTGCATGCCGAGAGCCTGCCCGACCTGCTGCGCCACTGGCTCTCCTTCGTGCCCGTGGCGGTCATGGCGGCCCTGCTGGGCCCGGACGTCTTCATCTATCAGGGAGAGTTCATGCCCACGCATCACAACCTTTTCCTGATGACGGCCATCCCGGCCCTGCTGGTGGCCTGGTGGAGCAAGAGCTTTTTCGGCACCATCGCCTTCTCCATGGGCTTCGTGGCCCTGATGCGCTACCTGGGGTGGTACTGATGGCACACGAGCCCCGGCCGCATTGTCCTTTCCACCTGCGGGAGGCCCACCTGCCCCCGGCCCTGCGCAAACCGCGCAAGCCCGCGCCGCCCCTGCCGCCCCCGGCACGCAGCGCCAGGCTGCTGGTGCGTCTGGCCGCGGAGGATACGGCCCTGTTCCGCTTTTTGCTGGAAGGCTACGACAACACGGCCTATTTCACCGTGCTGGAGCCGCGCACGGCCCTGCTCAAGCTGGTCTTTTCGCCGCACCGGGAAGAGGCCCTGCGCCGGGCACTGGCCGAGATGGCCGAGAGCCTGGAATTTTCCATGGAACCCTGGCCCCTGGACAGGGCCTGATACGTTGGCGGGGAGGTGCCCGGCAGGGCGGCCATCCCCGGCGTCCCCGGCACGCCACCTGTCCGCACAGGGCGACGGCCGGGAGACGGGAGTTTTTGTCATGGAGAAGGATGACCCTTCAGGAGCGGGAGCCCGCACGGACCAGTCCCGCACCGCCGGGGAGGAGAGCGCCCCGGACGGACGGCTGGACGCCCTGCTGGCGGCCCTGACCGCCGCGAGCTTCGATGTGGAGCGGCAGGACGGGCCCGGCAGCCTGCGCGCCATCGCCGCCTTCCACCGTCGTGACGAGGCCTATGTGCTGCACCGCAAGGCCACGCTCTGGGCGGCGGAGACGCACGAATACGTGCAGGTCCACTGCCTGCCCCGGCTGGATATGGCCGCCTGGGAGCGCATCCGTGACGGTGCCCTGGCCTGGGGGAAGGAGCGCATCCGCCCCCATGACGAGCACATGGCCTCGTATGTGAGCGTCCTCATCCTTTGCCGGACATGGCATCAGGATGCGGCGGCCGCTGTGGAGCGCTGCCGTGTCTGCAAGAGTTTCTGGCTGGGCCTGCGCGGCTGGATGCGTCTGCGCGCGCTGGCCCTCATCCTGCCTTCCGCGCCGTGGCGCGACACCGTCCCCTCCGATGCCGCCTGCGCCTGCAACAAGGCAGCCCGGGCCACCCTGCTGCCGCTGGCGCGCAGGGCGTTCCCGTCCCTTTTTCCTCAAGAGCGTGCATCATGAATTCCCTGTATCTGCTCCTTGGCGGCCTGGCCCTGCTGGGGCTGGGTTATTTCGTTTACGGCGCCTGGCTGGAAAAGGTCTGGGGCGTCGATCCCTCCCGGCCCACACCGGCCCACCAGTTCCGCGACGGCGTGGACTACATGCCCTCCAAGGCTCCGGTGGTGCTGGGGCACCATTTTTCGTCCATCGCCGGGGCCGGGCCCATCAACGGTCCCATCCAGGCCGCCGTCTTCGGCTGGCTGCCCTGTTTCATCTGGGTTGTCGTCGGCGGCATCTTCTTCGGCGGCGTGCATGACTTCGGCTCGCTGTTCGCCTCGCTGCGCAACAAGGGCCGCTCCATCGGCGAGGTCATCGCCGGCAGCATCGGCCTGCGGGCCAAGCGCCTGTTCGTCATCTTCTCCTTCCTGACCCTGGTGCTGGTGGTGGGGGCCTTCGCCTCCATCGTGGCGGGCACCTTCAACGGCTTCATGACCGATGCCTCGGGCGCGCTGGTCCACAACCACGTCAACGGCTCCACGGCCACCATCTCCCTGCTGTTCATCGTGCTGGCCGTGATCTTCGGCCTGCTGGTCTACCGTTTCGAGATGCCTCTGGGCAGGGCCACCCTGCTGGGCGTGGCGGGCATCGTGGGCGTCATCGCCCTGGGCCTGCGCTTCCCCCTCTATGCGGGCTACGACACCTGGATGTGGCTGCTGGGCCTGTACATCCTCGTGGCCTCGGTGACGCCCGTCTGGATCCTGCTCCAGCCCCGCGACTATCTCAGCTCCTTCCTGCTCTATGCCATGATGCTGGCTGCCGTGGTGGGCATCGTGGCCGCGCATCCGGTCATCGAGCTGCCCGCCTTCACCTCCTTCGAGGTCAACGGCCAGTACCTTTTCCCGGCCCTGTTCGTGACCGTGGCCTGCGGAGCCATCTCGGGCTTCCATTCGCTGGTGGCCTCGGGCACCACGTCCAAACAGCTGAGCAGCGAGCGTGACGCCCGTCTGGTGGGCTTTGGCTCCATGCTCATCGAGAGCGCGCTGGGCATCGCCTCGCTCATCGCCGTGGGCTACATCTTCACCCAAAACGGCCATGCCTTCACCAGCCAGACGCCCACCCAGGTGCTGGCCGACGGCCTGTCGCAGATGCTGGCCTGTGTGGGCCTGGGCAGCGAGAGCGCCCGCGGCGTCACCTACGGCCTCATCATCCTGGCCGTGTCCACCTTCTGCCTCACCTCGCTGGATACGGCCACCCGTCTGGGCCGCTACATGTTCCAGGAACTGTGGCTGGCCCCGGGCCAGAGCGTGAAGGACGTGCGCGGCTGGCGGGCCGTGCTGGTCAACAAATATGTGGCCACGCTGGTGACCGTGGGCCTGGGCATGAGCCTGGGCTTTGGGGGGTACGCCAAGATCTGGCCCCTGTTCGGTGCGGCCAACCAGCTGCTGGCCGCGCTGGCCCTGCTGGCCGTGGCCTGCTGGCTCCAGAACCTTGCCCGCCGCAACGGCATGTTCTTGCTGCCCATGCTCTTCATGCTGCTGGTGACGCTCTCGGCCCTGGTGCTGGGCATCGTGGCCCAGGGCCGCGCCCTGCTGGCCGGGACGGGCGGCGCCGTGGCGGCCCTGCAACTGGTCATCGCCGTGCTGCTGCTGGCGCTGTCGCTGGTGCTGGTGCACGAAGGCTGGCAGGCTTTGCGTCGCAAGGGGCGCCCTGCGGCGGAAGAAGCCTAGCCGGGGCTTTCCATAAGCCGGCGGGAAGGGAGCTGTCCTTGACGGGCAGGGCCCTGCCTGACGCATATGATGAAAAAAGGCGGATCCTCGGATCCGCCTTTTCGCGTTCTGCTGTCTGCCGCTCGTGCCGGGCTATTTGGTTCCGGCAGGATGATGCCCGTGGGCAGGATGATGTTTCGGTGCTGCCGCCGTCACGGCGCAGGGTCCGTCCCGAAACGGCCTTCTCCGGCGGCTGTCCGTCCCGGGGCTAGTCGTTGAAGATGACCGGCTCCTTGCGCTGGGCTTCGGGAAGATGCCCCTTGGCATAGCCCAGGCTTAGGGCACTGACGAAGCGGCGCCGTTCCGGCACCTTGTAGCGGGCCTTGATCTCCGGCCGGTCCATGAAGTCCTGGGCAAAGCCGATCCAGCAGGAGCCGATGCCCTTGGCGTGGGCGGCCAGCATGATGTTGGCCGTGCACAGGGTACCGTCATACACATACCAGTGCGAGGCCGTATCCCCGTAAACACAGATGACGTTGTCGGCGTCGTAGAAAATGTTGTAGTTGGGGTTGTCCAGCCATTCCTTGTACTGGGCCAGCCAAGGAAAATCCGCAAAGTTCTCTTTGAGCCAGGCTTTGATCTCGTCGGAAAGGGCGGCGATCTTTTCACGTCCTTCCAGGGTCACGAAGCCCCAGGGCTGCATGCCCGAACCGGTGGCGGCCTTGGTGCCGACGGTCAGCAGCTCCAGGATCTCTTTTTTGGGGATGGGCCGGTCCTCATAGGAACGGCAGGAACGGCGGGTGAGGATGCATTGCAGGGCGTCCATGGTAGACCTCCCGGTCGGAAGAGGGAAAGAACGTCCGCGGCCTGCGCGGACACCATGCCAGTATAGCGCGGGGGCCCGCAAAGGTCGAGGCGGGGAGGACACTCGCGGGCGGGTCGGCGGGCCATCCTTTTGAGGGGCAAGCGCGGTCGGGGGGAGGACGCGTGCGGTAAGAGGCGCTTTGGGGAAGTCGGGGATGTGCGACAGGACGTTTTGTGTCCGGTGCGGCAGCGGCGATACCTCAGGAGAGCGGGGAGCGGCGCTTTGCAGGATGCCGGAAGGTGCCGCATCACGGGGAACACCTGACGGCGCTGGACTTTGGCCGGCATTTCCCGTAGTGGCGCAGGAAAAGGCGCTGCCTGCGGGGCGGCCCCGCCATGGCCCTGATGGCCGTTTCCCTTCGAGTCCGTTTTGCTGATGGACAGCGGGCATTGCCGCTCGTTCCCTCGAAGGCATGGGAAACGCACCGGAAGGGACGCGGGAAGATGCCGCGGCGCTGGAACGTTTTACCGGAGACCATATGCAACGGACCCTTTTGGCCCTGATCTTCCTGCTCCTTTCCGCCAGCACCTGCCCGGCCGGGCAACACCCCGTCACCGTGACCCGGACTTCCGACGATTTTTACGCCGCGTTCGACCGGGACATCCTCATCAAAACAAGATTTTGTTCCGTACGGGCTTTCCAGGAAAGAGCCCTGCTGCGCTCGGATCGCTTTGGCGAACTGGTGTTCACGAACGGCACGCGTTGCACCGTGGACACTGTCTATGCCCGCAAGCGCCTGCGGCGGGGGACCCATAAGGTCACCGTCACCCGCGAAGGGGAGGGCCTTTATCGTTTGGCGGGCTCCGAAACGCTGCTCTTTGCGTCACGCTGCTCGACGCTGGCCCTGCGGGACGAGGCCGTACTGGAGATGCAGGACAGCCTTTCCGGCATGCTGCACCTGCATGGTGGAACCTGCCGGGTGGAGGGCGTTTTCGAGGCCATCTCTTATTGATTCCGGATAGTTATTTGTAATTGGTTTATTACATTGACAGATTATGTATGGAGAGATAAATATTTACAATTTGAGTTTTATGCTGTTGAGAGAAAAATCGGGGGAAGCAGATGAAGTACATTATCATGACCTTGGTTTTCGTTTTTTGGGGATGTGGCATTGCTCAGGCAAATGAGGATATTTTTTATTCAGGACAGAGGCCGAATAACAGTGGTATTCAAGCTGAAGATTACATAAAAAAAGCTGATATATATTTTCAGGCAGAAGAATATGGTACTGCTATAGATCTCTATAGAAAATGTTATCAGAGAACAGAGAATTTATTATGTATATCTTCTATGGAAAATAAATTTACTCCATGGCTAGGATTTTTAAATGACTGTAATAAATTAATTGATTTATCTGATGAATATGGAAAAAGAATTAAGCAGAAGATTGAAAATGACGAAATGAAGATTAAGGGTAAGTTCTTTTTTCATCAAAAGGTAATTTTCCCTGAAATATTTAGTGTATTTAGACAGCGATATGCCAATGCAAAATCTGATCTTGAAAAAATTATAATAGGCTCTTGACTAGCTGAGAGGATTTTCTCTGAGCAGTTTTAGCACCAGAAGGTA
>ERZ824488.4088-NODE-4088-length-10142-cov-7.931496_pt1 | contig 10142 bp, 15 predicted proteins | sample MGYA00519936_ERZ824488 | MGnify/ENA primary metagenome ERZ824488 (study PRJEB31778, sample SAMEA3449153) | human gut metagenome | biome: human gut; feature: human-associated habitat; material: faeces | place: United Kingdom | collected 2010/2012 ...
CTATATTATACCATTTTTCTTCCTGATTTTCAATGGTTTGTGCGGTATTGCCTTATGACGAAGAAATCACTGCAAAAGCTTTGATATATGGGTTTTGAAGTGAGAGATTCCCATAATTCAATGTGTTTTTAGTATTACTGCCATAGATCATTACCTCCGTTTGATGTTCCACCGGAACATTTCGTTTCGTGTTTTGATTACATTTATATTTTATTACTTGCGACAGTAGTTTTCAATAGTTATCCCGGACAAAGTTTTCGGCAAATTCCAGTGCAATGCGCACATTGACTTCTGTGTATGGGTATGATATAATAAGGCATTAAATACTTACGCAAGTAGAAAGAGTGATAATATGCCCGTATCGGAAAAGCAAAAGGGCTACGCCCGCAAATGGGACAAAGAGAATATGCACACCATTTCCACCCGTGTCCGAATGGAAGAATTCAAGGACTACAAGGCTTGGTGTGAAATGCGTGGGGTTTCCGTCACCTCCGAGATAAAGCGGTTTGTTATGGAGGAATTGGATAAATATTATGCGGAGCTTGACCGCATGCACGAAGAAGAAATGAAAAAGTGATTTTGGTTATCTGCCCCCTTTCTTTGATTTATATTTGATTTTTTTATTTTGATATGGTATAATGCTTTTAACAGCAGATTGAATATGTCTGCTCGACAAATCGGAATTTGCGGAGGTGTTTTATGTGCCGGCTTTTAAAGGATTGGAGTGGACATTTGATACAGTTGCTTCTACATATGAAAAACTACGTCCGGGTTACGTCAAAGAATTGTATCAAACATTATTTGATTATGCTACTGTTGATGAAAAGAGTAATGTAGTCGAAGTGGGAAGCGGGAGCGGACAGGCAACAACTCCTATATTAAAGACAGGCTGCCGATTGACGGCAGTCGAATATGGAAAACGGTTTTCTGATCTATTAAAAAACAAGTTTAAAGAGTATCCGAATTTTTCAGTAATTACAGGTAAATTTGAAGATACAGAATTTGAAGAAAATGCTTTTGATTTGGTCTTTTCAGCGACGGCATTCCATTGGGTCCCGGAGAAAACAGGGTATGAAAAGGTGTTTTCTATGTTGAAAAAAGGAGGTGTTTTTGCACGTTTTGCAAATCATCCGAATCGTGATAAGGGAAATCCTGCACTTTCACAAGAAATAGATGAAATTTATGATGAATATTATAATAAATACAATAACAGAAAACGTGAAGTTTTAGCTGAATATACAGAAGAACAGGCTAAGGCAAGAGCAATGCTTGCAAGTAAATATGGATTTACAGATATTCAATATGCCTTATTTTATCGTGAACGTGTTTTTTCTGCAAAAGAATATATCGAACTGCTTGGAACTTATTCAGACCATATCGCTATTGACGAAACGATCAGAACAAAGTTTTTCTCAAAAATCGAAGATGCAATCAATAACCACGGAGGTACAATCACCATCTATGATACTATTGATTTGCAGTTAGCAAGAAAGTGATAAATTCCAATTTATCGAGCAGTTCATAATCACAGCACTCACAACGGGTGCTGTGATTTTTTCATCACCTTAAAAATCCCGACTTGTTCCTATTATGCGTTTTATCTTCTGACCGTAAATCACTCCTTTCTTTTTCAGCTTTCTGCCGTTCTTCCTCCCTGCGGATATTTTCCTTTTCCGCCTTAGCCTGTTCAAGCAAAACCTGATAATCCGACTTCATCTGATTTTCATACAAGGCATAAAAATCGGAAACGACCTTTTTCTCGGAAACAGCTTCACGGATTTTTCCGTCAGCATCTTCAAGCCGACTTTTCATATCGGCAAGCATCAGCCTGTGCTTTTCCGCATCGTCAAGCGAGGTTATCCCTGCATCTTTCAGATAATTGTATTTCGCAAGCTCGGAAATATCCTTTGGAAGCAAAGGCCTGCGTTTCAGAATTTCAAGATACTTCGGAATATCGCCGATGAGCTTTTCCTCATCGGCAATTTTCTTTGTAAGGCTGTCCTTTTCGGCTTTCAGATTTTTGAGTCTTGCTTCAACATCGGAAACAGCTTTCCGAAAATCATCTGCCGAATGAATTTTGTTATCACGCAAATAAAACAGCAGACGGCTTGATCTTTCAATCTCTCGGAATGTGGCAAGGTGCAGACGTTCGGCTTCGGTACGGCGGTAAAGCTGAATTTGGATCTGCCTGATACACAAAGCATACTCCCTCTGAATGCCCGAAAACTTCAACGCTTCAGAGAGCGGCATTTCCATATTTTTATTCCTGATGCGATACTCAAGATGTTCAAGAGCATATCCGTCACCCAGACGAAAGCTCCGTATCGGCTTTCTGTTCTGCTTCACCTTTATGGAAATGTATTTCCCTCGCTTAATTCCATAGCCCTGCTTCATCAGTTCCTTCAAAAGGTCATCAACGCTCCTGACGTTTTCTTTCATAATCGCATTATCAATATCATCACACAATTTCTGTTTCCAAGACTTCCCTACCTTTCGCATTTTATACTCGCCGTACTTGTGGTTATATGATTTTTTCGGGTGTTCGATAATTTCAAGTCCGTGTGCAATAGCAATTTCATCGGATATTGCTTTGCATCTCCGCAGACTATCCTTGTTGGCATGCCAGTGCTTTCCGTCCATATCGTAAGGACATACGGCAAAATGATTATGGATATGCCCACGGTCGGTATGTGTCGCACACAGCACAACCGCCTTTTTCCCGAAAACCCTTTCCGCCCATTCCACTCCGATTTGATGAGCTTCTTCGGGAGTGACCTCACCCGGCTTGAATGACTGGATATAATGATGAAGTCGAATTTTCTGCTTTTCGGATTTTGCCGTTTCAGATTTTATAGACCTTTTGAAAAATCTCTCACCACTGAACATTTCAAAACCAAACTTCATATCCTCATAAGCTTCGGAAGCATTCGCCGAGCAGTTAAGCCCCGTGACAAGAGTTTTCTCTGTTTTCTTTTCGTTGGTCACATAGGAAAGCAGTCTTTTCGGAGCGGCATATATCGGAATATGTTTGATTATCGGCAAGGCACACCTCACGAAATGTATGTCGGCGAGATTTCAAACAGATAGTTTTTCATCACGCTTCGGAAATATTTGAACTCTTTCTGCAAGTCCTCGATGTCTTTTTGATAAACCGAACCGGAGGAATTTACGACTTCTGCGATCTGATTGACATTGTTTCCGATTGAAAGAAATGCTCTCTTCAAAGCCGAAAGTTCTTTCAGTTCATAGATTTTGACCTCACCTTTGACTGCCATTCTTCGGACGTAAGTCCCGTTTCTCATCTTCGCCGCCTTAGCTTTTCTGCAAACAATGTTCCATTGTTCGGGAGGAAAGTATATCACAATGGCTTTGTTTCCTTTTCTTGTCGGCATATTTTTATCATCTCCTATCTACTTATTTTTATATTAGGGTTTTAGGGAGCAATCCCTAAAAATGCCGTACCTATGCGGTCGGCATCGAAAAGTCATATGACTTTTCTACGCTTGCGGGTATCTGCCCCATTATTGCTCCGCATCACATTCTCGTTCCCCGACAACACCGAAAAAAGGGGATATTTCATCGGTTTCTGCCGGAGAACAAAGTGCATTGAAAGAAATTCAGCCGGAATCAGAGTCTGTGCAGTAATCAAATCCCCGAATGATCCTGAAATACACATTCGAGTATCTCTCACGTTCCGCACCGTCGGAATTCATCATCGCTTCAAGGAAATGATTTCTCGCTTCCGCTCTTTCGTCCCACTCACGAACTTCTCCATAACAAACTGTTGTGATGCCGTCCTTTGACGATTCGGAAAAATTCACTTCTGCCTGTCTCCCGTCTTTCCGCAACGCAGAAATTCAAGGAATGCGTCTTTGGGAATATGTATCTTCCGCCCAGACCTCACCGTCGGAAGATTCATCTTTTCACGGTTCCGGTAAAATGTCGAAAGTGAAATTTCCATAGCCGCAGCCGCTTCGGCAGGCGTAAGAAAATTTCTGTCCAGCTTTTCGATTTCTTCTATAAGCAGTCTTTTCATAGCTCACACTTTCGGCTTTTTCGCATTGTGACGGATAATAAAAACCGCACCTGCCACAGCTGCACACACGGCGGAGATTACTGCGATAAGCTTGACTGTTTTCTTGGATTTCTTCCTGCCGCCGTTTTCACCGAAGAACAGAATATCAAAATCTTCGGGAAGCGGCATTTCGGGATCGGTGTTTTTTCTGTAATAGATCATTTTGGGATCCTCCTTTTTTACATCTCAATGTTTTTTCTTCGTTTTTCATTTCTGCCCGTCAGGACAGCTTTCAGCCTTTCGTTCTCACATTTCAGCCTGCTCACCTCCTTTCGCAGCACTTCATTTTTCGCCGCAAGGATATTTATTTCATCGGCAGCAGAGGAAGCGGAACTTCTGCCCAGCTTGGCTCTGTTCTCTTTCCGAAGAATTGCCCTTGCTGTCATCATTGCTTCCTCGTCAAGCACACGTTCCCCTGCGGAATTGGCTTTCATTTTTCTTGCCAGCTCCGGGTGTCGGCTTAACATTTTGTAAAACTCAAGCGTTCGGAAATTGTTGTTCCTGCAAAATTCGGAGATGGAACAGGATTTCTTATTCTTTCTCATTGATTTGTTGTCCTTTCTTTTCAAGCGAGTGCTTGACAATTGAAAAAAAGTGTGTATAATATAATTAAACACGTTTAATTAGGTGAGGTGATACAATGTCAGATAAAATAAAGCGTGACCTTGAAGCAACAAGAAATGCTCTTTTAAATTCAACTGCAAAACTTATGACGGATTGCAGTGAACCTTCGGAAGTTACATCTCGAGCTATTGCAAAAGAAAGCGGAGTAAATCTTGCAATGATTAATTATTGCTTTGGTTCACGAGAGGGTTTGCTTTATGAGGTGTTTCGAAAGCTTTTGTCAGATGTTCAGAAACACGATACGGAATTTATAAAGATTATGTCATCGGGAATGTCGCCTAAACAGAAGCTTACTGAATTGCATTTTAAAATGATGAGGCTTATGATTGCAAATTACAACTATTCGCAAGCGGTGACAAAATATATATTGTTCAATCGCAATGATGATTTTGGTATGGAAAGCCTACCATTTATTGTAGAACATTTTAACGGAAGAAAAACCATAGAAGATTGCAGATTGATTGCGTTTGAGCTGACAAGTATACACGAACTTTCAGTTCTGCGTTATGAGACAATAAAAAGCTCCTGTAATATCGACCTCACCGATGATGAAACACTTAAATGGTATATTTGTCAGAATATAAACAGATTTTTAGATTAGGAGAAATTAATATGTCAAACAAGAAAGCGCTTATAGTTGTAGATATGCAGAACGATTATCTTTGGAATAGAAGAAAAAAGATGTTTTCCTATAACACTCCCGAACTTGTAAACGCTGTCAATAGTCTTATTAGCGAGTTCAGTGAACGGGGTGATGATGTGATTTATGTTGGGCAAGTATTCCCCAATATTATCACAAATAAATGGTTTATAGGCTTTTCTATAAAAGGTACATCTGGTGCTGAAATTTATCCTGATGTGGATATCGTATCTGATAATTACTTTGAAAAAAATCTGCCTAATAGTTTTACTTCGCGAAGCTTCAAAAGCTTTGTGACTACAAAAGAATATTCGGAAATCACAGTATGCGGACTTGACCTTTGCGGTTGTGTGGGAGCAACTGCAAAGGGGGCCATTAAAACAGGAATGGCTGTAAAGCTTTCAGAAGCAGCTACGGGGTGTCGCTTCGGAAAAGAAAAAGCAAATAGAATGAAAAAAGATTTGATTTCATTGGGTGTCAAAATTATTAAATAGATATAAAAGTGAGCCGTTTTAAGCCTGTGACTGGTCATTCTTCGGCAAATCTCAAATACAACTGCAACAAGCAAAAGTTCAGCCACTTTTCTCATTCCTTTCAATTTTCCATATCATAACAGCAGCTTCATTCCCATATCGTGTTCAAAGCCTGCAAAGGTGGAGTTCATCAGCGTATAAACAGAGTTGAACAGCGAAGTTGTCAGGAAGCGGTCTATCCTGCTTATCTTGTCGGGGTAATTCTGTAATAGATCATTTTGGGATTCTCCTTTTTTACATCTCAATGTTTTTTTTTCGTTTTTCATTTCTGACCGAAAGGACAGCTTTCAGCCTTTCGTTCTCACATTTCAGCCTGCTCATCTCCTTTCGCAGCACTTCATTTTTAGCCGCAAGGATATTTATTTCATCGGCAGCAGAGGAAGCGGAACTTCTGCCCTGCTTGGCTCTGTTCTCTTTTCGGAGAATTGCCCCTGCCGCCGTTATTGCTTTTTCATCAAGCACACGTTCGCCCTTGGCATTAGTTTTGAGTTTCTTAGCAAGCTCCGGGTGTCCGCTTAACATTTCATAAAATTTTGTTGGCTTCAAACCGTTCGCTTTGCAGTATTCGGATATCGAAATGTATTGGCTGTTTTTTCGCATTAGAGCGTATCTGAAAAGAAAAAGTTGCACAAAAAGCCCTCAAATGGTATAATAAAAGAAAAAGCCAAAGGAGAAGAGCAAATGGGCGCAAAACGATATGAATTAAGTGATGAACAGTGGGAACAAATCAAGGAAATGTTTCCCAGAACAAAAACGGGAAGGCCGCCCAAGGATAACAGAATGATGATGAATGCAATTCTATGGCTTGCACGCAGCGGAGCTGCGTGGGCAGATATTCCTGAACGCTATGGTTCATACAAAACAGTATACAGTCGTTTTTGCAAATGGAGAGATGACGGCACACTTCTTCGTATTTTTGAGACGCTGAACGAAGATGCAGATTTTGAAAATCTCAGCATAGACAGCACCTCAATTTAAGCACACCCACAAAGTGCGGGTGCAAAAAAGGGGCAGTAAACGCTGAAAACAACCAGTTTATCGGTGTAAGCCGAGGAGGTAAAACAACCAAGATCCACGCTGTTGTAGATGGATTGGGTAATCCTGTTTGCTTTATGCTTACAGGTGGTCAGGTTCACGATTCCAAGGCGGCAGTAGATGTTTTATCGGGAATTAATATATCAGGCAGTAATATTCTCGGCGATAAAGCCTATGGAACAGAAAAAATCAGAACTTACATTACCGAGCAAAATGCAAAATACATAATTCCGCCAAAGGAAAACAATTCTGACCCGTGGTATTGTGATTACTGGTTGTATAAGGAACGTCATCTGGTTGAGTGTTTTTTCAATAAAATCAAAGCTTTTCGCAGAGTTGCTACTCGTTATGATAAGCTTGCTTCATCTTTTCTTGCTTTCGTACACGTTGCTTCCATTTGGCTTTTGTCTAAATGATACAACTCTTTTGAGTTTTCAGATACGCTCTAGTGTTTTTTCCTTTCGGTGATTTTTGTTGATTTCCTTATTGGGATATGGTATAATGTAGAAAAATAAGTTGAGTTTATTTGCTCGGCAAATCGAACTTTGGTGGTGAATATTTTATGTTTTATAATGCAAAAGAACAACTGTTAGAAATACAGGATATGCAGATGAATTACATTACTTTTGGAAAGGGAACGAAACCTTTGATTTTGATTCAAGGTCTTAGCACCCGCAGCATTAAAGGGGCAGCATTTTTATTGGCTTATATGTATCGAATTTTCGCAAAAGATTATAAAATTTATATGTTTGACCGCAGAGAAGATATTAGCGATAACATAACAGTAAGAGACTTAGCGGCAGATATAGCAATGGCAATGGATACATTAATGATTACAAATGCTGATGTCTTTGGTGTATCACAAGGTGGTATGATTGCTCAATATCTTGCAATAGACAGACCCGATTTAGTAAATCAGTTAGTCCTCGCAGTAACACTTTCGAAAAATAATGAAACCGTCGAAAGGACAGTCAATGACTGGATTCAAATTACAGAACAGAATAATATGAAAAAGCTGATTACAGATATGGCTGAAAAGATGTATTCCGATATTTATGTGAAACGATACAAACCGTTTATGTCATTATTAACGGTTTTTCAAAAGCCAAAGAATGTACCAAAATTTATTGTATTGGCAAAAGCTTGCCTTAGTTGTAAAGCTTATGATGAATTAGATAGAATTCAATGCCCGGTATTTGTAATTGGAGGTATGCAGGATAAAGTGGTAAGTGGATCGGCTTCTTTGGAAATTTCAAAAAAACTTGGTTGTGAAATCTTTATGTATGATAATTTAGGACATGCCGCTTATGAAGAAGCTAAGGATTTCAATCAAAGAGTTTATAACTTTTTACAGCATAAATAATTTAAATAAAGCAAAAATTCCAATTTATCATGCAATTTATAATCACAGCACGCCAACAAGTGCTGTGAATTTTTTTCTGCCTAAAGCATCTTCATACACATATCATGTTCAAATCCTACAAACGTTGAATTTGTCAGCGTGTAAACCGAGTTGAAAAGAGAAGCCGTCAGGAAACGGTCAATCCTGCTGATTTTGTCGGGATAGCTGACAAGACTTTTCATTACATACTGAACATGATCGAAAGTAATTTTTCTGTATGCTGCCCTCACCGTTTCTTCCGAAACACGTTTTCCCTCCGATACCACACTTCGCTCTCCGCAGAGAACATCAACCATAAGGTCTTTGATTTCTTCTGCCATTTGAACAACAGAGCTGTCGGGGTGAGAGATAAGACAGTCATAGTCGATCTGTTTCTTAACTTCTTCCTCAACTGTGTTTCTGTCAATTCCATCAATCAATCCGTCAGCTCCGGGCGAAAAATTTTGAAAGTTCGTCCGTGACCGATCGATAGATTGATCGTAAATATAACTCATATCAGTATTATTAATATCAATATTATTAGAGTCCGAATTTCGTACTTCAAGAAGTCTGTTTTTCGGATTTGCAGAAGTCTGATTTTCCGACTTCTTGAATTCCGTTTTCCGTACTTCTTGATGTCGGCACACGATCGGTATTCTGCTCACCTTTGACAATGAAGTTTTTCACATACAAGATTGACGGCAGTCCCAGACCTCGGCGTTTCTTTTTCACAAGCCCGATTCCCGATTGATCGTCAAGCTCTTTAAGAAGATTGAGAGCCTTCTCGTGACCAACATCAAGGCTTTCCTCAATTTCTTCCACAGGGAAAATGATATATACCCTGTTGTGCTTGTCTATCCAGTTGTTCTTTCTGCTAAGGCTCATACGTTCAAGGAGCAGACCATACAGAAGCTTTGCTTCATTGGATAAATTACCGAAATGCTCCTTATCGGTAAACAGCACCCTCGGAACACGAACAAAAGAAAATTGCTCCGATTCCTCACCGTAGTAATAGTCAAATTCTGTTTTGGGCATATATTTCACACCTCATTTGGATTTTATGGCAACAAAAAAAGGCTTCCGTACACTTACTGAATTGTAAGCATACGGAAGCCTTTAACTTCCAATAAAAATTGTTTCAGCCCAACAGGTCAAGATAAAAACTTAACCTATTGAGAAGCAAGAGATAATCGCAAACATTACTCTCTTCGCCTTTCAATAGGTTCAAGTTAAAACTACTTTGGCTCCCCAAGCTGGACTCGAACCAGCGACATCATGATTAACAGTCATGCGCTCTACCGACTGAGCTATTGAGGAATATGGTATATATGATAAGAGCCGGCGCAGCCCTATTTTCCCAAGACGTCACCATCTGAGTATCTTCGGCGTGTATGAGCTTAACTTCTGTGTTCGGAATGGGAACAGGTGGAACCTCATAGCCATATGCACCGGCTATCATATATTCAAGGTATCAAACCCTGAAAATTGAATAAAGGAAGTAATTGAGAAGCGTAATCAGAAGAGATGAAATAAGGTCAAGCCCTCGACCGATTAGTACCTGCAGGCTGAACATGTCACCATGCTTACACCATAGGCCTATCAACCTCATAGTCTTTGAGGGGTCTTACTCTTTCGATGGGATATCTTATCTTAAGGGCGGTTTCACGCTTAGATGCCTTCAGCGTTTATCCGTTCCGCACTTAGCTGCCCGGCTGTGCCGTTGGCACGACAACCGGTGCACCAGAGGTGCGTCCATCCCGGTCCTCTCGTACTAGGGACAGCTCCTTTCAAATATCCTTCGCCCACGACAGATAGGGACCGAACTGTCTCACGACGTTCTGAACCCAGCTCGCG
>ERZ824488.4089-NODE-4089-length-10141-cov-19.129486_pt1 | contig 10141 bp, 10 predicted proteins | sample MGYA00519936_ERZ824488 | MGnify/ENA primary metagenome ERZ824488 (study PRJEB31778, sample SAMEA3449153) | human gut metagenome | biome: human gut; feature: human-associated habitat; material: faeces | place: United Kingdom | collected 2010/2012 ...
ACTTCGCTCCTGGTGGCTATGTGGCGGATAATCGAAGTAACTTTGTGGAGCACTATACCGGGCTGGACGATATTCCAGACGAGTACCGTATTTCCAAAGTCCACGCCCGGGACGAAAAGGAGGAAACCCATTCTATTCTGGCGGCAATCAAACAGTTTAAGGAGGCCCCACCTACTCCTCACAAGGAGAAGGCGGGGCCTTTCCATGAGGAACGGTAGACCTCGGGCCAACTTGGCCCGAGGCTCTCCCTTCCGGGCGATGTTCCGAGGCGTCCGGTTTTCCTGACCCACCCGGAGGAAAGGAGGCAGTATGCAGGAATATGTAGAAGAACGGACAATCGCCATATCCGTGAAAGCAGCAAAGCTCTCGGGTAAGGTGCTGGCTGCGGCCTGCAAAAAGGTATTTGCGGAAATTGCAAAACAGCAAGAAGCCGCCAAACGGCCCAAGGGGCGGCAGAGCGTGCGGAAACTGATGAACCACCACGGCGGTAAAAACGCCATGAAATATGTGGGGGCTCCCAAGGATTTTGACCGTATCGCCAAGGAGTTCCATGTGGACTACGCTTTCCACAAGACCGGCCCCGGCCACTATCTGCTGTTTTTCAAGGCAGATCAGGCCGACGCCATTCAAGCGGCTTTCGGCAAATATACGGAAAAGGTCATGGGCCGCAGTCAGGGCAGGCCGTCTATCCTCGGTCAGCTTCGACAATTCGTAGAGCAGATTGCGGCAAGGCCAAAGCAGAAAGAACAGGTCAGAGAGGCGGTGAAGGAGGAACGGTAAGTAAGAAAATCAAGAAATATGTACTTCCATATTTCCCTTATCTCATAGCATTTTGGTTTTTCTCCAAGTGCGGCACAGCCTATCGCATGGCGGCGGGAGCCAACCTCGGAGAAAAGCTGTTCGGTATGGTCAAGACCATCGGCCCGGTATTTCAGAGCTATGCACCGGGGCTGGGCCTCCTTGACCTTGCCGTAGGTGTAGCCGGGGCCGTGATACTGTATTTCGTGGTACAGTACAAAATCAAAAAGGCCCGGAAATTTCGCCGGGATATGGAATATGGCTCGGCCCGCTGGGGTACAGAGGCCGATATAAAGCCATTTGTTGACCCTAAGTTTGAAAACAATGTCATCCTGACCGGGACGGAGTTCTTGACCATGAACACCCGGCCAAAAATCCCGGCCAACGCCCGTAACCTAAACGCCTGCGTCATCGGCTCGTCAGGCTCGGGCAAGACCCGTTTCTGGCTCACGCCCCAGCTTTTGCAGGCTCATTCTTCCTATGTGGTGGTAGACCCCAAGGGCGGCACACTCTCCCAATGCGGCTATTTTCTGCAAAAGAAGAAGGGCTACAAGGTCAAGGTGTTCAACAGCATAGATTTTTCAAAATCCATGCACTACAACCCCATGGCCTATATCAAGACGGAAAGCGATGTTTTGAAGTTCGTCAACGCCCTGATTGCCAATACCAAGGGGGACGGCAAGGAAAGTGACGAGTTCTGGACGAAAGCGGAAACCCTTCTGTACTGTGCTCTTGTGGCCTATATCGTCTTTGAGGGGCCGGAGGAAGAACGCAACATGAATACGCTGGTGGAAATGATAAACAGCATGGAAGTCCGGGAGGATGACGAAACCTTCAAAAATGCGGTGGACTATATGTTTGACGGGCTGGAACGCCGCAGCCCCCAGCACTTCGCCGTGAGGCAGTATAAGAAATACAAGCTCGCCAGCGGTGATATATGCTCTAAGTGACTTCTTAATCATGATTTTGTCATGGTTAGTGAAGCAATCACTTAGAGCATTTTTGTTTCAGGAGGTACAGCCATGAGAAATGAAAAAATTACCCCACTGTACGAGCGCCTGAGCCGGGACGATGAGTTACAGGGCGAGAGCAATTCCATATCCAACCAAAAACAGATGTTAGAGGATTTTGCCCGCCGGAATGGGCTGCCAAACCCTACGCACTTTACCGATGATGGTATCTCAGGCACCCGGTTTGACCGCCCCGGATTTTTGGCGATGATGGAGGAAGTGGAGGCAGGGCGTGTAGAGGCAATCGTCATCAAGGATATGAGCCGGTTGGGACGCGACTATCTCAAGGTTGGGCAGATTATGGAGATTCTGCGCGTGAAAGGCGTTCGCTTAATCGCTATTAACGATGGTGTGGACAGCATCAGAGGCGATGATGATTTCACCCCTTTCCGCAACATTATGAATGAGTATTATGCGCGGGACACCAGCAAGAAAATCAAATCCGTATTCAAGGCTAAAGGCATGAGCGGTAAGCATTTGACTGGCACTGTCCTTTACGGTTACATTTGGGATGAAAGCCGAACGCATTGGCTGGTTGATGAGGAAGCCGCAGAAGTCGTGCGACGAATTTTTGCGCTCACGATGGCGGGTTACGGTCCTTATCAGATTTCACAGATTTTGCAGCAGCAGAAAGTGGAAATCCCCTCTATTCACCTCGCCCGTCATGGCGAGGGTGTAAACAGAGGGAAAAGCGTCAAGGATATTTACGGCTGGGGTTCTTCCACAATCGTCAATATCTTGAAGAAGCGCGAATACTTGGGGCATACCATCAATTTCAAAACCCGCAAGCATTTCAAGGACAAGAAAAGCCACTATGTTCCAGAGAGCGAGTGGACGATCTTTGAAAACACCCACGAAGCCATTATCGACCAAGAGACTTTTGACAATGTGCAGCGCATCCGGGCGAATGTAAAACGCTACCCGGACGGCTGGGGCGAGGCGCACCCGCTGACCGGGCTGATGTATTGCGCCGATTGCGGCGGCAAGATGTATGTCCACCGTACCTGTAACGGCAAGCGTATTCCGCAGTATACTTGTAGCCAGTACGGAAAATATCCTATTGGGACACTTTGTGCCACACAACATCGAATCCGCGCCGAGGCGGTGCTTACTCTGATTGCTGATACCCTCCGGGCGATTGCAGACTATTCCAAGAACAACCGTGCCGAGTTTGTCCAGACAGTACAGGATGCGCAGACTGCACAGGAGGCAAGCGATATATCCAAGAAGAAAAAAAGGCTGACTGTGGCGCAGAAACGCACCGGAGAGCTGGAAAAGCTGATCTGCAAAATCTATGAAGATCATGTGCTGGGCAAACTGTCAGATGCCCGCTATGCCGCCCTTGACGCTCAATACGCTAAGGAGCAAAACGAACTGGAATGTGAGATTGTACAGTTGGAAAAGGCGGTCAGCGGCTATGAGCAGAACCGTAAATCTGCCGAGAGATTTATCGCGCTGATCGACAAATATGAAAACTTTGATACGCTGACAACGACCATGCTCAATGAGTTTGTAGAGAAAATTCTTGTCCACGAACGCGCCCGGAAAGGCAGTCAGGACACTACGCAGGAGGTCGAGATTTACTTTAACTTTGTCGGAAAATATATGCCGCCCCACTTCGGAGAAGTGACGTTGACGCCGGAAGAACAGGAAGAATTGCGGAAACGTGAAGAACGCAAGGACAAGCTTCATCAAAACTATCTGCGCCGAAAAGCGAGCGGTGCGCAAAAGGCGTGGGAAAAACGGTACAACGCCAAGCGTAAAGCCCGAATAGAAGCTGCAAAAGCGGCGATCCGCGAGGAAGATATATCCAACGGCGTGTTTATCCCGGTTGGGCAGCTGCCGCAACAGGTGCCGCAGAAAGCACCAGTGCAGGCCCATGCAGCCGTATAAGGAGAGGAGTAAACGTATGAAAGGGTTGACTTATTCCCGTTGCGGGGATTACTATATTCCAGATTTGAAGTTGTCTGAGCAGGCTGGAACGCCTATTGGGAAATATGGACGTATGCGAAAACAGTATTTGGGAAAGCACCGTCCTATTTTCTATAACAACCTGATTTTAACAGGACGATTATATCCGCACCTGTTGGAGATTGACAAGGCTGCAAACGAGCGCATGGACACGCTCATGCCACAGTTGATGGAAGCCGCAGGCGTGGATGAAGCGTTAAAAGCCGCAGATCAAATGCGATGGGTAGGCTTGATGAACACATTGAAAGCACAGGCTGAGGAAACGATATTGTCTGAATTGATTTTCGGTGAGGGGGGCGAATAAGATGCTGAGCTTTGATCGGATTTTACAGGTCTTTGACGATATTCTCCGGCAAGACCCGCTGTATGAAGTCGTATCTACCAGCCACGGCTATACGTTGCTGGGATGGGAGCCGAACCGTGAGGAATGGTACAGCGTCCTTCTGCTGGACACGCCAGAGGTCATGCTGGACGCGTTGATAGATGCCTATTCCAGCTATGTGGAAGAACAAATCACAAATGGCGAACGGGATTTGAACGAACAGGAGATTCAAGAGCTGGATGCACGATGTCAAGAGTTGCGAGAGAAGTGTTTGCAGGATAAATGGGCATAGGAAAACGGGGGGTGTCAAACGCCCTCCGTTTCGTTCAATTTGATTGCACCGTCAATAGCTCCCTCGATGATCGGTAAATACTGTTCCGGGCAGAGCTTTAACTTCTGTCCGACCCGCTGGCGCAGCTCGCTTTCCTCTCGCATGACCTCTGGATTGAAATATCTCTCCATCGGCAGGCCGCAGATTTTTACAAGCTGTATGATGACCGGCAGGCTGGGGATCGTGCCCTCGTTTTCAATGTTGGCAAGATACCTGGTATCAATATTCACCTTTTCGGCTAAATCTTTTCGTGCAAGGTTCTTCGCCTTCCGTGCTTCTTTTACATCTGCACCGAAGGTTTCAAAGCCAGGGCAGTCTTTCACTTTTGCCATTCAACATCACCCACATACATTCTATATTTCATAGTTTGCGCGTGGAATGATGTGATATCCATTCTGACTACATTTTATAATTCATATCTTTAACCTTGTATTCTTCGAGCAGACGAAATATAATATTTTCAGGAGGTGCAAAATGGACTATATGACATTAAAAGAGGCAAGCCAGAAGTGGAATGTTACGCCTCGCCAGATAAATTATTTGTGTGCTGCTGGGCGGATCCCCGGTGCTGTGAAGATGGCTACAATCTGGTTGATTCCCAAAAATGCGGAGAAACCGATTGACGGTCGGACAAAACAGGGAAAGGAGCAAAAACATGAGTAACATATTACTGCTTGAAGATGATTTAAGTTTAATCAATGGGCTTTCTTTTGCGTTAAAAAAACAGGGGTTTGAATTAGCTGTTGCCAGAACGCTCAAAGAAGCAGACAGTTTGTGGATAGATGGAAAATATGATTTGCTGATACTCGATGTATCACTGCCGGATGGCACTGGATTTGAATTTTGCAAAAAAGTGAGACAAGTTTCCAAAGTTCCCATCATTTTTTTGACAGCGGCAGATGAAGAAGTGGACATTATCATGGGATTGGACATTGGTGGTGATGACTATATCACAAAGCCGTTCAAGCTAGGAGTGCTAGTATCCAGAGTAAATGCACTGCTTCGTCGGGCAAAAGATTTCAGTTCCGCAGATACAAGACTGGAATCCAACGAAATGAAAGTTCTTTTGCTGCAAGGGCAGGCATTTAAGAATGGAGAGCTATTGGATCTGACTGCCGCAGAATATAAGTTGCTGTGTCTGTTTATGCGAAACCCGAACATAGTACTGACGAAAACACAAATCTTAGATAAGTTATGGGACTGTGATGGAAATTATATTGACAGCAGCACCCTTACGGTTTATATGCGTCGGCTACGTATGAAAATCGAGGATAATCCAAGCGAACCGCAAATGCTCCTGACAGTTCGGGGTATGGGCTACAAATGGAATGTAATCAAGTGAGGTGGCCTATGAAAATATTTGCAAACAAAGAAATAAAAAAATTGTTTCTTGCTGTATCCGTTATTTGGGTAGTCTCCCTTCTGCTGACACAAGGTTTTTTATGGTTGTGCTATCAGCAGTTTTCGCTGTTTTTATTGCTTGTTTCCGTATTGGCTGGAGCGTCCATGTTGGCAGTATGCTGTTCCTATTTCAGAAAACAAAATAAGATCATGGAGCAGGCAGTGTCGCAGATCAATGCGTATCTTGATGGGAATCTTGATGCTCGTATTGAATGTGATTGCGAGGGCGAACTATATCGGCTATTTCATGCTGTCAATTCTCTGGCGGCTGTCTTAAACGCTCATGCAGATAATGAACTCCGGGAAAAGGAATTTTTGAAAAATACGATCTCTGATATTTCCCATCAACTGAAAACACCGCTGGCAGCACTCAATATTTATAACGGACTCCTTCAAGACGAGGATATAGAAGTGTCCTCCGTGAAAGAATTTGCGGGTTTGTCTGAGCAGGAACTTGACCGTATCGAAACACTGGTGCAAAGTCTGCTCAAGATTACAAGATTGGATGCCGGAGCCATTGTCTTGGAAAAGAACGCAGAAAATGTTGCAGATATGATGCGGGATATTGAACTGCATTTTGCATATAGAGCCAGACAGGAAAAGAAAGAAATCATTCTGTCTGGCTCGGATCATCTTTCTCTTTTTTGTGATCGTGATTGGTTGAATGAGGCAATCGACAATATTGTGAAAAATGCGTTTGACCATACAGAAAGTGGTGCAACAATTCGTGTTGCGTGGAACGAGTTGCCGTCTGGTGTCCAAATTGTGATAACGGATAATGGATGCGGCATCCACCCAGAGGATATACATCACATCTTCAAGCGGTTTTATCGCAGTCGTTTTTCTAAGGACAAGCAAGGGATTGGACTGGGATTACCTTTGGCAAAGGCAATCGTTGAAGCACATAACGGCACCATTGAGGTTGACAGCGAATTAGGTATCGGGACAACTTTCACAATGAATTTTCTGATTCCTACAAAATTGTAGGCTGGCTGTAGGCTTACAGTAAGATTCAGGTGCTATTCTCTCACACATAGGCAGGACAAACAAAGACAGCCTGCCTATATCGCAAAATCATTCAGAAAGAGGTGTTTACACTATGAACTTATTAGAAGTCAAAAATATCAGTAAGACCTATGGCAACGGAGAAACCGCTGTCAAGGCATTAAAGGATGTCAGCTTTTCTGTTCCAAAGGGCGAGTATGTGGCAATCGTCGGGGAATCCGGTTCTGGTAAAAGTACACTGCTGAATATGATCGGTGCTTTGGACACGCCAACATCTGGCAAGGTTCTGATTGACGGCAAGGACATTTTTGCCATGAACGATCGAAAGCTGACCGTTTTCCGCCGGAGGAATATCGGCTTTATCTTTCAGGCGTTTAACCTTATCCCGGAGTTGACGGTGGAACAAAATATTATTTTTCCGCTGTTGTTGGATTATCAAAAGCCGGATAAGAGATATTTGGAGGAACTGCTGACGGTTTTGAATTTGAAAGATCGTCGTAATCATTTACCCAGTCAGCTTTCCGGCGGTCAACAGCAGAGAGTGGCGATTGGCCGCGCATTGATTACCCGTCCTTCTCTGATTCTGGCAGACGAGCCAACAGGAAATTTGGACTCACAAAACAGCAGTGAGGTCATAGCATTGCTCAAAGAAACATCGAAAAAATACGAGCAGACCATCATTATGATTACCCATAACCGCAGTATTGCGCAAACGGCAGACCGGGTATTACAGGTATCGGATGGTACTTTGACTGATTTTGGGAGGTGCCGTGAATGAAAAGCTATCTTAGTCTCATTCCCATCTCCGCAAAGGTGCGCAAGCGGCAAAATCGTATGACTGTCTTGTGTATTATCATTTCGGTGTTTCTTGTCACAGCTATTTTCAGTGTTGCTGACATGATGATACGAACAGAAAGCGATTTTATGATAAGTAACCATGGAAACTGGCACATTGCAATAAAAAATATTTCACAGAACAATGCGGATGAAATCAGTAATCGTTCAGATGTTACAGCAGTTGGTGTAGCTTCTCAATTTAATTTTGAAGGAGAACAACCGTACCGAGTCAACGAAAAACGAACTGTTTTGTATGGCACCGATGAAGTCTATATTACTCAGATTTCAAATGGAATTGTAGAAGGAACATTTCCGGCAAATGATGAGGAAGTTATGCTTACACCTAATTCTGTAACTGCTTTAGGAGTACAGCTTGGGGATAGTGTAACCTTACATACCCCTGCTGGAGATCGGACATTTACAATCTCTGGCTTTGGCACAGATGATGAAAGCTATTATAACAATCAGACTTATTTGATAGGCTCTTATCTGACACAAAGTGCATTTACTTCTGTTATGGCACAAAACGGAGTAACAAACAATGAGTTGACTTATTATGTGCAGTTTGAAAGTGCAGCGAAAGCGGCAAATGCAATAACAGAACTACAGACACAGTACCAATTATCCGATGGGAGTATTTCTGAAAATACCGGCGTTATGGGCATGGCTGGGCAAAGCAACAATACAGCGATGCAGAGTATGTACGGATTGGCAGCAATTCTATTTGTTTTAGTGTTGTTGGCAGGAATATTGATGATTTCTGGCAGTATGAATAGCATCATTGCGCAACGAACTCAATTTTTTGGAATGTTGCGTTGCATTGGTGCAAGTCGTCAACAAATTATCCGCTTTGTCCGTTTGGAGGCATTGAACTGGTGTAAAACCGCGGTACCTATTGGAGTGGTTTTTGGAACAATAATTAGTTGGATTATTTGTGCCACACTTCATTATGGAATTGGTGGAGAATTTTCTACAACGCCAGTCTTTCAGATCAGCCCTGTTGGACTTATCAGTGGTGTAGTTGTTGGAGTGGTAACAGTATTTTTAGCAGCACAATCCCCAGCAAAGCGGGCTGCTAAAGTTTCACCCATATCTGCGGTTTCTGGCAATGTAGATAATAAATCTTCTGTTAAACACGCTATCAAGTTTAGCTTAGGAAAAATTGATAATTCACTTGGCATACATCATGCGGTTGAAAAAAAGAAAAACTGGTTTCTGATGACGGCTTCCTTTGCACTGACTATTATGCTGGTTTTTTCTTTTTCTGTAATTTTAGATTTTGCAAAGCAACTTGTTCCATCGTTGAGTGTCACATCAGCCGATATAGCATTATCCAGTTATGCAAATAAAATGGATATTGAGCGCAGCCTGGTCGATGAAATCAAAAAAATAGATGGGGTTGCAAATGCTTATGGAAGTAGCTATGTAGAAAACATTCCTGCAACATCTTCAAGAGCAGGAATAGACCATATCAATATTGTTTCTTATGATGATACACTTCTAGATTACTCAAAAGGTAGTATTGCTCAGGGATCATTAGATACAGTTTACGGGAACAGTAACAAAGTGGCAACCGTATTTAATAGAAACAATTCCTTGCACATCGGTGATACCATCCAGTTTGCAGGCGAAGAAGTTGAGATTACTTGCGCTCTATCACAAGGGTTATTCGGAGATGATTTGATTATTATTTGCTCACAGGAAACATTTGACCGTATCATGGGCGATACAAAGTATGGGCTTATTGGAATTCAGTTAGATTCAAACGCTACTGAAGAAACAATAGCAGAAATTAGAAGTCTTGAAAACGATGATATTATCATTACAGATCAGCGTGAAGGCAATAAACAAAATAATGCTACATATTGGGCTGCACGAATTGTTTGTTATGGCTTCTTAGCTATTATCGGAGTTATTTCGCTGTTTAATATCGTCAATAGTATCTCTATGAGTGTATCTGCACGAATTAAGCAGTATGGTGCAATGCGAGCTGTTGGTATGGATAATAGGCAGCTTAAACGAATGATTTCTGCGGAAGCGTACACCTATGCAATTTCTGGTTTGATAGTTGGATGTGGCATTGGACTCCCGCTTAGTCGATTTTTATATAATCGTCTAATTACACATTATTTTGGAATTGAGTGGAGATTTCCTATCCTGTGGTTTGGAATTGTCGTTGCCTTTATCTTCATATCTGCTATTGTGTCTGTTTATGCTCCTGCAAAGAGAATTCGCAATATGCCAATTACTGCAACCATCAATGAATTATAGTTTCATATGTTAATCTGCCGGACGACGGCAAAAGAAAAAAAGCCGTCGTACAGCAGACACATTTTCACGCGCCTATGAAGCGGCGGCTTTGATTTTCAGAGCCGCCGTTTCTTTTCGTCTCCCAAAACCAACGACGACCCAACACCGTGTAAATCCACGGCGGCACATAGGAGGATTGCCGCCGTGTCTATTTTT
>ERZ824488.4094-NODE-4094-length-10115-cov-17.359841_pt1 | contig 10115 bp, 10 predicted proteins | sample MGYA00519936_ERZ824488 | MGnify/ENA primary metagenome ERZ824488 (study PRJEB31778, sample SAMEA3449153) | human gut metagenome | biome: human gut; feature: human-associated habitat; material: faeces | place: United Kingdom | collected 2010/2012 ...
GGCGTGGGGCGCTCCGCTCCCCTACACCCCCTCGGGCGACGGGGTGCGAGAGGGTGCGACCCTCTCGCGCTCTCCCGTGGGGCTGTTTTGGCGGGGATTTGGGTTTTCACGAAGAGATGGTTTTTCTTCTGAAGAGCATGCGTGCGATTGAAGGCGAAGCGAGGTATGAGGGAATGAAAAAAGAAGTTCTATATAAGGAAGAAAGCCGGAGCCGCGCGGCGGCGCGGAGAAGGCGGAAGAGGAAGCGGCAGAAGCGGCTGATTCTGTTTTTGTGCGTGTTGACGCTGGCGGCGCTGTGCGTGGCGGGGGCGTCGATTGTGCGCGCGATTACCGAGGACGCGCGGCCGCGAAGCTACACGGCCGACGGGCGGCCGATTTACGTATCGGGCGCGTACCGCTACTGCGAGAACGCGGACGGCACGGCGGACATTCTGGGATATTTCGGCGAGGGCGGCATTGTGACGGTGGCCGGGAGCGTCGACGGGCGCGTCGTGAGCGGCATCGGCGAGAGCGCTTTTGCGTCGCGCGCGGACGTGACGGCCGTGCTGCTGCCGGAGACGGTGTGCCGGATCGGCGCGAACGCGTTTTCCGGCTGCGGGGCGCTTTCGGAGATCGTGCTTTCGAAAAACGTGTACGCCGTGGGCGACGGCGCGTTTTCGGACTGCGCGGCGCTGACGCGGGCGGTGTTTCTGTATGAAAAGCCCGAGGGCACGGCGGGCGAGGCGGCTTTGGCGTTTGAGCTGGGCGCGAACGTGTTTTCCGGCTGCGTGCAGCTTTCGGACGTGCAGCTGCCCGCGAGTCTTGAATCGCTGCCGGACGGGCTGTTTTCCGGCTGCGTACAGCTTGCGGACGTGAGCATTCCCGCGGGCGTGACGAAGCTGGGCGAGGCATGCTTCCTGAACTGCGAAAGTCTGCGCCTGCGCGCGCTGCCGGAGGGGCTGAAGTCGCTGGGCGCGCGGGCGTTCGCCGGGTGCCGGGCGATGGAGAGCCTGATCGTGCCGGGCGGCGTGAGCGAGATTCCGGACGAGGCGTTTTCCGGCTGCGAGTCGCTGTGGGCGCTTTCGCTGACGGACGGCGTGAGGGCGATCGGCCGCGAGGCCTTCGCGGGCTGCGGAGGGCTGGATTCGCTTTCGCTGTCTTCGTCGGTTGAGACGATCGGCGAGGGCGCGTTCCGCGGCTGCGCGCGTCTGACGGCGATTTCGCTGCCGGAGGGCGTGGCTTCCGTGGCGGACGGGCTGTTCGAGGGCTGCGCGGCGCTTTCGGACGTGCGGCTGCCCGAGACGATTTCCGCCGTGGGCGCGAACGCGTTCTCCGGCTGCGCGGCGCTTACCGCGCTGGAGCTGCCGGGTTCCGTGCGCTGGATTCAGGACGGCGCGTTCCGGAACTGCCGCGCGCTGAAGGCGATTCGCCTGCCGGACGGGCTGGAATCGCTGGGCGCGGACGCGTTTTCCGGCTGCGCGGCGCTGGAAACGATGACGATTCCCGGCGGGATTCGCGAGCTGGCGGACGGCGTGCTGCGCGGCTGCGAGAGCCTTGCGAGCGTGACGCTGCCCGGGACGCTGGCGCGCGTGGGCGCGTCGGCCTTTGAAAACGACCGCGCGCTGGCGACGATCGCGCTTCCAAACGCCGTGACGGAAATCGCGGCGCGCGCGTTCGCGAACTGCGGGAAGCTGGACGGAGTGGTTCTGCCGGACGCGCTTGTGACGCTGGGGGACGCGGCGTTTGAAAATTGCGCGTCGCTGACGGCGATCGACGTGCCCGCGGGGGTGGGGAGCGTCGGGAATGCGGCGTTCCGCGGATGTGCGGCGCTGACGCGCGCGTACCTGCCCGGCGCGGCGGAAATCGGCGAGAGCGCGTTTGAGGGGTGCACGTCGCTGATTGATCTTCGGTTCGGCGAGAGCGGGAACCCGGGCGTGATTATTTCCTGAAAAATGAATTGTGGGATGACCGCGCGTCGCATTTGTGGTGACGCGCGGTTTTCGTAGTTGTCTGCGTCGATTGCGGAGAGGGCGATGGCAGCGCCCCGGCGGAGGGCTGGGCTGAGGTGGTCGCGCATCTGCATGATGGCGCTGAAGAAGTGCCGCATTGGCGAGGTGCAGGACAGCCGGTGGCTGCGGGAAACGAAGGAAGAATGCGCAGGGAAGGACGTTTTCCTTCTGGAGATTGCGAAAGGGCGCGCTTTGGATGGAAGCGCGCCCTTTGACTCGGAGGGAGGTTATGTGGTCGTCAAACTGGAATTTATATAATTGGTGTGCCTATGTGCTTATCTATTCTCCATTGTGGAGGATTTCCATCATCAGCCCAGTATTCATCCATTGAGATAATTTTATCATTTGCGGTTCTTATGAATGACACCACATGAAAATATACACTTCTATCTTGGGGATAAACTTTTGTTACCGCAATAAACAAATCGCCTGTCACTTCAACTCGTTCAACTGTTCCGTCCCAGTCACCTGGATATTCACAGTTCGCGACAATGAACTCATCGACCGTAAAGTGCTCGTTGGAACAATGCCAATTCACATACGCATCTTTGTGAAAGAAGTTTCTGATCGTGTTTTCATCTTTAGCTAACACAGACTTAATAAAACTGCGTATATCCATAATTATTTACCTCGCAAATTCTAATTTCTGCGTTTCCATCTTACCACGCCGCGCGAAAAAACGCAAGAACCGCGCGCATGGCTTTATCCGCTGCGGCGGCGAGGCTTGCCGCTATGAACGCGCGGGTTTTGAGAAATTGCGTAAACGTATAGACGAATGATGCATTCCATGCTATAATACGGCGTGAAACCGCTTGAAAATGGAGGAATGGTTGTGGGAAGCTGCATGATTCCGGAGGGATACAAAAGTCTTTTAAGCGTTCAGGACACGGAGAAGGCCATCAAATATGTGAAGGACACCTTTGAAAGAACCTTTGCCGACGCGATGCGTCTGCTTCGAATCAGCGCGCCGTTATTTGTGACGGCGGATTCGGGTCTGAACGACAATCTGAACGGCGTGGAGCGTCCCGTGAGCTTTTACATCCGCGCGATGGACGGCGAGAGCATGGAAATTGTGCATTCGCTGGCAAAGTGGAAGCGGCAGGCGCTGCGCGACTACGGCTTCGGCATGCACGAGGGGCTGTACACGGACATGAACGCCATCAGGCGCGACGAGGACTTGGACAATCTTCACAGCGTATACGTCGACCAGTGGGACTGGGAAAAGGTGATTTCGCGCGAGGATCGCACGCGGGCATATCTGGAGGACACGGTGAAGGTGATCGTGCGCGTGCTGGCGGCAACGGAGCTGGCGGCGTGCGCGATGTTCCCCGCGCTCACGCCCTCGGTGAACCCGACGGTGACGTTCGTCACGTCGCAGGAATTAGAGGATTTGTATCCGCAGCTTTCGCCGAAGGAGCGCGAAAACGAGATCACGAAGAAGTACGGCACGGTGTTCCTTGAGAACATCGGCGGGAGCCTGAAGTCCGGCAGGCCGCACGACGGCCGCGCGCCGGACTACGACGACTGGTCGCTGAACGGCGACATACTGGTGTGGAACGACGTGCTGGGGCGCGCGTTTGAGATTTCGTCGATGGGCGTCCGCGTGGACGAGGAAGCGATGGCGCGCCAGCTGGCACTCGCGGGCGCGGAGGACAGGAGGAGCCTGCCGTTCCACTCCGAGCTTCTGAACGGAAGGCTGCCGCTCTCCATCGGCGGCGGACTGGGGCAGTCGCGCATCTGCATGCTGGTTTTGAAAAAGTGTCACATCGGCGAGGTGCAGGCCAGCCAGTGGCCGCGGGAAATGAAGGAGGAATGCGCGAAAAAGGGCGTTTTCCTTCTGTAGCCTGCAGGGAGCTTTTCAGGGGCGCGCTTTGGATGGAAGCGCGTCCTTTTGTCTGGGGCGCCGCCGCATTGTGCGGTGACGCCTTTGCATCTGACGAAAAATCCGTTCGCCGGCCGACCGCCTCATTTGTGCGGCGTTGCCCTGGAGGGGAGGGTATGCGTTCGCCAGGCCGGAAGCCGCTTAGCTGTTACAAATACCATAATTGGAATTGGATTACTTGCTGTTTGCCCTTTTCTTTGCCGCGTAAATCAGCACAATAATCGTGTGCACGATCAGTACAGCAACCGATATTGCCACAATAAGTGAGTGGGAAGTAAAGGGCTTGAAATAATGTCCCATCGGCTCCAATCCAGACAGTTTTGCAGCTGCACAGGAAGAAACAAAACTCAATACATTGCCAATATAGAGAACAGCGACATTGTTTGTTTTCAACGCTCCAAAACCCAGCAGGGCAAAACCGGCAATCATTACTCCGTAGAACGATATTGTTCCGGATGTCGCATCACCATTCACGGAAAGAAAGGCAAATGGAACACAGTATGCAATCAACAAAAAGACCCTGATAATCCAATCCTTTTTCATGTAATCACTCCTTTCTCCGCATTTCAATTTTATCACGGCGCGCGAAAAAACGCAAGAATCGCGTGGAAAGCCCCATCCGCTGCGCCGGGCATGAAAAACCGACCCGCCGAATTTCAGGCAGGCCGGTTGAGGGGGTGCCGGGGGAGCGACGCTCCCCCGGCTTCCCCGGAGTCAGTCTACGATTCTTCCGTCCGTGGAAATCGTCACGACCTGCCACGGGATGAATTTGCCGCTGTTCTGAAGCGCGGTTTTCGCCGCGTTTTCCAGTCCTCCGCAGCAGGGAACCTCCATGCGCACGACGGTCACGCTTTTGATGTCGTTATTCCGGATGATCTCGGTGAGCTTCTCGGAGTAGTCCACGCCGTCCAGCTTCGGGCAGCCGACGAGGGTGATGCGTCCACGGATAAATTCCTCGTGGAACGCGGCGTAGGCGTATGCCGTGCAGTCCGCGGCGATGAGCAGCTTCGCGCCGTCGAAATAGGGCGCGTTTACGGGAACGAGCTTAATCTGCACCGGCCACTGGGAAAGCCGGCTGACCGGCTTCATATTCATATAGGAAGGCTCCTCGTCCTCGCGTTCCGCGCGCCGGATGGTCTTTGACTGCGTGCCCGGACAGCCGCAGGGCAGGGTCATGCCCTCCTTGCGCATCTTCCTTTGCCTGTTTTCCAGAACGGCCTTCTCGTCGTAGGCGGCGGCCTCGCGCTCCACAAAGGCGATCGCGCCGGTGGGACAGGCAGGCAGGCAGTCGCCCAGACCGTCGCAATAGTCGTCGCGCATCAGCTTCGCCTTGCCGTCCACCATGGCGATGGCGCCCTCGTGACACGCCGCCGCGCACGCGCCGCAGCCGTTGCACTTCTCGCGGTCGATTTCAATGATTCGTCTTTTCATGTTTCTTTTCGCCCCTTCTTGCTTTTCTGGTCTGATTATAATAGAATAGAATCAACAAGTCGGTTGAATTTTCAACGGAAGGGGATTTTCATGGAAGAATTTTTGCCCGTGATCGCTTCGTCCCCGCTCTTCTCCGGCGTTTCGGAAAACGAGCTCACGGCGATGCTTTCCTGTCTCGGCACGAGAACGGAGCGCTTCCCGAAGGACGCGTTCCTGCTGCGCGCCGGCGATATGGCGGACTCCGTCGGGCTTATGCTGTCGGGCAGCGTGCTGGTCATCCAGGAGGACGTATGGGGCAACCGCAACATTCTTTCCAAGGTCGGCCCGGGACAGACCTTCGCCGTCGCGTTCGCCTGCGCGCCCGGCTCGGCGCTGAACGTGAGCGTTTCGGCGGAAATGCCCACTACGGCGATGTTCCTGAACGTGAAGCGCGTGCTGACCGTCTGCCCGTCCGCCTGCGAACACCATAGCCGCATCATCCGCAACCTGCTAAGTGAGCTCGCGGAAAAGAACCTGCGCTTCAGCGAAAAGCTCACGCACATGGGACAGCGCACGACGCGGGCAAAGCTGCTCTCCTATTTCTCCGCCGAGGCGCAGAAGCGCGGAACGTACGAATTCGACGTCCCCTTCTCAAGACAGCAGCTCGCGGACTACCTCGCGGTGGAGCGCAGCGGCCTGTCCCTCGAGCTCGGAAAGCTGCGCGACGAGGGCCTGATCGAGTTTCATAAGAGCCATTTCGTTTTGAAGGTATAGCGGAAGAACTCGATTTCAATCTTTCCGCAAAGGCCATGTTTTACCGAAAAACGCTTGACAAAGGTAAAGACGGAGACTATAATAATCAAGCGCTTGTTCGCACGCATGGAAGCGTATCGAAGTGGTCATAACGGCCCTGACTCGAAATCATGTGATTAGTCCCCAAAAGTGAATATTTATACACGGAAGCGTATCGAAGTGGTTGTAACGAGCTGCACTCGAAATCGTGTCGGTCGCTTTCCGGGGTGACCTCGCAAACCCTTGATACTTCTGGCTTCTTTCGCTTTTCTACACTTTTTCAAAACTGAATATCTACGGTTTTTCTACGCTTTGTCTACGATTTCTACACTTGGTTCTCAATCAGCCGGAAACCCGCAAAGCCTTGAAAATACAGCATGGAGATGTATCGAAGTGGTCGTAACGAGGCTGACTCGAAATCAGTTGACGGGTCAAACCGTCCGGGGGTTCGAATCCCTCCATCTCCGCCAGAGCCTGCAGTGGTGATTCCACTGCAGGTTTTTATTTATGCCAGCTGTTCCTCTTTCTCAGGGCGGTTGAACATACCGTTCATGGCGTTTGCAGAAGCCTCTTGTGCCGAATAGTCGAGATGTGCATAGATGTCTGCCGTGGTGGAGAAGGTACTGTGCCCCAGCCAGATTTGGATCTGCTTCATGGAGATACCGTTGCTGAGAAGCAGGCTGGCGCAGGTGTGACGAAGATCATGGAAGCGAACCTTGCGAAGCCCGTACTTCTCGATGAGCCACGAGAAATGCTCCGTTACATAGTTCGGACGTAGAAGTTTTCCGCACTGGTCAACGCAGATGTAGTCGAGGTAGTCCCTGCAGTAACTTTTTTTGAAGAGTCTCCGGTACATCTCCTGCTTCTCTTTCTCCTCCAGCAGGATGATTCCTACTGCTGGAATCAGAGGTAGTGTTCGGAAGCTGGATTTGGTTTTCAGGACATCCTCGCCCATCGGGACGAACTTTCCATCCACCTCTGCTTCGATGACCTTGTGACTGATGGAGATCGTCTTGTGTTCCATGTCGATGGCGCTCCACCGCAGTCCGAGAACTTCGCTTCGCCGCAAGCCATAGTAGGCAGCAATTTTTACGCACAATTCCAGCGGGTCACCAGACACTGCGTCGAACAGGGTAAGCATCTCTTCCTCGCTGTAGAAGCTGCCGTGGAACACATTCTTCTTGGGACGGTCTACCTTGTCGGCAGGATTCTTGAGCAGGATATCCTTCTTAACTGCTGTCTGAAGTGCCTTTCGGATGATTGCGTGATAATGAATGACCGTGTTTGTCGTGCAGTCGTCTGCCAGAATGCTCTGGTAGAAGTCCTCAATGTGCTGTGGGGTCACTTCCCGCAACTGGAGTCCCAGCGGCGTGAAGTATGGCCGGATTCTTGCTTTGATCATGTTAGAGTAGCTTTGGTAGGTCGCCGTTGCGAGTGAGCTGCGGGTCGATTGAAGCCACTTTTCCATGTACTCGATAAACGGGAGCAAGGCATCAGGATGCGTGTTCTCTGCAAGCTCCTTTGCTTTTGCCTCTCGATCCAGCCGTTCTTCTTCCTCCCGCTCATACTGGAGCCGGATCTCATCAAATGCTTTCTGGGCTTTGCGTGCGCTGGTTCCCTCGACGGGAAGCCGCATGGGTACCCATTTGCATCTGCGGCGGCCATTGACCTTCAGGTAAAGAACCGCATAGTAAAAACCGTTTTTTTGCTGCAGGCAGCCTGTTATCATAATGTCCTCCTATTCTATAACAGGTAGTCGTATTGCCCGCCATTGACATCCCAAACATACCACAATGCGTTGGGAATAGCTATACTCCAAGTGGAGAAATACCACTCGACTTTTCTACGCTTTTCGGCAAACGACCTCTTGTTTTCTGAACAATCTGCCAATTCGGCTCATGATAAATTGATGCGGCACATATCCTCACCCATCAGGTACTCGATTACGCATACCTTCGGGATCTTGTAGGCTCTGCCTACCTTGACGCATCTGATCTCCTGTTCAGCCAGGAGGCGATACGCCAGTCGTCGACTGATTCCACCCAGCATTTTGCGGAGGTCATCCACCTCAACAACATCGGGATATTTTTCAAACATAGAACTCTTTTTCATGGCAATGCCCTCCTATTTTTTGAGTCGTACCTTGCGGCACAAATATGAGGATCGTCCGGGGGGATAAGGAGGGAGGTTGAATGCAGGCCGTTCAGAGGAATGAAAGAGAGAAGAGAATGGATGGTGGGAAAAAGAAAGAGAAGATGGACGATCCTCATACTTCTGCCGCAAAGCGGAAAAGGCCGCTCCGTAACGGGGCGGAACTGCTCCTTGCGGAGCGGCCTTCTTGCTCTTGCGTTGCTGCCTGTATTCGACACTACTTCCCCAGGCAAGGGCGGCGGCTGGAACCGCGCTGGCGCGCGTCACGGGAGTTTCACCCCTCCGAGGTTCTCTCGAAGCTGCGTACAGGAGTATCATTGTAAGCTGACGGGGTCATGGCGAAGCAGCCTGCCAAAGCTGCATTTGACCTGGGTGGGTATCGCTCTGCACCTTCTATTGGCCGTCCTAATATGCGGAGAATGCTCCGCACAGGTGGTCCTCGCGCACCCGGTCTGACGCTCGCGCCGTCAGCAAAGGTATTCCAGTCACCGGATATGACCGCCTGGGCGGTGTTTTTCAAGGTTCAGAGGGATCATGAAAAAGATCCCCTCATGTGGTAGGCAGCGAGAACGCGATTTTTAGAACCATTTTTCAAAATTTCTTGAAATATTTTTTGAGTTGTTGAAGTTGCTTACCGACAGCTCTCTGGGAGAGGCCCATTTCCGCTGCAATTTCCTGCTGGGTTTTGTCCTCAATGCAATACTTGGTCAAGAGCTCCTTCTCCGAAATCGAAAGCCTTTTCAGCACCCTCACCAACCGCTGGTCACCAATTCCCTCTATCCAGCCGTACCTTGACGCCGTCGTGTAATCGTCCCAGCGGCTGACCGATTCCAGAAACTTTTTCATCAATGCGGACTTGTCCTCCTGCTCGGCGGAAGGCTCGTCAAAGATACCGATGCCCAAGTCCTGCGTATGAAGGCGATAGATCCTCTCCTGTTTGAATACCTCCCAATCGAAGTCATGCATCTTCTGGATGGCGGCATCGGACATCCCGGCCGCCCTATACTCACGCCGGAGTCTTGCCCACAGCGTTTCAAACTTCTTCTTTTCTGCCGCATAATTAAAGCCCATATATGGTTCCTCCGTATTCTGAAATTTGGTTGGCTGCAAATCTCAGAAACGGGTGGCGGGCCGCGGCAGCGGGGTCGCGCACAGGGCGCAAAAAAGCCCACAGCGACACCGCTGTGGGCATAAGGATATTCGAGGGTAACGATGGCGGACGGAGGCGGGGTATCCTCAAAAGGGCGCAAAAAGTCAGGGCATCCGATGCCCGGCCATAGGTGAATGAAGGAAGGCTGCCATTCGGCAGCGACGACAGTACCGCGGATGTGAGGATACCTCATAAGAACCGCCTGTCCCGGCTTGGAGCCATGTTTTTTCATTGTCGTGCAGGTTCGGCCTCTCCGCTCAAAGCAGGAGATCACGACAGAAAAGCGGAGAGATTGCTGTATCGCAGTCTCTCCGCTTTCGACATGGATGGCTGTTCAGAAGCTCTGAACAGGGGGAGGTATCAGATGGTGTGTTCTCAGTGGTCGAATGCCTACTGGATATTTCTTAGGCGGATATAAAATGCTGCTTCAACTCGCATGTTTGTTGCCTGCCGATTGGCCTCTTGTTCCTACATTTTGCTGACAACAGCCCCGATATCTACCACTATAAAGGCTATCCCTCGCTTATTCATCTGCCTCCGATCATCCTTCTGGTAATCGCTCATTTGTATGCTTCCGTCGATAGCTGGACCATAGTTGAAGTCCTACTGGGACAAACGGGCTGGTAATGTCACATAGCTGCCGCGGTCAGCTGGATGCATCTGTTCCTGTGTTCATTTTTGAAATATTGCTGATAGTTCCTTGCATGAGAACTGCCGACCGCTTGCGTCCTATTTTTCAAAC